>Ga0265293_10011628_pt1 | contig 11908 bp, 5 predicted proteins | sample Munlanlewell138R_FD_192505 | JGI IMG/M metagenome (GOLD analysis project Ga0265293, IMG submission 192505) | Leachate microbial communities from a municipal landfill in Southern Ontario, Canada - Leachate well 138R | ecosystem: Engineered > Solid waste > Landfill > Unclassified | place: Canada... | reverse complement strand
GCCGGCCGGCATACCGTTCTCTCACGTCGAACAGCCCCACGCTCTCCAGCATCTCGTCCACCGCTTGGCGTCGTTTCTTACGGTTGTTCATGCCTGACAAACGCGCGGCATAGTCTAAAAACTCGTAGGTTTTGTACTTGGCGAAAAAACGAAAATCCTGGGGCAAGTAGCCGAGGATCCCGCGTACTTCTTTTCGTTCTTTCAAGAGGTTATAGCCGAACACGTCGACCTCTCCCGACGTTGGCTCCATAAGGGCCACGAGGATTCGCATGAGGGTGGATTTTCCTGCCCCGTTGGGGCCCAATAATCCAAACATACCCGTCGGGATCTCCAGGTTGATATTTTTCAACGCGTGGTTCCCGTTCGGGTATATTTTGTTCAGCGACCGTATCGATATACTCATTGGTAATTTTCCCTACATATGAAGATATAGAGATAAGACGCTTTTTTTTACAAAGGTTTAAAAAAGCACCTATTTTTTTATCATTTCAGGAAAATCTATCGCATTCGCCGGTTTAGTTATCGTTGGAAAAGGAATAAGGAAGATCTTCTTTCCGGGTTCCTCGCTGCTTGTTGGGTTGCGCGTTCATTCTGAACGTGATTTCCCCCCCTTTCATCAGGTCGTCGTGCGTGAGGTAGTTTTTCGTGTATCTCTTCCCATCGAGGGTCATCTCTTCGATGTACCGGTTTTCCTTCGCGTTGTTTGTTGATTTAATCTTCAAGGTTTTCCCGTTCTCCAGGTCGATCTCTACCGATTTGAAGAGGGGAGAGCCCAAGATATACTGGTCGCTCCCGGGGCAGACGGGGTAGAACCCCAACGCGGAAAAGACGTACCATGCCGACGTTTGTCCGTTATCCTCGTCGCCGCAATAACCATCGGGGGCGGCCGAATAGAGTTTATCCATGATCTCCCGGGTCCAGTATTGGGCTTTCCACGGTTCTCCCCCGTGATTATAGAGGTAAACCATATGCTGGATCGGCTGGTTTCCGTGGGCATATTGTCCCATATCCATCACCTGCATCTCGCGCATCTCGTGAATCATCCGGCGGCTCTTCATTCCTTCCAAACCGGGAATCACGAAAACAGAATCGAGCATGTTGACAAATTCCTCTCGTCCTCCCATCAGGTTGATCAGTCCTTGCGCGTCATGGAAAACCGACCACGAGTAGTGCCAGCTATTTCCTTCGGTAAAATCACGGCTCCAGTCGGTCGGGTTGAACGAATCGGAAAACGAACCGTCGTCAGCGCGTCCTGCCATCAATTTATGCTTGGGGTAGTACAGGTTCTTGTAATTCATTGCCCGCTCGCCGTAGACAGCTATTTCGGACTCCGGCTTCCCCAGTGCCTTGCCAAGGCTATAAATGGTCCAGTCGTTATAGGCATACTCCAAGGTGCGGGCCACGTTCTGGCTGATTCCCACGTTATTGGGGATATACCCGTACTTGTTGTACTGTTCATACCCGGTACGCCCGGATGCTGCCACGGTGGGGTGCACATTGTTGGCGCCATGCTTGAGCGCTTCCCACAGCGTCTCGATATCGTATCCCCTCAACCCTTTTATATAGGCGTCGGCCACCACCGAGGCGGAGTTATTGCCCACCATGATGTTCCGGTGTCCCGGGCTGGCCCATTCGGGGAGGAAGCCGCTTTCCTTGTAGGCGTTCACCAATCCCTCCTGCATTTTCACGTTTTCGGAAGGGTAGACAAAGTTAAGGAAGGGGAACAGGCTCCGGAAGGTGTCCCAGAAGCCGGTATCGGTAAACATGTAACCGGGAAGCACTTCGCCATTGTAGGGGCTGTAATGGTAAATATTACCATCGGCATCGATCTCGGAGAGGTTTCTCGGGAAGAGTAGCGTGCGGTAGAGGTTGGAATAGAATGTCCGGAGGTTGTCGATGTTATCGTCCTCCACGCGGATTCGTCCCAGCACTTCGTTCCAGCGTGCTTCTCCTTTTTTCATGATGGTTTCAAACGAATCGTCTCCCAGCTCCTGCACGTTGAGCAGTGCCTGTCCTTCGCTGATAAAAGAGGACGCGACTTTGGCGTACACCTGCTCCTTCCGCGAAGTTTTGAAACCGATGACCGCGCCGGCATGATTCCCGGCAAATTCTTTCTCGTTCTCCGCGATTTCGCCGTCTTTCACGGCCGCTACATACGTGAACGGTTTATCAAAGACAATCACGAAATAGTTTTTGAAGTTATCGGGTACCCCCCCGCTGTTACGTGTTGTATATCCCACGATCTTTTGCTCTTCGGGGATAATCCGGATCGATGAACCTTTGTCGAACGCGTCGACAACAACATGGGCGCTGTCGCTCTCGGGAAAGGTAAACCGGAACATGGCGGCTCGCTCCGTGGGGGTAATCTCGGTGGTCACGTCGTAGTCGGCCAGGTAGACCCGGTAATAGTGGGGTTTGGCAATCTCCGCCTTGTGTGAGAACCAGCTGGCGCGCTCTTCCTCGTCAAAAACCGGTTTCCCGGTGAGGGGCATCAGCGAGAACTGGCCGTAATCGTTCATCCACGGGCTGGGTTGATGGGTTTGCTTGAATCCCCTGATCTTATCGGCATGGTAGGTGTACATCCACCCGCTGCCCATCTTTCCGGTTTGCGGCGACCAAAAGTTCATTCCCCACGGGAGGGCGATCGCGGGATAGGTGTTCCCCGTGGAGAGTTCATACTTTGAGTCGGTACCCACCAAGGTGCTCACGTAATCAACCGGGTTGCCGGGTTGTGCGCCTGCTCCAAGGACCATCCCCAGAAAAAAAACGACACTCGATAATAGGACTTTCTTCATACTGAAATCGTGATTTTATAAAATTGTTAAACCGGCATATTACCCTGTCCGTAATATGCCGATCTAACAATCGATGATTTATTCAAAGATAATTATTTTTTCAGAATACGATCATCACTAATGACGGGGATGATGGTAATCGTTAATCCCACACGATGGCCTGATCTTCATCGGGTATTTGGGTATTGATTTGCCGCTGCAATGCCAACGATCCCGACACACTATAATCAATCTGAAGGCCATCTACCGTTGTATAATCGGTATATTCATACTCGATATCGAGTATAATATTTCGGTACATCAGGTAAGGCAGGGTCTCATCCATTCTCTCGGTGATCGAATAGACAGGCGTGCCTATCACATTCAGGTTGATGGCAGGATTATCGGAATAGATCGTCAGTGTTTGTTCTTCATCATCATTGAATCGTACATATATTTTATAGTGCTGGCGGTCTGTCCGATCTTCATCAACCAGTCCCGCGTAAAAGAAAACGGTATTTTCATCCACCACGTAGGCCACTTTGTTATCGGTGGATATACCACCGGTTGAACTTCCTTTAAAATAGACCATAAACGCGGTAGAGCTATAATTTCCCGAGTAATCGTTGAATGGAAACACCCGCAATAATGCTTTCCGATAGTCCTTTCGTTTATTTACCTGATAGTTGCCATCCGGAGAGTCGAGTATGGTGATGGGAAGCACCCATTTGTCCATCAAGTCCAGGTCAGCAAATGAGAATGTGATCGGCAGTAGCCCGGTATTCCCTCCCGCCGAAATATTGGCTGTTTGAGGCATTGAAAAATATTGAGGAGAGAGCTCCTTATAATACAACTCGGTACGGGTGCTGAAGCGCTCTTGGTTCAACGCGACCAAGGTGTCGGGATCCAATGCCACACTCACGGCTATATTCCTCTCATTCTTTGTAGAGCCGCTGACAATCAACGGAAGCTGATAGGTAACCTCGCCGTCTCCCTTGTACCGCAAGTAGATGGGCGTTACCCCTTGCGCGTTGGGAGAAGCTTTGAAAGAGACCAGGTTCACGAATTGCTCCTCTTCCCAATCCTTGTTACACGACACACATGCTACAATGACGGCCGTGATCAAAAATATACTATTTATTTTCATACGATTAATTTATTTATTCATTTAGTCTCCATACGTCCAACCCGGGTTTTGGGTCAAGCGATGATTTCTTTTTAATTCCGTGTGCCCGATAGGCCAGAACCACATTTTCTTGGAGAATGTGGTCGGCAGCGAGGTTACCACTACCGGCGTATGGAAGATATCCCGTTGCTCAACCGTGGCGTACACGTTGTAGCCATAGATAGGCATTGATTCTTCCACCGGCGCGTCCATCCAGCGGCGCAAATCGAAATAGCGATGACCTTCGGCCATCAATTCAATTTGGCGTTCACGTTTCAACGTGGCACGGAATTCATCCTGATTGCCATATACCGTCGCGTCATAATCGGGCAATCCGGCCCTGATACGTACCGGGCGGATGCCTTTCTTCATTTCATCTATATTCCGGCTAATGGTATAGGTTCTACTTCCATCCCATGATTCAACGCTATGATTTTGCGTCAGCTCATTCAACGCCTCGGCATACATAAGCAGCACATCGGCATAGCGGATAGCCGGTTCGGTTTTGTCTACAATGTTACCGGTACTCTGGTTCAAATAAGTATCTTCCGGGTGTATATATTTCATGATGCCGATACCTGTACGAAGCCAGGCGGTACCATTGGAGTACCCGCTTGCCGCGCCGCGGTAGTAAAACACCTGCTGGTTTCTCTTCTCCTCGAGGGTTTCGTTCAACAGGTACCAAAATGCGCCATTGTAAGCCACCGATGCATAAAAACGGGGCTCCCGGTCGGCAAATTGCAGGGAAACACCCGCTTTCAACGGTTTGTATCTTTCAAGGCTGGCCGCGTCATTCCCCACATATCCAGTAACACGTGCGCTGCCGTCTCCGCGGCCGATCTCCCGGTCTTTACCGGGCACGTTGGCTCCGTCGTTCATATAATAAGCATCCGCTTGTTTCAAGGTGATCCCGTGTGTATTATTCCCCGATCCCTCAACCGGTAATTGGTGCACGATCATTGTGTTCATGCCCGGACCGCCTACCACGTTCTGGCCGCGGGTAAAGATAAGTTCATTATTTCCATGCAGTGATATAGAACCATTGAACAGCGTGCGATACGACTCGAAAGGATCGATATTTCTCCAACCGTTTGGCCAATCGGCATTGGCGAACTCTTTATTCTCGGGTGTCACGGGAGGATGGATGGTAGCTGGGTATCCCTGCACCTCACTGACCCTTACCCCTGTCGTGTAGAGGTCATACACGCCCAGTTCCATCACGTCCCGGGCCGCCGCCGCGGCCTTGGCCCATTTCGATTCGTCGTAAGTGCCCGACAGCAAGGGTTGTCCCTCATCATCGAGCAGTTCAGAGACAAGGCTTCCTGCTTTGCCGTTCGCCAACGGGCTCGCGGCAAACAACAATACCCGGGCGCGCAAAGCCAACGCCGCCCCGCGGGAAGGACGCGCCGTGCTCAGCTGGTCTTGTTGCAAAGGCAAATCCTTGGCGGCAAGCAGCAATTCACTGGTGATAAAATCGGCGCACTCTTCGTAGGTATTGCGAGGCACGGCCACTTCCTCATAGCTCTGCATGTAATCAATCCCTTCGTCCGGTAAAATAGGCACAGGCCCAAACAAACGAAGCAAGTGCCAGTAGAAATATGCCCGGAGGAAGCGCGCTTCGGCTTTCGTGGTTGCTATCTCATATAAGGACATCTCCTCATTCATATGGATATTCTGTATATAAATGGAAGCTTGCCGGATGCCTTTGTACGCGTCTGACCACACGTTGGTGGTTATATTGCTTATATTACTGGTATTGACAGAAGATGTGCCCAAAGTCCCCGCTTCGGAATACTCCCCGTTCTTCCACATTTTATAGGCGTCGGTACGGTCACCAAAATAGATGTCGTCGGCAAAATTGAATGGGACCCACTCTTTGCTGGCCACGTCAGAAAGGTATCCATGACCAAGGTAATAGTACGCGTTGGCCAACCACTCCCTCGAGTAATCCTTACTTTTGAATACATCTTCAACGGAGAGGCGATCCTGAAACAGGTAATCGGAATCCAAGTAGTCGGAACAAGAGTGCAATGAGACAAGGGCTCCTATGGAGATTGATATAATAATAAATAAATGCTTCATAATGATCTTACATATTAATAGTTAAACCTAACGTAAGGACTTTGGTCAACGGGTATCTTATGCCATCTGAACTTACCATTTCGGCATCCCACAATTTGAAACTCGAGAATGTAAGCAGGTTTGTGCCGATAAAAAACACCCTCACGCTATTCGCGTTGAATTTATTGGAGAACTGCTTGGGTACGTTATATCCTATCTCTACTGTTTTCAGACGCAGGTAGGCGCCGTTACGCAGCCAGTAGGTAGAGGCCTGGTAGTTATTGGCATTCCCTCCATAGCTCAACCGGGGGTATTCGGCCTTCGGGTCCTCGGTGGACGGATCCCCGGAGATATCGGCAGATATCCAGCGGTTAGAGTTCGCCATATCTGTAAATACATTTCCCCATCCCGTGGTTGACCTGAACATGTATACATTGGAGCCATTGATAAAAAACGAGGATCTACCCGCCCCCTGAAACAGCACGCTTAGATCAAACCCCTTCCATTGCGCGGACATACCCATTCCATACATGAGAGTTGGCCTCGTGGTAGACCCGATAGCCACTCTGTCGTTATTGTCTATAACGCCATCGCCATTCACATCTTGGTACTTTATATCACCGGGCATTACCGTCTGATTCGAGTCGAAATTCTGGGCAGGGCTATTGCGGATATCATCATAATCCTTGAACAATCCCAGCGCGATCAATCCCCTTGCCTGATCCATCATATAGCCTTTTTCCATCAGGTAAGAGTAATAATTGTTCTCTTCATCTTTCTCCAGCACCTCGTTTCTCGCGTACGTGGCATTACCTCGTATCGTAAGGTTCACATCTCCTACTTTGTGTAAAAACTTAAAATTACCATCAAACCCCCGGTTCCTGGTTTTCCCCACGTTGGCGTAAGGATTATTGCTCAATCCCAGCGTCAACGGGAGATAGTTACGTCTCATGAAGATTCCCTCCACGTAATCATCGAAATAGTCGGCGGTAAGAGAGAGCTTGTCGTTGAATACCGATATGTCGACACCAATATCTGTCTTGGTAGAGACCTCCCACGAGATTGTGGGTGAAGCCAATTCCGACATATACAAACCGCCAAAATTATTTACTCCGCCATTCACATCCGCATACCTATACCCATCTGTAGTGGAGATGGTATATAGATAAGGGAAACGGGTGTTCAAGTTGTCGTTCCCCACTTTCCCGTATGAAAAACGCAGCTTCAACATTTCAAGCCAGTCCACGTTGTCTTTTATAAAGGACTCTTCCGCGATATTCCATCCTCCCGAGTAGGCGGGAAAAAAACCAAACCGATGGCCTGAAGCGAAGTTTTCCGAACCGGTATACCCAAAGTTAAATTCAAGGAAGTAACGGTACTGGTAGCGATAGGTAAGACGTCCGGCCAGACTCTGGTTACGAAGCGCGATTCCATTCTTGAAGTCACTACCGATATCCACGGTCTGTATTTTTGCTGATTGGCTATACCTCACGGTTGAACCTAGATGATGGTCACCGAAACCGCGATCATAATAGAGGTTTGCCTCGAGAAATTCATTGCGTCTTCCTTCCGAAGTACTTCTCTGGGTCATCTCCACCAAGTTGGTAACACGCCTGTATATAATTTCTCCATTATTCCGGAAGCGCTCGGCTCTCCATTGTTCCGGCATCTTTTCACGAATTATTTCACTCTTATTGTCTGTATCGTACCCAAATTTCCCTGTGAAATGTAGCCCTTTGGTAATGAAACCCAAGTCTTGTTCAAGGGTAAGGTTTGTTTGAATCTTATTTCTCCAGGTCTCTTGATAGCCGGTCATAGTAGACAAAACCCAGGGATTCGCACGATCCCCCCCGCCAAACGCCGGCACGTATCCATTCGAGTAAAGCACCGGGCTGGACACAGGATTGTATCCCATAAGCGAGTTCCAGATATATTCACTTCCCAGTCCGGCATCATTGAACTTCTCCAACGTGCCGGCTATGCCCACCTTCAGTTCGGTGGTACTTGTAATATCGATATCGGTATTCATGCGATAGTTCCACCTTTTGTAGTTGGCATTGGTATCGTAATCTTTCAACGCCTCGTCTACCTTGTACATCCCTCCTTGGTCGAGGTAGCTGCCCGATACGAAGTAGCGGGCAGTATTACCTCCCCCGCCCAAGCTCAAGGATGTGCGGTAAGTCATCGCGCCATCTTTCAACAGCACGTTCCTCCAGTCCACGTTTGGATACAGGTCCGGGTCTAATCCCATACGCATCAATTCTATCTCATCCGGTTGATAAAGCACTTCTTGGTTACGGGTGGTCCTCGCCTCGTTCACCAGCGTGGCATACTGTACACCATCCACGAATTCGGGCATTTTCGTGAGTTGGCTGTACATCGTTTCCACCTTCCCATTGATGTTTATCTTTCCTGAACTACCGCGTTTGGTATTCACCAGGATCACCCCATTTGCTCCTTTCGACCCATAGATAGCGGTAGCCGACGCGTCTTTCAACACGGAGAACGATTCCACGTCTTCCACGTTAATCTCGTTCAGGTCTCTTTCAAAACCGTCTACCAACACGAGTGCCGAGGCATTTCCCCCGAAAGTGGATATACCGCGAATCCAGAACTCGGCGGTACTCCCGGGTTTCCCCGATGTTTGCATGGCAATAATCCCCGGCACGTTCCCGGCCAAGGAATTCGCTATATTTCCCGATGGGTTCGCCATGAGGGTTTGCACCTCCACGGTGGCGATCGCGCCGGTCACGGTCAGTTTTTCCTGTGCCCCGGTAGCCGTTACCACCACTTCTGACAAGAGGCTCCCCTCAGACTCTAGCATAGTAATGTTAAGCACCTTATCGTCTTTTATCAACACCTCTTGTGTCTCGAAACCAAGATACGAAAAGACCAACTGCTGATAGGTGCTTACCCTGACTCTATATCTTCCGTCAATATCTGTAACGGTTCCCAGACCCGGAGCATCCTTGACCGAGATATTAACCCCGATCAGCGGCTCATTGGTGTTATCGACCACGGTACCTGTCACTTCGATGGCTTCCTGCGCCAGCACGCTGATGGAGAATCCAAGGAACAACAAACATACGATTAAATATCTTTTCATATGATTTTTTATTTTTTCTTGTTGGCATATGGAACCTTTGATGAGCAAAATAATCATTAAACACCCAAAGGGAATCATTATTCTACTCATGTCGGTTTCATAATTCATCTGTATTTTTTAAACTCCGCACACTTAATTGCTTTAATTTGGTATTAATCATTTAATTAATCTTCCCATGCTATTTTGCGCACGCGATGATTGCTCGTATCTCCGATATAGAAAATATCGTTCACATCATCGTACGCGATGCCTTCCGGACTGTTGAAGCGCGCCTCTTCACGCAAGTCTCCGTCCACATATCCGTGTACTGAATTATCGGCGCTCACGCTTCCACGTCCGGCAAACGTGGAAACAAATCCTTCGGGGGTCACCACTCTTACACTATGATTTCCACGGTCACAGAAGTAAAAATCATATTCATCTTCCCTCCCGGCATAATCGGGATTTTTCACAAATACTCCTTGGAAAGGTGAGTGCAGGCGGGCTCTTTTACCCACACCATCGGCCCAGCCCCGATTGTTTGGGTTTGGGTCCCCGCAAAACACGTAAGGGGTTGTAAACATTTTGGTCTGCCAGTTATAGTCTGTCCTCATGATAGTTCCCTTGTCTGCAAGGCAGAGGTATGCATAATTACCCGTGGGGTGTATCACTATTTTGAAGTCTGTATTAGTGGACTGCACTTGGAATAACGCGGGACTCGTCACGCCCGTGTTTATGTCGTAACGATAAAAGCTGCCACTTTCCGATTCACCCAGGTATAACTCTCCGTTTACCGGATGAACGGCAGATCCGCTACATCTTCTTGTCCCGGTTATAAGAAACGGGGAACTCTTGAACTGGTTATTCCTAGTAAGGATAGCGTTACTTTGAGGCGTGCTGCTGCGCCATGTGGAGACAACCATGGTATCGCCCGTGAGCGTCCAGGAAATAGAACGCATACGATACATGACTCCGCCAAGTCCCCCATCCACATAGAGCGTGCTCAGGTATTTATTCTTCAGGTCTATCAGACGGGCCGCCGTTTGGTCGCCTACCAAGTAGAGGTGGTCCGGATTTTTGGGATCAAACGACAACCAGCCTATTTTCGCGATTCCCCCGGCATTCCCAAAAGGCCCGTCTATGATCTCGTATTCCCCTCTCTCATCCACATGTCCCACCAAGGTAGTGACAAGCCGTTTTGTCACATATTCAAATTTGGCGGATGCGGTTGTTCTTGCCTGTTCCATTCCCTCGTCGTTATAGATAATGACTTCAATGGTACCTTCACTGGCCTTTTTGGGGACCACCACGTATAGATAGGAGCCATTTGCGCCTACAACGGTAGCCCTGGCGCCACCAACCGTAACCACTATATTATCGGCGTTCGTGCCAAAATTTTGGCCTGTCAATACCAGGCGAGTGTTCGCCCCTCCCATTTCGGGAGAGAATGAAGAGATAGAAATGGGTTTACCCGGATCGAAAACCGCTCCATTTTCCCCATCGCTACAACTCCCGAAAAAGAAGATTATCAGTACCAGCGCAATCCATTGGACACACCGGTTCTTATCATTCATGATACATTTCGTTTTCATAATGAATGCTGTTTAAATTTTAGTTATTGAACGTGTTTTTTGCAATTAGTTTTCTCTATCCAACTCATATTTTGCAAGGAGCGCGTATTCCGAGGCAAAGGCCAAAGCAAACATTCCCCTTACATTATTTTCACTTTCGTTATTACTCCAACCCAATAATAAATCAGAGGGAAGAAAACCGTTGTATAGAAATTTTTCATACCCGTGGTCGAGGTTCTTCTGGAAACTATCCAGGTAACCACCCACTGCATTATACGACGGGTAGACATCGAGGTAGCCGCGCATCAACACCCCGTTGAACCAGTTGCGATGGCCGCTGAGGTCGTACGTGTAGAACCCGGGCACTTTAGTACCCAGTTCGGTAAAATGATCGAAGCTGGCATCCGACAGCGCGATGGCATCATCCAAGTAGCGGTTATCACCCGTCACGCGATACAAGTCGGCCGCCCCCGAGAGCATGGTGCCGCTGTTGTAAGTTATGGGCGGCCCCGCGTTCTCTGGCAGGGGAGCGTGCTTGCGATATTCCACCCCGTTGATGGTTTCGTAAGCGACTTGTCCGCCCCCACCCCGCATATCGTTGTACACACCCGACGCGAGCAACAAGTGATCCTTCTGCCAATCATACACTTTCTTGGCGAAGGTCAGGTAGTAGTCGCTTTTCTTCATGGTCGCTTTCACACGACGCTTATCCGCAGTGATGTACAGGTACTCTATCTCATCGTCTTTCCCGTCATACAATTCCGCCAGCCATACCAGCGGGCTAATAAACGGGCCATTGCTGCACGCGTGCTTCGAGGTATAACCGGGGCCCCAGGTAATGCCTCCATGTTCGTTACCATCTCCATCGAGTGTACTATCCCATCCATCCAGGATATACGCGGTAAGGTATTCAGCTTCGATCAGGTAGACGATATCGCCGGTTAAATCATACGCTTTCAACAGCTCCCGCACTAACCACTGCTGATCATCATACACGTTTCCTCTATTATTGGTTCCCACGACATTGGCCTTGCCTTTCACGCTTCCCCGGGGCACGGCATACACGCTCCAACTCCTTGTTTGCGTATAGGAAGTCAGCGTGAACGAACCCTTGTAATAGGCAGCATTTCTATAGAGTTTTGACAACAAGCTGGCATAGCGGCTGTGATGCGCGTCATACAACTCCGAATTGCCATACTCCCTGAACGCCTCCAATCCTTCCATCACCACGTTGACCGCTTCAATGGCACTG
>Ga0265293_10011627_pt1 | contig 11909 bp, 10 predicted proteins | sample Munlanlewell138R_FD_192505 | JGI IMG/M metagenome (GOLD analysis project Ga0265293, IMG submission 192505) | Leachate microbial communities from a municipal landfill in Southern Ontario, Canada - Leachate well 138R | ecosystem: Engineered > Solid waste > Landfill > Unclassified | place: Canada... | reverse complement strand
TAGATTACAATCTTCAGACAACAATTCCCGGTCTTTATGCCATTGGAGAGGCTAATTTTAGCGATCATGGAGGGAACAGACTGGGAGCATCTGCACTAATGCAAGGTCTTGCAGACGGATATTTTATTTTACCGTACACTATTGGAGATTATCTGGCCGGAAAAATCCAGGTTCCAGGGATTGATACCAGCCATCCTGCGTTTAAAGAGGCAGAAGAGATAGTTGAGAAGAAGATTGATAAACTTTTTAATGTAAAAGGCGACGAAAGCGTTGATTCTTTGCATAAGCGATTGGGACACATTATGTGGGATTTAGTAGGGATGGCAAGAAATGAAGAGGGTTTGAAAAAAGCGAAATCAGAAATAGGAGTACTTAGAGAAGAGTTTTGGCAAAGAGTGCGGGTACCCGGAGATAAAAAAGAGCTAAATCAGGAGCTCGAGAAGGCAATAAGATTGGCAGACTACCTTGAACTGGCAGAGCTTATGGCTGCTGATGCTCTTCATAGAAATGAGTCTTGCGGGGGGCACTTTAGAGAAGAGATGCAGACAGAAGATGGTGAAACAAAAAGAGATGACAAAAATTTCATGTATGTTGCATGTTGGGAGTTTAAAGAAGAATACGGCAATATTATGCACAAGGAGGAGCTCAATTATGAGTTTGTTCAATTAGCTACCAGAAATTACAAAGAATAAGAAATCAAATAGATATGGACTTTACTTTAAAAGTTTGGCGACAAAAAAATGCAAAAGATAAAGGGTGTTTTCGCACATATTCCATAAAAAATATCTCTCCGGATACATCGTTTTTAGAGATGATGGATATTTTAAACGAACAGCTGGTAAGAGAGGGGATAGATCCTGTAGCTGTTGAAAAGGGATGTAAAGGTGATGATCCCGTTGCATTCGACCATGATTGCAGAGAAGGTATTTGTGGTATGTGCTCTCTTTATATTAATGGAAGAGCCCACGGACCAGACAATGATATTACCACTTGTCAACTTCATATGAGAAGGTTCAAAGATGGTGACACTATCGTAATAGAGCCATGGAGGTCAGCGGGAATGCCTGTAATAAAGGATCTTATTGTAGATAGAAAGGCTCTTGATAAAATAATGCAGGCAGGAGGTTATATTTCTGTCAGTACAGGCGGAGTCCCCGACGGAAATACAATTCCGATACCCAGAGAGAAAGCAGAAGAGAGCATGGATGCTGCTGCTTGCGTAGGTTGCGGAGCATGTATAGCAACATGTAAAAATGGTTCTGCAATGCTATTTGTGTCTGCCAGAGTAAGTTCCCTGGCACTACTTCCTCAAGGAAAAATCGAAGCATCAAGAAGAGTAAAAGCAATGGTTGCAAAGATGGATGAACTTGGATTTGGGAATTGTACAAATACACGAGCTTGTGAAATGGAGTGCCCTAAAAACATCTCTGTTACCCACATTGCACGAATGAATCGTCAGTTTTTTCTGGCCAGGATAAAAGATTAAGCTACCTTTTATAGGTACCTACTCCGTGAACTGTCTCGATAAGAAAGTTATAGACTTCCGGAGCGCCATCACTTTCTGTAATATATCTATAGAGGATCTTAAAAAGGAATTCTCTGTCATAAAACAAGTTAAGGCCTAAATTATCAGATGCCCCGGTGAGTCCGTTAGGAAAAAATGTGTTTTTAATTGTGAAAAAGGCACCGTCTTGTACATAAGTTCCAATGATTGGGAGAGGAGCACCTTTGTAATAAAACTCCACAATATTGGGAAGTTTAAACACGATTGATTCGGGTTTCATTAGCTCTTTCCTTATATTGTTATTATTTTTTTCCAGAAAATTTCTGACAGTAAGATATTCAGGGGTAGTATTTGGATCAAAAAGCTTTAATACCGGAAGAAAAATAACCTCTGAGGTGTCAAGATCCCATTTACCTGTAAGGATTATCGGTTCAATCTCTTTATAGCAACTGGTTGTAGTAAGAAATAGGAATAACCCGGCAAAAAAAAGGAGTTTTTTGATATTCTTCATAAATAAATTAATTGGCAAATAAGATAACTAGCGCACAATTAGTACAAAATTAAAAAAATAAGGTTTAAAACATGTAGATTTGTGTAAAACTCATTATTCATGGAATATTTTAAAACAGTTGCCGGAATACCTGTCCATATCTCTGATACTTTAAAAGGCGAAAAAGTATTAGTACTTTTACACGGATATCTTGAGACACTTTATGTTTGGGAAGAATTTTCAAAACTATTATCAGACTCTTACAGAATTGTTACGATAGATATACCTGGACATGGTCTTTCGGGTGCATTACCTGTAAATACTATGGCAAATTGCGCCGATTTAATAAATGAATTGCTTGAAAATCTTGAGATAAATAATGCGGCAATTCTGGGACATTCAATGGGAGGATATATCTCTATTGAAGCAATAAAGCGGCATCCCGGCAGGTTCTCAGCCCTTATAATGATGCATTCGTCTCCTTTTGCAGATTCAGAAGAGAAAAGAGCAGAGCGTTTAAGGGAGGTAGAGCTTGTAAAACAGGGCAAATTAAACAGTATTACAAGACTCTCCGTACCTAAGATGTTTGCCCCTCATAATAAGCTTAAAATGAAGACAAATATTGAAGAGATCACAGAACTGGCAGAAATTCATGATAATGATGGGGTAATAGCACTTATCAAAGGCATGATGAATAGAGATGACAATGCAGATTTTCTTAGGTCAACATCTACTCCACTCCTTATGATATTTGGGAATCACGACAATTATATATCTGTGGAGGCTGCGCAGAAATTTATCTCTACAATGGAAAAGCCAGATTACTATTTTCTTGAGAACTCGGGTCACTCCGGATTTATTGAGGAGCCTCTGCTTACAGCAGAGCTATGTAAACAATTTCTGGAAAAAGCTTTACCATAAAAAGTTATTAAAAGGGTATCTGCCGGAGTGGATCTCTGCTACCATCTTATAAACATCATTTTTGAGCTTTTCAATATTGATTTTTTCTTTTGCCGATATGAATATACATGGGGAGTGCTTTTTACTCATCCAGCTGTTTTGTAACTCTTCCAGGCTGTAATTCTCTCTCTTCTTTTCCCTGTAGTCAAATTCATCCAGAGGTTCATAAGTGTAAGCATCAATTTTATTGAAAATTAAAAATACCGGTTTATCTTTTGCTCCAATCTCAAAAAGTGTTTGCTCAACTGTTTTAATCTGTTCCTCAAAATTCGGATGCGATACATCAACTATATGTAAAAGAATATCGGATTCCCGCACTTCATCCAAAGTGCTTTTAAAAGATTCGACTAACTGGTGTGGAAGTTTTCGGATAAAACCAACGGTATCACTAAGCAAAAAGGGTACATTTTCAATAACAACTTTTCTTACAGTGGTGTCCAGAGTAGCAAAAAGTTTATTTTCGGCAAAAACCTCACTCTTAGCCAAAAGATTCATTATAGTACTCTTACCGACATTTGTGTAACCGACAAGGGCAATTCTTACCATTGAGCCTCTGTTACCTCTTTGTGAGGACATTTGTCTGTCAATCTTTTTAAGCTGATCTTTAAGACGGCTGATTTTATCGAGAATAATTCTTCTGTCGGTTTCAATTTGAGTCTCTCCGGGACCTCTCATACCTATTCCTCCCCTTTGCCTTTCAAGGTGAGTCCACATCCTGGTAAGACGTGGTAAAAGATACTGATATTGTGCAAGTTCTACCTGTGTTTTAGCATACGCTGTCTTAGCTCTTTGAGCAAATATATCGAGTATGAGATTTGTCCTGTCAAGAATTCTGCACTCAAGCTCTCTTTCCAGGTTTCTTAGCTGGGTTGGTGAAAGCTCATCATCGAAAATTACAAGTTTAACTTCATTTTCTTTAATGAAACCCTTAATCTCTTGTAGTTTCCCGCTACCTATATAGCTTTTTGAGTTTGGCTTATCAAGATTTTGAGTAAAGGTTTTTAGCGAAACTGCCCCGGCGGTCTCTGTTAGAAATTCAAGTTCCTTTAAATATTCTTTAACCTTATAATAATCACTTTGTGAGTAAACTACCCCAACAAGTACTGTTTTTTCCATTATCATATAAAAAAGACTGCTTCTCTGATAGAGGCAGTCTTTAAATCGTTATTACATAATTTACTTTATCTCAACTGGAATATAACAGGGAAAACAAAGATAACACGTACAGGCTTATTTCTTTGTCTGCCCGGAGTCCATTTAGGTGAAGATGAGACAACCCTAACAGCTTCTTTATCGAGAGAAGGGTCAACACCTCTTATAACTTTAACATCGCTAACGCTGCCGTCAGGATTAACGCGGAACTCTAAAGTAACACGGCCTTGAACGCTGTTTTCTTTAGCAATTTCAGGATATACAAGCCTTTCTGCCACCCATTTAGTGAAAAGCGTTTCATCACCACCCATGAATTTAGGCTTCTCTTCAACCATCAGAAAAGGAATATCTTCCTCTTCTATAATTTCTTCCTTTTTCCCCTGAACATACTCTTTAATCTCTACTCCAAGACTTTTATCATCCTCTGTATTTATGAATAATTCGGTAGTAATCTGAATGTCATCATCAACAATAACAATATCATCTGAAACTACAGGGATTTTTGGCATTTCAGGCGGCGGGGGCGGAGCATCTGTTGTTACTGGAACACTCTCCTCTTCAATAACAGCAGTTGCCTGATCTCCAAGTGTGGCCTGTTTCTTTTCATATGTCTTATATTCAAAGGCGGCCAGAACAAGCAGTAGAGCAAAAATAAGCCCAATCTCTCTTAGAATAATCTTTTTATTCTCGAGGTCTGCTTTAGGTGTCTTTTTAATTTCCATATCTTTTTATACGTTCAAGATTAAATTGGCCTGTAAATTTAAAAACAAATTGGCATTTATCAAAAAGTATTGTTAATAAACTTACAAAAAAAACAGTAAAATCAACAAAATGAGAGCAATATAAAAATATTAAATTGTTAAAAACCTGTGGAGCATATCGGAGTCGAACCGATGACCTCTTGCATGCCATGCAAGCGCTCTAGCCAACTGAGCTAATACCCCATCACTAAGTTGTGCAAAGATGCAAAAATTATTTTAAACTAAATAAGATTCAATTCGAAAAGAAGATTATTTACAGACCTTATAGAGTCACAGCTTTTATTAAAAAGCTCTCTCTCTTCGTCGTTTAATTTATAATCAATAATTTTTTTCCAGCCATTTTTGCCAATCATCACAGGAACTCCCGTACAAATATCTTTTTGCTCATATTCACCATTGAGATAAACAGAGCAAGGATAGATCTTGTTTTCATTTAGCATAATAGCTTTAACCAAAACGGCGGCAGCAGCGCCAGGAGCATACCATGCAGAGGTCCCTAACATTTTGGTTAGAGTTGCACCGCCAACCATTGTATCATTAACAACTTTATTAAGTTCCTCTTTTGTAAGCAGTTCTGTTACCGGAATGCTTTTATAGCAAGCGAATCTCACTAAAGGCATCATAGAGGTATCACTATGTCCACCTATAACAAGTCCCTCAATATCGCTTGAAGGTACATTAAGCGCAAGACTCAGATAGTCGGTAAAGCGACTACTGTCAAGAATACCTCCCATTCCAATAACCCTATGTTTAGGTAAATTGCTTTTTTTGTATGTAAGGTAGGTCATTGTGTCCATTGGATTTGATATAATTACAAAAATAGCTTCCGGAGAGTATTCCAGCGCTTTCTCAATGACACCGCTAACAATCTTAGCATTGGTTTCTATAAGCTCTTCTCTTGTCATACCAGGTTTCCGCGGGATACCGGAGGTAATAACAATAACATCAGAATTTGCAGTTTTGGTATAATCACCTGTAACACCGGTAACTTGAGTAAAATATCTGTAAAGTTTAGCTGTTTGCATCATGTCTCTTGCTTTACCTTCAGCTATTCCCTCTTTAATGTCTAAAAGAACTATATCAGAAGCAAACTGCATATTGGCAATTGCATTTGCTATTGTTGCTCCTACATTACCTGCACCAATAATTGATACTTTTGACATAATTAGAAAAAATTAGTGTTAATGTAAATATTTATAATTTTGCAAATCTATCATAAATTCAAATCTCTGCAAAAAGATGATACTTTTTTTCTCTGATGATATAATTTTTAAATTTAGAAATAAAAATCTTTATAAAAGGTGGATTAAAGATGTGGTAGAATCTATCCAAAAAAATGATCCAAAAAAGAAGATAGGAGATATTAATATAATTTTTTGCTCTAAGAAACGTATATTATACCTTAATAATCAATATTTAAAACATAGTTATTACACGGATATAATAACTTTTGATTACTCAGATCCATTAAAAATTAATGGAGATTTATATATAAATCCTGAAACTGTCAATGCTAATTCAAATAGGTATAAAACAAATTATCATGAAGAGTTGTCGCGAGTAATAATTCATGGCATTTTACATCTTCTTGGATTTAATGATAAAACGACTCAAGAGGTAAATAATATGAGATATCTCGAAGATTACTCACTTTCTATTTTAGAAAAACTTAAAACGGAGTACCAGATAAAATGACAACAAAGTATGATATAATTGTTGTAGGGGCAGGACATGCCGGATGTGAGGCAGCCTATGCAGCCGCAAAATTGGGGTCACAAGTCTTGCTAATTACAATGGACATGAGTAAGATAGCCCAAATGTCCTGTAATCCGGCAATAGGGGGTATAGCGAAAGGACAGATTGTTAGAGAGATAGATGCTTTAGGAGGCTGCACGGGTCTGATTACTGATGCTTCTACTATTCAGTTTAGAATGCTTAACAGATCCAAGGGTCCTGCAATGTGGAGTCCAAGGGCGCAATGTGACAGACAATATTATTCAATGAATTGGAGATATGTACTCGAAAACACTGCAAACCTTAATATTTGGCAAGATACCGTTACAGAGTTAATTTTCGAAAATAGGCGAATAATTGGTGTAAAAACAGTATTAGGATCAAAATTTTATTCAGAAATAACAATACTTACTGCGGGTACTTTCCTGAATGCCAGGATATTCATAGGATTAAACGTAACAGAGGGAGGGAGAGTAGGGGAGACATCATCAAAATACCTTTCTGAACAACTTTTATTAAAGGGCTTATCAGTAGAAAAACTTAAAACCGGAACTCCACCAAGAATTGATATAAGATCTGTTGATTTAAAAAGATTACAAAGACAAGAAGGTGATATAAATCCAGAAAAATTTACCTTTTTGAATATTCACTCTCCGGTGCAATCAGCGGTTAAACAGATGTGCTGTTATATGGTTCACACTAATGAAGAGGTTCATTCACTTCTAAAAAGTGGGTTTGAATTTTCACCTCTTTTTTCCGGTAAAATTTCTGGAAGAGGACCAAGATATTGTCCAAGTATAGAAGATAAATTAAGAATCTTTGAAGGAAAGAGCTCACATCAATTATATTTGGAGCCAGAGGGATGGAATACAAATGAATATTATTTACAAGGTTTTGCATCATCGCTTCCTTTAGATGTACAATTTAAAGCTCTAAGAGCTATTCCCGGTTTAGAGGCAGTAAATATATACAGGCCTGCTTATGCCGTTGAGTACGATTACTTTCCACCTACTCAATTAACACATTCTTTAGAGTTAAAGGAGCTGGAAAACCTATTTTTTGCAGGACAAATAAATGGAACAACAGGCTATGAAGAGGCTGCGGCACAAGGTCTCATTGCCGGAATTAATGCACATAATAAAATTAAAAATAAAGAACCCTTAATATTAAAAAGGGACGAGGCATACATTGGTGTGCTCATTGATGACTTAGTAACAAAAGGGGTTGACGAACCTTACAGGATGTTTACATCAAGGGCAGAATATAGAATTCTGCTGAGACAAGATAATGCCGATCTTAGACTTACTGAAAAAGGATACAAGATAGGACTTGCAACAGAGGAACGATTAAGACTTGCGAATGATAAATATGAAGCAGTTTATACTTTAATGAATTACTTAAAAAATAATTCATTAGATCCCATACAGATAAATCCTGTATTAAATCAATTAAACTCAACGCCAATTAATCAAAAGAAACGTATTTCAGAGTTATTAACGAGACCTGAGGTGACTTTAAATCATCTTATTCAATTTGTTCCACGAGAAACATTTAATCAGGAGTATTCCTACAGTCAAGACATTATGAAGCTGCCTTATACCCCTAATCTTGAAAACGCAGATGAGAAAACGAATAACTTAATACAAAAGGAAATACTTGAATCTACGGAAATTATGATAAAATACAAGGGGTATATTGATAGAGAGAAGAGAATTGCAAATAAGATATTAAAACTGGAAGAGATTACTATACCCGAAAAATTTGATTATTCATTACTAACATCCCTGTCAACAGAGTCAAGGCAGAAACTAAACAAATACAGGCCAAAAACTATTTCTCAAGCATCAAGGATACCGGGAGTATCTCCGGCAGATATATCTATTCTTCTTATTTATTTTGGCCGATGAAATGTTTATGGTCAGCTATTTACTTAACTAATGTTCCTCGTGGAACAATATTATTCCATCGGTATGGCAAGATGGAAATAGGATATGGAATCAGAACTGATTTTATTGTCGAGAATCTTTATAAGTGCCGATTTTATTGGTAATATTTCAGAATCTTTTTCATTATATCTTTTCTCAATATAAATAGTAGTTGCTTGCGGATAATATGTTCTAATATTGGCAATGACAATATCTAATTCACTCTTATTGCATATATTAGTCTCTACTACTTTAATTATTGAGGTGTTTTCATCAAAAGGGTATGCCAGATAATAAAGTTCAACTGATTCAGAGCCTGGATTTAAAAAGAGATGAAGAATACCACCCTTCTTGAAAGTTTCTAAAACAGAATATCTCAATATCTTTAGCGGCCATAAAAGAGTTCTTTTTGTACTATTTTCCCTTAAGCTAAAAAGCTCCTGAATTTGTTGGGAAAAAGAGGCCTCAAATATTACAGAATTATTGTTATAATTGAGTTCTGTAAGAGATTTGAATTTAGGATTTTCATAACTATTCAACAGGTTGATATTTAGGGTAGAAAGAGATTTAAAAAGAGTAATATCAAAGCCCTGTTTTTTGTATAAATCAAAGAGAGTCTCTGTAGCGGGCTTTACAACCAGATAACTAAGATCATTCTGAATAGAATGATTAACAGCCTTTTCCATTAAGAGCTTTGAAAGAGAACTCCCTCTATGTTGAGGAAGTGTGGCAACTCCATAGATATATCCCCCTTCAATTCTTTTTTCGTTATTAATAAGATAGGAGGGGAGCAACGAAAGTACTGCAACTGCTTCTTTGCTCACTACGTATTCCGGTATGGCAACCCAGCTCTTTGTATATGGAAGACAATGTAATATAAAATTATCTATGTATTCTAAATCATTTGTAAAGCAAACCTGCCAAATATGTTTAATAGAAGAAAAATCGCTCTCTGCGGCTTCACGTATGATATAGTTACTCTTCACTTCTATAAATTTCGTTTATTAATGTATGATACTTTTTCTTAATATTATTTCTTTTCAACTTGAGGGTCTGTGAAAGCATTTCATTAGTTGGTGCCCACTCATCTGTAACGAGCTTTACTCTTCTGACCCGTTCATGAAGAGCGAGGGTTTTATTAATAATTTCGACCTCTCTATTTATTTTATCAATTACAGATGGATCTTTTATAAGTTCGTTTTTGTCTTTAGATAAAATTTTATTTTTCGCCGCCCAGTCATTTAGCCTGTTAAAATCCGGAACTATCAGAGCAGAGGTAAACTTTTGATTCTCGCCTAAAACCATGCAATTTTCAATGTACATTGATTCTCTGAGTTTGTTTTCAATAATCTGAGGGGCTATGTATTTCCCGGCTGAAAGTTTAAATATCTCTTTCTTGCGGTCTGTTATTTTTAGAAATATCTTATCAACTATTACTCCAATATCTCCTGTATGCAACCAGCCATCTTTATCAATAATCTCCCTGGTGTATTCAGGATCTTTGTAGTATCCTATCATAACATGGGGCCCTCTGGTTAGAATCTCACCATCTTCTGCTATCTTTAATTCTGTTCCCTCAAGAGCTTTACCTACAGTCCCAATCTTGATTATCATCTCTTTGGGATTATTAACTGCAATGACAGGTGATGTCTCGGTCATTCCGTAGCCTTCGAAAATATATAGTTTAGCAGCAGTGAAAAGCCGGATTATTTTTTCTTGTATGGAGGATCCGCCCGAAACTACCAGCATCTCTTTGCCTCCTAATTTATGACGCCATTTACTGTAAACCAGCTTATCTGCAATCTTATACTGTAGTTTATAGAGAGATGTGGTTTTAGTGTAATCAAATTTTGTTGCAATTGAGAATGCCCATTTGTAAATAATTTTCTTAATCCCTTTTAAATCTTTGCCTGCTGCTTCCAGTTTACTGAACATCATTTCAAGGACACGGGGTACTGAACAAAACCCATCTGCGTGAGAATCAGCTAAATCGGCGGCAATAGTACCAAGACTTTCTGCATAGTAGGTACTTATGCCAAGGTATTGGTAGTTGTAATTCATTGATCTTTCGTAGATATGACAGAGTGGCAAAAAGCTGAGCATTTTATGGCTGTAGTCTTTAATCTGCTGTGCTGCAGTTGCTTTAAAATTAAAAACAAGATTTTTATGTGAAAGCATAACCCCTTTGGGTGCACCTGTAGTTCCCGAAGTGTATATAATTGTAGCTACTGAATTTTCATCAATTCTTTTTTTATTTAATTCAATCTCTTCTTTATGCTTAACATCAGCCTCTTTACCCAGGCTGTATAAATCATCAATACAACGAAAACCATTAATTTTTTCCATTGTTATTACCTCTATTTCTCTATTGATTTGTGAAGTGAGAGGAACTATCTTTTTTAGGAGTAACTCCCCACCTACAAAGATTATTTTTGCATCGCTATGGCTAAAAATGTGCAGGTAATCATCATTGCTCAGAGTGGTATATACCGGAACATGAACAAGCTGTGCCAGATTAAGCCCCATATCAATGAAATTCCACTCCGGTCTGTTGCTACTTACGGTAATTACCTTATCTCCGGGGGTTAATCCTAATGTGAGAAATGAGTAAGCGAGCAGATGTGAGTACTCCTTGTATTGATCGCAAGAGAATTTTATCCAGTTCCCTCCAATTTTTCTGCTTAGAATATCATCTTTTGGATACTCTTTAACCAGTTTTTCCAGGATATCAAATGTTCTAGTTACTTCCATAGTTATTATATGTTTAGAGTTTTTTATTTTCAGTCAGGTTTTTAATATCTTTTATAAATAGATCTATATCCTTTTTAGTAGTATTGAACGAACACATCCACCTAACTTCACCACTTTCATCATCCCATGTGTAAAAATAGTGTTTCTCTCTAAGTTTCTCTGCCAAATCTTTTGATAAAAGGGCAAAAACAGCATTGGTCTCAACAGGCCTGGATATTTTAATTTGCTTAATACCAGTAAGTTGTTTGGAAAGATAAGAAGCCATTAAATTTGCTCTTGATGCCAACTCAATGTTGAGTCCATTTTCTAAGAATGCGACAAACTGTGCTGCAATAAATCTATTCTTAGAAAAGAGCTGTGCAGCCTGTTTTCTTATGTACATAAAATCTTTTGCCTGCTCTTTTTTAAAGAAAACAACAGCTTCACCAATTAACAGTCCGTTTTTTGTGCCGCCAAATGAGAGAACATCAACTCCGCAATCCTTTGTGAACTTTTTAATTGGCATTTTTAATGAGGCGGCAGCATTTGATATTCTTGAACCATCAACATGAATATAACCGCCAAAAGAGTGCATAAGGTCTGCAAGTTCTTTTATTTCGTGCGGTTTATAGAGAGTTCCTAGCTCTGTCGGC
>Ga0265293_10011626_pt1 | contig 11911 bp, 8 predicted proteins | sample Munlanlewell138R_FD_192505 | JGI IMG/M metagenome (GOLD analysis project Ga0265293, IMG submission 192505) | Leachate microbial communities from a municipal landfill in Southern Ontario, Canada - Leachate well 138R | ecosystem: Engineered > Solid waste > Landfill > Unclassified | place: Canada... | reverse complement strand
CCGGTGTTTTTATGAACAAGATAGACTACGACAGATTGTATAAATACATGTCGTGTTTTGACATAAAACCTACCAAAGAGACCTTTGAGTTGCTAAAAGGCATTATCTATATCTTATGTCTAAAACACAACCCAAGCCTTGTTCCTGAACACAATAAAAAATCATTGGGAATAATTGGAAAACGGTTCACTCCTATCGACAAAGAAAACGAAGAGGATATAAAAGCCAAAGAGGCACTGTTAGAGCTAATGGAAGATATGGAACTTACTCCAGAAAAGTTTGAGCAGCTGCGAAAGGAGTTTCAGAATGAATTTTAAGTCAGCTTCGCTACGAGAAAAAGCACAATCGGGCGAGCATCACACAGCATTATATTTAACTTAAAAATTTTTGTATACAAGAGAAGCTTCATCCATATTTGGATAAAATGGATATTTAAAAATAATTTTTAATAAATAATTTAAATTAATGGATTTTCATACATGCAAAAACTCACCCTCTCTCAACTCGAACAGCATCTTTTCTCGGCGGCAGACATACTTCGTGGAAAGATGGAAGCAAGTGAGTTTAAAGAGTACATCTTCGGTATGCTGTTTCTCAAAAGACTCTCAGACCAGTTTGAAGCAGAGTATCAAAAAGTAAAAGAGGCTTACAAAAAAGATGGGCATGATGAAGCTACTATCAACATACTTTTACAAAACCATCAATTTTCGTTTAATATCCCTGAATCTGCAAGATGGCAAAGCTTACGACATCTCAAAAAAAATCTAGGTGAAAACCTTAATGTCGCTCTTGCAGGCATAGAAGAAGCCAACCTCTCATCTCTTGAAGATGTACTAAAACACATCGACTTCAACAAAAAGGTTGGTAACTCTAAAATAAGCGATAGCAAGCTCATCCAACTCATCCAACACTTTGACAAGATAAGACTTAGAGATGAGGATTTTGAGTTTCCAGACCTTTTAGGAGCGGCGTATGAGTACCTCATAAAGTTCTTTGCCGACAGTGCAGGGAAAAAAGCGGGAGAGTTTTATACACCAAGCGGAGTGGTAACGCTTCTAACCAAAATCCTCGATCCAAAACCCGGAATGAGCATCTACGACCCGACAGTTGGAAGCGGCGGTATGCTCATACAAGCAAAAGAACATATCAAAGAGATATATAACTCCGATAACTTCTCACTTTATGGACAAGATGCCATCGCTACTACTTGGGCGATGTGTAAGATGAACATGATACTTCACGGTATTACAAATGCAGACATCAAAAACGAAGACACTTTAGAAGATCCGCTTCACACAAAAGATGGGCAACTGATGCAGTTTGATAGAGTGATAGCAAATCCGCCGTTTTCTCAAAACTACACAAAAGCCAACCTAAAATACAAAGAGAGATTTAGCCACTTTATGCCCGAAGGTGGCAAAAAGGGCGACTATATGTTTGTACAGCATATGATAGCTTCGCTAAAAAGCAGTGGTAAAATGGGTGTCGTCATGCCTCATGGAGTGCTATTTCGTGGTAGTGTTGAGGGAGAATTTCGCCAAGAGCTTATAGCAAAAAGAAATATTCTTGAAGCAGTCATTGGACTGCCTAGCGGACTTTTCTACGGTACGGGCATCCCTGCCGCATTGATCATTATCAACAAAGCAAAAAAAGATGACAAAATCCTTTTTATCAACGCCGATGCCGAGTATAAAGAGGGTAAAAACCAAAACCTGCTTCGTGCAGAAGACATCGAAAAAATCAACTTTGTGTATCAAAACAGATTAGAGCTGGAGAAATATTCACGCCTTGTCAGTTTAGCCGAGATTGAGAAAGAGGATTTCAATCTAAACATAAGACGCTATATAGACAACACTCCTCCGCCAACGCCTCATGATGTAAAAGCACACCTAAGGGGCGGCATACCAAAGAGCGAATGGAATGATGAGCTTATGCAGAGTTATGGCATAACTAGCGATATGATATTTGTACCAAAAGATGAGAACTATTTTGAGTTTAAAAGCCAATTAGCAGAGAAGCAAAACATTAGAGAGTTGCTAGAGCAAAGTGAGCCTTTTAAAACCACCGACGAGAGCATAAAAGCAAAAGTTTCCGCTTGGTACGATGAGTATCAAAAGCTTATAGATGAGCCATCTAGCGATATAGCATCACTTTACAATAGCGGCTATGAACTGATAACAAAAGCATTTGCAAACGACAGCGTGCTAGATAGATTTAAGGTGCGAGGGATATTTGCCTCTTGGTGGGTGGAAAATAAATTTACCGTAAAATCCATCAAAAACAGCGGCTACGACTACAACCTGCTAAGTGATAGTTTCATAACCTCAAATGAGGCGTTCATAGGCTCTTTGAGCGAGGAGCAGTTAGCATTACATGGTAAGCTTTTAGAGCTCTTTAAAAAGCTAAAGAGCGCAAAAGAGGAAAACGACAAAGTAGTCACAAGAGAGAAAATACAAGAGCAAAAAGAGAAGCTATTTGACGGCATGACAAACATAAAAGAGCTTGTTACAAACCAGCTAAAACAAGATGCCATGAGTATCGCCAACCGTTACCTAAGTGAGAAGAAACAGACCATCATCAAAACACTTGAAAACCTATGGGATAAATACAGAGTAAGCTTGAGTGAAATAGAGAGTGAGCGAGACGAAGCAACAAACGAGATAAAAACTTACCTAAGTGAGCTTGGTTATCTATGAGTGAGATGATGCAAGTGCCTGATGGGTGGGAAGTAAAGCCTTTAAAAGATATTTTAACTATTCAGTACGGAAAAGACCAAAAAGAAGTTGAATCAGAAAGTGGGAAGTATCCAATTTTAGGGTCTGGTGGAGTTATTGGATATACAAATAATTTTTTGTATGACAAGCCATCAGTCTTAATAGGTAGAAAAGGTACTATAAATAATCCACAATACATGGAAACTCCTTTCTGGACGGTGGATACATTGTTTTATTCTCACATAAAAAATAAAAATGTCCCAAAATGGGTTTTTTATGTATTTCAGTCTATAAATTGGGATTCTTATAATGAAGCATCGGGGGTACCAAGTTTAAGTACTGCGAATATCAATAGAATTGAAGTTTTACGACCTACTGTAAAAGAACAAGAACAAATTGCCAAAATTCTCTCAACACTTGATAAGAACATAGAAACTACAAACCGCCTCATCGAAAAAGAGAAAAATATCAAAAAAGCCCTTATGCAAGAGCTTCTAACCAACGGCATAGACAAAGACGGACACATCCGCACAAGAGCAACCCATGCATACAAAGAGAGCGAATTAGGACTTATCCCTGAAGAGTGGGAGCTTGTGAGTTTAGATGATTTTTTTAAGTTAAAAAGTGGAGATACAAAACCAGAAGATACTTCAGATAGTGGTATTTATGAAGTTTATGGAGGCAATGGTATAACTGGATATTCTAATTCTAAAAATAATAATGATGAAACTCTAATCATTGGTAGAGTTGGAGAATATTGCGGCAGCATATATTTGGTAAACGAATGTTGGATAACAGATAATGCACTTTACATTACTAAGAAAGTAAAAAAGTTTGACACTCAATATATGTTTTACTTATTGCATTTTTTGAATTTAAATAAATATAAATCAGAAACCGGACAACCTCTTTTAAACCAAACAACAATAGGAAATGTAAAAACTTCGTATCCAAAAGATAAATATGAACAAAAACAAATCGCCAAAATCCTAACCACTCAAGATAAAAAAATCGAAATAGAAGAAACAAACCTAGCCAAACTAAAAGAGCTAAAAAAAGGACTTATGAACGATTTATTAAGTGGTAAAGTGAGGGTTAAAAGTGCCTAGAGTTCGTCGTATTGGTTCAATTAGTAGTGAATTGTTGAAGAAATCGAAAGAAGCCGCTTTAGCAGCAGTTCAAATTTTTAATAATCCGAATATTACTTTTAAATCTGAGTCTTTTATAGTCCTGATGAATATTGCTTGGACTTATTTGTTGCATGCTTATTATAAAAAAAACAGTATTGAATATAGATATTTTGAACAAAGAGGTAAACGAAAAAAATTTGACACCACAAGACATGGAGCTTATAAACATTGGGAATTAGAACGATGTATTAATGACAGTAACAATCCACTAGACAAAGATACTTCCAACAATTTAAAATTTTTAATTGGTCTTCGTCATGAAATAGAACATCAAATGACTTCAAAAATTGATGATCTATTAAGTGCAAGATTTCAAGCCAGTTGCCTTAACTACAACGAATATATAAAAAGACTATTTGATGACACAGAAGGTATCGAAAAGTATTTGTCACTTAGTTTGCAATTTTCAAGTATTAGTACAGAACAGAAAGAATTATTAGAAGAACATACTGAACTTCCAGCTAATATTTTAGGTTATATTTCAGCATTTGATGAATATTTATCAGATGAAGAATACAGTAGTCCAAAATATGCTTATAGGATCTTATTTGTTCCAAAAACAGCGAATCATAAAGGACAGGCTGACAAGGTTATAGAATTTGTAAAAAGTGATTCGGCGCTTGCAGAAAAAGTTAATGCGGATTATGTGATTATGAAAGAAACGGAAAAGAAAAAATATTTACCAAAGCAGGTTGTAGAAATGGTTCAAAATGCTGGTTTCTCAAAGTTCAAAATTTATGACCATACACAATTATGGAAACAAAAAGATGCTCAAAACCCATCAAAAGGTTATGGTTCGATGGTTGCTGGTGAGAAATGGCATTGGTACCAAAGATGGATTGATGAAGTAATTAAACATTGTGAAAGTTCTGGAGAAAAGTATCAATAATGGCTAAAAAATTATACTACGAATTACTTAATGAAATTTCAGCAGATGAACTCTTTGATGGATTACTTGGATATGGCTTGTTTGCAGAAAAGATACCACCTTTTTTAACTGCTGAGAATTTTTTAAATTTTTGTAAAACACCTCCAACTGGATTTACTTTTGATAAATCAGAAAAAAAATACATTCATTATGAGAGTATGAGAAACATAAATATTCCCAGAGTTTTAGCTATTCCAAATCCAATCGCATATCATAATCAATGTAAAGTGTTGTCTGAAAACTGGGATAAATTGCTTGAGTACTTTGAAAAACAAACACAGAACCAAGAATATAGGATAAGTAGGATTCATATAAGAAAAATAGATGATAGTTTTAAAGTTTTTAATACATGCTATCAAGACTTAGATGATATCGATTTAGACGATTATCCAACATTAGTACAAAATCATCTTTTTGAAATGAATCATAAAAATTTTTGTACAGATGATTATCCAGAACCTAATTTATTGATTGGAAAAAGATATGTTGTCAAGGCAGATATATCAAATTGTTTTCCAAGTATTTATACTCATTCTTTGCCTTGGGCTTTGGTAAGTAAACCCCATTCAAAAATGCACAGAAGCCCAACAGAATGGTTTAATCAAGTTGATTTTTATACTCGAAACTTGAAAGATGGTGAAACACATGGCATTTTGATAGGTAGTCATGCTTCCAATCTTATATCTGAAATCATTTTGACTGCTGTTGATAAAGCTATGTATGATAAAGGTTATAGATATATTCGTAATATTGATGATTACAGTTGTTATATTGAGACAAAAGAAAAAGCAGAAGAGTTTTTAGTGGATTTATCCACAGAGTTGAAACAATATGGCTTAATACTCAATCATAAAAAAACTGAAATTTTAAAATTGCCATTGGCTTCAACAGAAAACTGGGTAAGAAAATTAAACTCTTTTGTTTTTTCAAATGATGATAGATTGAAGTTAAGTGAAGTAAGAGCTTATCTTGATATTGCACTTGATTTGATGTTTCATAATAAAGAAAATAGTGCTATTTTAAATTATGCAATCAAAGTTTTAGCAAAAAAAGAGATGACTCAAAATGCAAAAGATTATTTTATAAAAACAGTTCATCATTTGGTTTTATTGTATCCTTATTTGGTGCCTTTGCTTGATGATAAAATATTTACTATTTTTTCAATAGATAAGTCCAAAATAGAAAAAATTTCACAAGATTTATTTCAACTTGGTGAATCTAAAAAACTTTATGAAGCGATGAGTTATGCTCTGTTTTTTAGTTTGAAATATGATTTTTTACTCACTGAAAATTTATTTGAAAAAGTAGAAAATTCTCATGATGCCGTTTTACTTTTATTGGCTTATTTACATGATGAAAAATTTATAAAACATTCTAAGGTAACAAAAAAATATAAAGCATTAGCAAGGTCATTAAAAGATGATATTGATGAATATTGGGTATTTATTTATGAAGTTTTAACTTTTGGAAACCTAAAAAGTGAGTGGAGACAAATGAAACAGGCAAATATTACTTTCATTAAAAGCGAGTTTTTATAATGAAACTACAAATTAACGAATCGCAAAATATAGAGTTTAAACAATCTTGGAGAGATGAGTATATCAAATGGGTAAGTGCATTTGGAAATAGTGATGGTGGTAAGCTCTATATCGGTGTTGATGATGATGGCGAAATCGTCGGCATTGTCAATGCAAAAAAACTCCTTGAAGATATACCAAACAAAGTGCAAGACATTTTAGGCATTATGGTAGATGTCAATCTAAAAACAAGCGAAGAAAAAGAGTACCTTGAAATCATTACAGATAAATATCCATACCCCATAAGTTACAAAGGCTCATATTACTACAGAAGCGGAAGTAGTACACAGGAGCTAAAAGGTGCAGCACTAGATAAATTTTTACTCTCCCGTCAAGGCAAAAAATGGGACGGTGTGCCTGTTCCTTATTTTGGGTTTGATGATTTAGACCCTTTTGCATTTAAACTTTTTCGAGAGAAAGCCGCGAAAAAAAAGAGAATCGATGGTGAACTTTTAAAAGAGAGCGATGAAGTGCTGACAGATAAACTTCATCTAAAAGAGGGTGCGTATCTCAAAAGAGCCGCAACACTTCTTTTTGCAAAAGAGCCTCAAAAGTATGTAACTGGAAGTAGTATAAAAATAGGATATTTCAAATCGAACAGTGATTTGGTTTATCAAGATGTGATAGAGGGAAATCTTTTTGAGCAAGTAGATAAGACTATGGAGCTTATATTTACAAAGTACCTCAAAGCGCTCATTACCTATGAGGGGGTTCAAAGGGTTGAGAGCTTTCCTGTATCTGAACTAGCTTTTAGAGAAGCGCTTATAAATGCAGTTGTCCATAAAGATTATGCTTCACAGCATACTATACAGATAAGTGTTTATGACGATAAGCTTCTTATGTGGAATGCTGGAGATTTGCCACCACACTGGACAATAGAGACACTTTTGCAAAAGCACTCATCTGAACCACACAATCCTGCTATCGCTTATCCTTTTTTCTTGGCTGGTTACATCGAGTCATGGGGAAGAGGCATAGAGAAAATCATTGATGAATCTAAAAAGTTCAATGGAATCACTCCGCAGTTTAGATGGCAAAATGGTTTATGGGTGGAGTTTTATTTTAATGAGGTCGGAGAAAAGGTCGGAGAAAAGGTCGGAGAAAATCTGACTGACAATCAGAACAAAATAGTTAAGCAAATGATTCTAAATCCAAAAATATCTGCAAGAGAGTTATCCGACATTGTAGGAATTTCAAGTAGAAAGATAGAAGAAAACATCAAAAAACTAAAAGAGCAAAATATTATCAAAAGAGTTGGAAGTGCCAAAGGCGGATATTGGGAGATAGTAGATAAAGAGGGATTAATATGAGCAGTTGGATAAGAGAAGCAGCCTATGTAGAAGAGAAGTTTTTGGAGCAGCTTAAAAGCTTGGGTTGGGATACTTTAACCATAGCAGACAATGACAACAAGCACCGAACTACCAAAGCTTTAAAAGGGCGAGATAGTTTTAAAGATGTGATTTTAGAAGATATCCTCAGTGAAGCTATAGTCAAAATAAACGGTAATTGGCTCAAAGATGAGCAGATCAAAGAGGTCATAGCTACTCTAAAGAACATCAACCACTCATCACTTTTTGAAAACAACCTTGCTTCTACTGCTCTTCTTATCGAAAATACATCCGTCGATGTAAATCATGCGACAGGTGCGAAATCTCCAACGGTAAAATATATAGATTTTGAAAATATCTCAAACAATCACTTCTTGGCAGTATCGCAATTTATGGTCGATGGTGCGCAGACTATTATCCCCGATATTACACTTTTTGTAAACGGTATCCCTTTGGTAGTCATAGAGTGCAAAGCGCCGGATGTTACTGATCCTATCCATGAAGGTGTAAATCAACTAAAAAGATATATGAATACAAGAGGAACAGAACAAAGCGAGGGTGCTTCAAAACTTTTTCATACCAATGCTTTTGTGGTGGTAAGCGCAAGGACTCAGGCAAAAAGCGGAACTATCAGCTCAAACCTAGAGCATTATCTAAGCTGGAAGGACCCATATCCAAGAGACTTGAGCGAATTTGGCAAAGATGAGCAAGATATATTAGTCGCCGGCATGTTAGCGCCTACAAATCTGCTTGAGATTATGAGAGACTTTACAGTAGTGATGGGAAGTGGCAGAAAAAGAGTCAAAATAGTTTGTCGTTATCAGCAATACAGAGCAGTTAAAAAGACAGTTAAAAGAATAATGCAAGCCAATACGCCCCAGGAGAGAAACGGTGTAATCTGGCATACGCAAGGAAGCGGTAAGTCTCTTACAATGGTCTTTTTGGTTAGGCACTTGCGAAGCATAAAAGAGCTGCAAGAGTATAAAATCCTTTTTGTCGTCGATAGAAGCGACCTGCAAGAGCAGCTAGAAGAGACAGCTACACTTATAGGCGAGAAGATAGATACCGCACTCAACGGCAAAGATCTAAAGAAAAAACTCTCTAACGATGTGAGTAACATCAATATGACTATGATGCAAAAGTTTAATGACGGTGAGTTTGAAAAGGCAAGTGAAGGGATAGATACTTCAAAAGTGTTAGTGCTCATCGATGAAGCGCACCGTACACAATACTCAAAATTTGGCTCCGCTCTAAGACTTGCTCTGCCTGATGCCGTTAAAATAGCATTTACTGGAACACCTGTAGAGAAAACCGTAGGTTCTTTTGGAAGCTACATTGATACCTATAAAATCCGTGAAGCAGTAGAAGACGGTGCAACTGTGCCAATCATCTACGAAGGAATGACTTCAAACGATACTCTTGAAAACAGAGGTGAATTTGACGCCAAGTTTGAGGATCTATTTGCAGATTTGACCTCTAAACAGATAGAAGCTATTAAGAAAAAGTACGGTACAAAAGGCGACATATTAGAAGCCCCAAAACGAATTGAAGCTATAGCAAAACATATGGTAGAGCATTACATAAAAAACATCTTACCAAACGGTTATAAAGCTCAAGTTGTAAGCTCGTCAAGAAAAGCAGCGATTCTTTACAGTGAAGCGATAAATAAAGCCTTAGAAGCGTATAAAAATGAGATTGGAGAGCTTAGGTCTAGTGTGGTTATATCTGCTAAACACAATGACAACAGCGATGACTTTCCAAAAGAGTTTACTACCAAATCTCACAAAGACAGTGCCGTAGCAGAGTTTAAAAAGCCATTAGATAGATCAAACTTAGCTTTTTTAGTAGTAAGCGATATGCTTCTTACAGGTTTTGATGCACCTATTGAGCAGGTAATGTATTTAGACAAAAAGCTTACCGCACATAATCTTCTTCAAGCGATAGCAAGGGTAAATAGAACATATGAGGGCAAAACAAGAGGGCTTATCGTTGATTATTACGGAGTAGGCGCGCATCTCAAAGAGGCATTAGCAAACTATGAAGATGCGGATGTAGCGGATGTAATGCAAGACATAAGCTGCGAGATAGACAAACTAGAACTTTCACACAGAAAAGTGATGCAGTTTTTTAATCAAAACGGTGTTGAAGAGATAAACAAAGACAATTTAGAAGATGCTGTTGTAATGTTAGCAGACGAGAAGCTGCGAGCAGAGTTTAAAATGCATTTTAAAGAGTTTACGAAACTAATAGATTTTATATTGCCACACCCTATAAAAAGATACTTTTTAGATGATGCAAAAGTGCTAGGAATGATAAAAAATGAGGCTCAGAGGAGATACAGAGATGAAGAGCTTCAAATAGAAGGGATTGGCGAAAAAGTTAAAAAACTTATCAATGAACACCTTGTGAGCCAAGGGATTGAGACAAGAGTCAGACCGGTATCGATATTTGATGATGAGTTTGAAGATGCACTCAAAGATAGACCAAATAAAGCAGTCGCCTCAGAGATGGAACATGCCCTTAGGTATACTATAAAGATCAACATTGATAAAGACCCACTCTACTACAAATCTTTGGCTGAGAAGCTGGAAAAAATCATTGCAGAGCATAGAGGTGAATGGGATAAGCTTGTAGAGAAACTCTCAAAATTCAAAGAAGAGATAGTCGGCGGAAGAGAGATTTTGGAAGTATTTAAAAAGCTTGGCTGTGATGTCTGTATGGCGTATTATGATATGTTTTTAAGCTTCTACGATGGAGAAGTGAGCGAAAAAACGAAAGATGTCATTATAGAGCTTGTTATAAATTCTCTTGGTGTAACTGTTCGAGAAATGGCAAGAGTTGATTTTTGGGGAACTACCGGGGTAGAGAGTAGAAATAGACTTCAAAACTATCTTGTTGGACTTATCTCAGCTACAAAAGATGCGGTGTTAATTAAACATATTGCTCTCATAAAAGAGCAATTTATGAGCCTTACAAAAGAGAACCAAAAAGAGCTTCAAGGTTTAAAGCTTGATAATTGATTACGAACTTATACGATCCAAGCGTAAAAGCATCGGCATCACTATCGAGAGAGATGCAAAAGTAGTCGTTAATGCTCCACTTGATTTGGATAACAAAGAGATAGAAAAACATGTGCATAAAAAAAGAGTATGGATTTGGGAAAAGTTAGCAATTAAAAAATCAATAATTGATAATATCGCTTCAAAGAAGTTTGTCTCAGGAGAGAGTTTTAGCTATCTAGGACGAAACTATAGATTTCAAATAGTTGAGGGAAATAGTGAACTAAAACTCAAAAATGGTTGGTTTGTACTGGGACAGAAGAAGCAGCCAAAATCAAAAGAGATCTTTAAAGCTTGGTACAGCGAACATCTAAAAACTAAAATAGATGAGCGGCTAGAGAGTATTTGCAAAATGGCAAATATTTTAAAACCTGACTTTAAAATAATGGAACTTGGCTTTCGCTGGGGCTCTTGTACAAAAGATGGTGTCTTAAATTTCAACTGGAAAATTGCAATGGCTCCTATAGGAGTAATTGACTATATTATTGTTCATGAAATAGTACACCTCAAGGAGCATACGCATAATGAGAAGTTTTGGAAAGAAGTAGGCAAAATAATGCCGAATTATGCAGAAAAAAAAGAGTGGTTAAAGGCGCAGGGGAAAGGTTTGTCACTTTAATTACTTAACTTTATTTAGACCAAAAACATCAGCCCCATCCCTAAAAATAAGTCTCCCAAATTTATCTTTGGTAATATCCCAGCCACAGAGTCTTTGATAAATATCGGTCTGTATGGTTCTTTTAGAAACATTAAACTCCTCTGCTAAAGATGAGATAGTAGGTCTTTCGTCTTTAGTGAGCATAGAGAGTATGGAGATAAGTCTAAAAAGAGCTTTGTCATATGATTTTTGTGCCATAGTAAAACTCCTTCCATTATACAGCGTTACTTAAAAGCGGCAGTGCTTGAGTAATACTCACCAAAAGCTCTATTGTGAGTACAAAGATTGTATATCTGTACTCTTTTGTTAAGTGTTTTGCTTTTCTCATCTGTTGCTCCTTTTATCCTATATTAGTATTTATTAAACAGATTATATACTAATATGCATATTATGTCAAGAAGTAAATTGCTATATTAGTATTTTATATGGTAAAATTATCCAAATATAGTATAAAAAG
>Ga0265293_10011625_pt1 | contig 11911 bp, 12 predicted proteins | sample Munlanlewell138R_FD_192505 | JGI IMG/M metagenome (GOLD analysis project Ga0265293, IMG submission 192505) | Leachate microbial communities from a municipal landfill in Southern Ontario, Canada - Leachate well 138R | ecosystem: Engineered > Solid waste > Landfill > Unclassified | place: Canada... | reverse complement strand
AACGCCCAACGCACAACGCCCAACGCCCAACGCCCAACGCCCAACGCCCAACGCCCAACGCCCAACGCCCAACGCTCAACGCTCAACCTCTGCATGTGCCGAGGTCATCGGTCATTCGGCGGGGAATCGCGGCGAGGGCGCCGCTCCTTGGCATGCAGCACCGGTTCTGGTTGGCGGCCGCAGCCGGCCGCCCGCTGCCTGCTGTCAGCTTGCGAATCGGCCCAGGCCGAGCTCGACCAGGGCGCCTCCGCGCCGCAGCAGGAACAGGGCCTCCAGCCCGTTGCGCTGCGCCAGCGCCGGCCCGTCTTCGGCACCAGCGACCAGCAGGGCCGTGGCCCATGCATCCGCGCTCATGCAGTCCCCAGCCAGCACCGTGACCGACGCAACCTCGTTGTTCACCGGCGCGGCGCGGCGTCCGTCCATGTTGTGCGCGATTCGGGCGCTGCCCAGTTGCACGCTGTGCCGGTAGTCGCCTGACGTTGCCACCGCAAGGTCGGCCAGTTCGATCACGCCCTGTGCGCTGCGCTGCGCGGCCCGTGGGCTCTCCAGCGCCACGGCCCACGGCTGGCCGTTGGCCTGGGTGCCGACGGCGCGCAGCTCGCCGTCAAGCGCCGCCAGCGCGTGGTGGATGCCATGGACCCGGGTTGCGGCGATCATGCGGTCGACCGCGTAGCCCTTGGCGATGCCGCACAGGTCGAGCTGGAGTGGCGCACGCTTGCAGGCGCGGCCCGTGGCGGCGTCCAGTTCCAGCCAGCGGTGTGCCGGCCGTGCCGGCAGCGCGGCGGCAGCGCGGATGGCGCCTGCATCCGGCGCATCGCGCGGCGCGCCAAAACCCCAGGCGTCGACCAGCGCGCCTACCGCAGGATCAAAAGCGCCGCCGCTCAGCCGGGAGATCGCCAGCGCGCGGGTCAGCACGTCAAGGGTCGCCTGGGGCAGGTGCAGCCACGCGTCAACGGGGGCTGCGTTGAGCCGCATCAGGTCGCTCTCGGGCTTCCACGGCGACATCTGCCGGTCCACCTCCTCCACGGCTGCGGCCAGGTCCCTTTGCAGGGCCTGTGCATCAACCTGCGGGCCAGCATCGCAGGCCAGTGACCAGCGCGTGGCCATGGTTGGCCCGTGCAGCTTGAGGCGCCGCGTTGTCGCCTCAGAAGACATCTTCGGCATAGCGTCCTCCGGCCTTGAGCTGCTGCACGCTGAGCTTGACGGCGCCCAGGATGTCGTTGAGCGTGTCGGCCACGCCCTGCGCCATGGGGCGGCTGCCGCAGACGCGCACGATGGCGCCCTTGGCGAGCAGCTCCTGCACGCGGTCGGCGTCGCGGCGCAGGGCGTCCTGCACGTAGCCGCCGCCGTCCGCTACGCGCGAGAACGCGGTGCGCAGACTGTCAAGCTGGCCGGCATCGAGCCAATGCTCGATCTCGCGGCCGAAGTAGAAGTCCCGCGCCGGGTCGCGCGCACCGAAGAACAGGTGCATGGGCTTGTGCCTGCGGTTGCCGCGGATGAATCCGGCCAGCGGCGCGACACCGGTGCCGGCGCCGATCAGCAGTACCGGCGCACGCGATCCTGCGAGCGCGAAGCCCGGGTTGGCCTTGATGAAGGCCTGCGCCGTATCGCCCGGCTGCAGCCCGTGCAGGAAGGTCGAGCAGACGCCGTCGGGAAGTTTGCGCACGCAGATCTCGACGAAGCCGTCGCGCGAGCCTGAAGCGAGCGAGTAGTAGCGCGGCACGTGCGCGCCCGGCGGCACGATGCCGACCAGGTCACCGGCGTCAAAGCGCGGCAGCCCGCGACCACCCAGGCGCGCCAGCCAGCCCTGCCGTGGCCAGGCGAGGCGCAGGATGGCCGCCGGCTGGCCGAGCTCGCCCGAGAAGTCCTGGCGCGAGATGAGCGTGAGCGGCGTCGTGGACGGCAAGCGCGGAATGTAATCTATCGCCAGCGTCTGGCCAAGTGCAGGCGCCAGCGCTTCGTTCAGTGCCTCGCTCCAGCGCGCGAACTGTTGCGCCGACTGCTGGTGGATGCGCTCCAGCGGCAGCAGCTGGCCCCAGCCTTGCGCGCGCAGCGCCTGGTCCACGGCCTCGGCAAAGGCGCAATAGGCGGTGAACTGGCGGTCGCCAAAGCCCAGCACCGTCACCGGCGCCGTGCCGGCGGGCTGCGCCTGGATGCGGGCCAGTGCGGGGGCCGCGTGCGCCGGTGGCTGGCCGTCGCCGTAGGTGGCGGCCAGGACAAAGACCTGTCGTGCCGCGGCGCCGACCTGGAAATGCTCCAGCCCGCTGGTGTGCACGCGCTGGCCTGCGTCTACGAAGGCGCGGTGCAGCGCCTCGGCAAAGCCCCAGGTCGAGCCGCCCTCGCTGGCCACGAAGATCAGCACCTCGGCTTCGCGCGGGGCGCTGTTGGCCGCGATCTTCGGCGCCTGGCGGCGCTTTTGCCACCACAGCAGCATGCCGGTGGCCCAAAACAGCGGAATGCTGGCGCCCATCACGCCCAGCACCAGCGCCCAGACCCAGGCGCCCTCGCCGGTGTGCAGCAGCATGACCCAGTCGTAGATGCGCTGCACCGCTGGCGCGTCCTGCCAGGCCAGGGTCTGGCCGGTGTGGCGGTCGATCCGGCCCTGGCCCTGGTCGGTCGCCACCTTCCAGACGTCGCCGGGGTCGTCCGCGTAGGGGAAATTGAGCTTGCGCAGGTCTTGCACGCGCAGGTCCTGCAGCAGCGGCAGGTCCTGCGCCGGCAGGTCGACTTCGAGCCCGGCCTGCGAGACCACATCGGGGTCGAAGTCAGCGCCGACCGGCACCAGGCTGAAGGTGGCGGCGCTCATGTACAGCGCCGTGATCGAGGTGAGCGCCAGCACCAGCAGCACCACGCGACCGCTGGCCACGTGCAGGCGTTGCAGGCCGCTGCCGCGCACGCGCGCCGCCAGCTGCCGCCAGCCGCCCAGGCGCCGCGCCATGAGCACGAGCCCGGAGACGGAGATCAGCAGCAGGGCCAGCGCAACCGCAGCGGCAGCAAGGCGCCCGGCGTCACCGAGCAGGAAGCTGCGGTGCAGGTTCTTGACCCAGCGCGAGAACGCCGATGGCTGCCAGTTTTCCAGGACGTGGCCGTCCGCCGGGTCTATGCGCTGCGCCCGTGCCTGGCCGCCATCAAACGAATAGACGACGATGTCGCCCGAAGGCAGGCGGCGGATTTCCTCGGGCCCGGCAATGCGGGCCGACACGCGTTCGACCAGCGTCGAGACGGGCAGGTCGGCCGCCGCCGGTACCGCCTTGACGGCGTTGATGATGGGGTCGGATGCAAGGATGACGCCGGTGATGGCGAGCACCAGCGCCACAGTCCCGGCCGTCAGGCCCAGCCAGCGATGAATCAACCGCCAGTTCATGATGAATTCCTTCCTTGTTCTTTCAGCTTGGCAAGCATCGTCAGCTCACCGGGTGACGGATGACGGATGATCTCGGGTTGAGCGTTGAGCGTTGAGCGGGGTGGGCATACGCTGGACGCTGGACGCAACACGCTCAACCTCTGCATGTGCCGAGGTCATTTGTCATCCGTCATCTGTCATCCGTCATGCGCCGGGGTCCCGGCGCGGTTGGCACGGATCACTGCAGTTGGTAGGTCGCCGACTGGATGTACTGGCGCCCGGCGCTGGCCTTGCCGCTGCCGTCGCTCGTTAGCGGCAGACGCACTTCGGACGGGCTCTCGCGCATGTCCTCGACGGCGGCGTCGATGCGGATCTCGTAACCAGCGTCCATGAGCGCGTCGGCCAGGTCCGCCGTTACTTTCAGCGTGCGTCCGGCACCAACGCTGGCGCCGGTGACGCCATCGAGCCGCTTCGCGTCGCCGGCGGACAGGCGCGCCCAGTCGCGCAGGTGCTTGTAGTACTTGGCCTTGCCACCGGCAACCCAGAGCGTGCCGGCGTAGGCTCCCCTGGCGTCGGTCAGATAGACGGCCAGGTAGGCGCCGTCACCACCGTAGTTGTTGAGCGTGGCGGAAATCGTCACCTGGCGGCTCTGTGCCAGCGCGGGCAAGGCCAGCGCGCAGGCGGCAGCAACGGTGGTCAAGAGGGGTCTGTACATGGTTTTTCTCCTATGGGGAAACAGGGTGTGTATCTTGTTGTCAATCACTGTCATTCGATCTGGCCACGCGGCGTGGTGCCGGGCGCAAACGGGCTGCCAACAGCGGATGACGGTGAACCTGCGCTGTCTGGCTGGCGCCTGTCTTCGTGCTTGCGCTTGCGGTCATGGTCGCGGTCGCGATCCTTGTCTTTGTCGCGCCATTTCATCTTCACCGGGAGCAGCGTCTCGGGGTCGATCTTGGCCTTGAAGCTTCGGCCATCGGCGTCGGTGCCGCGCAGCTCGTAGCAGCCGTCGTCTATCTTCACGCGTGTCACGTCCCACCCCTGGCTTGCGGCCATTTGCATGACCGCCTCGCGTGATTGCCAGTGCTGGATGGGGACGTCGCAATCGTCGGAGGCCAGCGCCGGCAGGGTTGCCATGCCCAAGGTCAGGACAAGGAGGCTGCGTCGCACGTATGTGTATGTTTTCATGAGGGATCTCCCAAGTGTCGGATCAATGTGCGGTCTGGTTTCTGCTGAAAAAGCAGGGCTGAAAACCAGCTCAGCACTGCTTCAGCAAAGGCTGGATCGGTCAACCGTCAGCTCCTCCTTGATGTCCCGCAGATCCAGCGCAAGCCGCTGCCGTGGCTGAGGTAGTAATCCCCTGCCGGGCTGATGACGACTGCGCGGTACGCCTGCGGGTCGCTGAAATAGCGCCAGCCCCACGCGTTTTCTCCCGGTGCTGCGTTGTTTGCCACCGGTTGCATGGCGTAGTCGTAGTAGGCTGAAGCGGGCTGCGGTCTGGTTGCCGGCTCGCGCTTGCGGTCCTGATCGCGATAGGCGTCGGAGCGCGAGCTGCGGTCATCGGCCCGGGACCGGTCCGGCGCCTTGCGCTTGATGCGCTCCACCTCGCCGCTGCCGGCGTTGACGTAGAGCTTCACGGGCTGGCCGTCGGCATCGACTGCCTTGACTTTGTAGCGGCCATCTTCGAACTCGATTTCGCGCAGATCGTGGTAACCTGCAGCTTCCACGCGGTCGTAGATATCGCGGATGGTCAACCGTGCAGGCGCCTGGATTGTCGTGGCCTGCACGGGTTGCCGGGGCACCTGCTCCTGGGCTTGCGCCCAGGCCAGGCTTGCTGCCGACACGGCCACAGCGGCAAACAGCGTGCGGCGACTCAAGATGTTGGGTGCGGACATGATTCGGTTCCTTTCGTGAATGGCACCAGCATCTCACCAGCGCCTGAAAGCCATTGTGCAAAAGCCTGCCTGAACCAAGGCTGAAGCGCCCGTTCATCTGCTGTTCATGTCCTGCGCGCTATAAATCCCGTGATGAAGACCATCCACCACGCTGCCGCTCGCCTGCGCCTGTTGCCGGCCCTTGTTTCCGTAATGATGCTGGCCGCCCCGGCAGCACTCGCGAGCGAACACCGAAGCGACCACGACCTGGCGCGCCAAGCCCTGGAGCAGGGCGACGTCCTGCCGCTGCGCACGGTGCTCGACCAAGTCGAACACCAATACGGCGGGCAGGTGATCAAGATCGAATTCGAGCACGACGACGGGCGCTTCATCTACGAGATCCGACTGCTGCAGCCCGATGGACGCATGGCCAAGCTCAAGGTCGACGCCACCGACGGGCAGGTGCTCAAGGTGAAGCGCAAGGAGGCCAGGCGCAAGGGGAAAGACTGATGCGCATCCTGGTGGTCGAGGACGAGCCGGCGCTGCGCCACCAGCTGGTGCGGGCCATCACCGCGGCAGGGCACACGGTGGAGGCCGCCGCTGACGGCATCGAGGCGCACTACCTCGGCGACGCCGAGAGCTTCGACGCCGTGGTGCTCGACCTGGGGCTGCCGCAGCTCGATGGCATCTCGGTGCTGCAGCGCTGGCGCGCCGCTGGTCGCGGGATGCCGGTGCTCATCCTCACCGCGCGCGGCGCCTGGCATGAAAAGGTGGCCGGCATGGACGCCGGCGCCGACGACTACCTGGCCAAGCCCTTTCACATGGAGGAGCTGCTCGCACGGCTGCGCGCGCTGCTGCGGCGCGCGGGCGCGCACGGCGATGCGCAGTGGCGCTGCGGCGCGATCGCCATCGACACGCGCCAGGCGCGCGCCACCGTCGACGGCCAGCCACTCGAGCTCACCAGCCACGAATTCAAGCTGCTCTCGCTGCTGATGCAGCGCAAGGGCGAGGTGCTTTCGCGCACGCACCTGTCCGAGCACCTCTACCCCTACGACGCGGATCGCGACTCCAACACCATCGAGGTCTTCATCGCGCGCCTGCGCAAGAAGCTGCCAGCGGGCAGCATAGAGACCGTACGCGGCCTGGGCTACCGGCTGGTCGATGGCGACGATACCGCGACATGAACACGGGCTCGCTGCGCCTGCGCCTGCTGCTGGGTACGCTGCTGTGGATGTTGCTGGCATTGGGCGCAGCGGGATGGGGCCTGCGCCAGCTGTTCGAGCAGCACATCACGCAGCAGTTCGAGGCCCAACTGGTGCTTCAGCTCGATCAATTGAGCGGCGCCATCGACTGGGAGGAGCCGAGCAAAGAGGTTGTCGTGGCTCCCATGGTTGGCGATTCGCGCTTCGAACAACCCTTGTCGGGCCTGTACTGGCAGGTTGACCTGGCTGATGACGCGCACGACGGGGTGCTTGCGCGCTCGCGCTCGCTGTGGGACCAGACGCTGCCGCTTCCCCCTGCTTCCGGCCCCTACCCGGCGCGCGGCTATCGCGCGTTGCGGCTGGCCGGCGTGGATGGCGAGCAACTGCTGGCGGTGGCCCGCGTCGTGGAGATGCCCGAGGACGACGCGCCACCGCTGCGCCTGGTCGTGGCCGGCGACACGAAGCTGCTGGCCGAGCCGCTGCAGCGCTTCACCCGCCTGCTGCTGGCGGCGCTGGCGGTGCTGGCGCTGGGGCTGGCCGCAGCCGTGGTGGTGCAGCTGCAACTGGCGCTGCGGCCCCTGAAGCGCCTGCGTGCAGACCTCGCCGCCGTGCGTGGCGGCCGGGCGCAGACGCTGGACGGCAGGTACCCGCAGGAGTTGCAGCCGCTGGTCGCGGAATTCAATCACGTGCTCACCGAGAACGCCGAGATGGTGCAGCGCGCCCGCACGCAGGCAGGCAACCTGGCGCACGCCGTGCACACGCCGCTGGCGGTGCTTGACAACGCCGCCGCCAGCGGTGACCCCGAGCTGCCGCGCCTGGTGCGCGAGCAGGTCGCCAGCGCGCGCCGCCACGTGGATACGCACCTTGCGCGGGCGCGCGCCGCAGCAGCGGTACGTGCCACCGGGCTCGCCACGCCGGTCCTGCCGGTGGTGCAGGCCCTGCTGCGCACCATGCGGCGCCTGCATCAGGAGCGCCGCTTGTCCTTCGAGCTGGCCGCGCCCGCGCAGAACCTGGCGTTTCGCGGCGAACCGCAGGATCTGTACGAGCTGCTCGGCAACCTGATCGACAACGGCGGCAAGTGGGCGCGCACCCGTGTGGTTGTCGATGTACAGCGCCAGGGCGGTCAATTGCAATTGACCGTTGACGACGATGGCCCCGGCATCGCCGCGGAAGAGCGAATGCGCATGTTCCAGCGTGGCGTGCAGCTCGACGAGCGCCGCTCCGGAGCGGGGCTGGGGCTGGACATCGTGCAGGAACTGACCGAAACCTATGGCGGCAGCGTGCGCGTGCAAACGTCCAGCCTCGGCGGTGCGCGACTGGTTTTGCGGTTGCCCGAGGCGCTGGCCTGAGAGCTTGAGAACCCCCAAAAGGTACAGGCGGGGGATTGTTGACCGGCTCATCCGGCGCCAACGGCACGCAAGACATCTCCTGATTAAAAGCGATGCTCAGCAACACCACGCGCATGACGGATGAGCGCGCCGCTACGCGGCTGCAATGACTGCGGCTGCGCCGCCATGATGGGGAGGTTGAGCGTTGAGCGTTGAGCGTTGAGCGTTGAGCGTTGAGCGTTGAGCGTTGAGCGTTGAGCGTTGGGCGTGGTGGGCTCACGCTGGACGCTGAACGCTTGACGCCAAACCTTCATCAGCCGCCACAGGCGGCTTTCATCCAAGCCCGCAAGGGCGAAATCATCTGTCATCCGGTGAGCTGACAATGCTTGCCAGTCAGGAGACATCTTGGTCGCGCAGTACAAATACGCGCTGTCCAAGCGCACCTTCCTGTACGCCCATGGCGCCTACGCCAAAAACCTCGCGTATTTGCGAGGCTTCAAGGGGCGGGAACTTGCCCTGGGCATGCAGCACCGCTTCTGACCGCTGGGTCGCCGCCGTCGGCGCAGCTACCAACTACCAACACGGGCACCGGGCGCAAGCAGGCGCGGCCCGTTGCCGGGCCGCGCCTGCTTGTCCTGCGGGTGGCTGCCACGGTATCCCCGCGGCCCATCCATTGCGCGTCAGCCTTTGCTCACGCTGCTCAACAGGACGTCCTCGGTTGCGCCGGTGGCGGTTGCATGGCTTGCCACTCCGCGCGCCGGCCGCCGCCGCAGCAGGCGCATGGCGTTGGCAATGACCACCAGCACCGAGCCTTCGTGCACCAGCATGCCAAGCGCCATGGTGACGCCGCCCATGAGCACGCCGGCCAGCAGCAGCGTGACGGTGGCCAGCGCAACGACCATGTTCTGGCGGATGTTGGCCAGCGTGCGCCGCGCCATGGCAATGGCCTGCGGCAGCTTGAGCAAGTCGTCGCCCATGAGCGCAATGTCGGCCGTTTCCACCGCCACCGCCGAGCCGGCCGCGCCCATGGCCACGCCGACGTCGGCCGTGGCCAGCGCCGGCGCGTCGTTGACGCCATCGCCCACCATGGCCACGACGTGACCTGCGCGCTGCAGGCGGGCCACGATCTCGAGCTTGTCCTCGGGCAGCAGGCCGGCGTAAACCTCGTCTATGCCCGTGGCGGCTGCCACAGCGTCAGCCACCGGCTTGACGTCGCCGGTGAGCATGATGACTTTCTTCACGCCCGCCCGGTGCAGCTCGGCCACCATGGCCGCGGCGTCGCGCCGGATTTCATCGGCCACGGCAATCACGCCCAGCACCTGCTCGCCCACGGCGACGATCATGGGCGTGCGCCCCTGCTCGGCCAGCTGCTGCGCCCTGTCGTGCGCACCGACGGTATCGGCCACGCCGTATTGCTGCAGCAGCGCCAGGTTGCCGATCAGCACCTGCTGGCCGTCGACGCGGGCGGTGATGCCCTTGCCGGCCACGGGCTCGATCTGCTCGGGCAGCTCGCCCGCCGCCATGCCCGCCTTCTCGGCGGCATCCAGGATGGGGCGCGCCAGCGGATGCTCGGAGCCGGCCTCGGCGCGCGCGGCCCAGCGCAGCACGTCGTCCTTGCTGAAGTCCGGTGCCAGCGCCACGACATCGGTGAGCTGCGGACGCCCCTTGGTCAGCGTGCCGGTCTTGTCCACCGCCACCACGTCTATCTTGGCCGCGGTCTCCAGAAATTCCCCGCCCTTGATCAGGATGCCGTCGCGCGCCGAGCGGCCGATGCCGGCAACGATGGACACCGGAATGGAAATGACCAGCGCGCCCGGGCAGGCCACGACCAGCAGCGTCAGGGCCAGCACCACGCTGCCACTGATGAGCCAGGCCAGCAGCGACATGACGATGACGCCTGGCGTGTACCAGCGCGAGAAGCGGTCCATGAACTTCTGCGTGCGTGCCTTGGCGTCCTGCGCGTCTTCCACGCGGTGGATGATTCGCGCCAGCGTGGTGTCGGCGCCTATGCCGGTGGCCAGCACCTGCAGGAAGCCGCCGCGCGAGATGGTGCCGGCAAAGACGTGGTCGCCCTTGGATTTTTCCACGGGTATGGATTCGCCGGTGATGGTCGCCTCGTCCAGCGCGCCGGTGCCGGCGATCACCTGGCCATCGACCGGCACCTTGGCGCCGTTCTTGACCAGCACGACCTCGCCCATCGCGACGCTGGAGGCGGAGATTTCCACCTGCTCACCATCGCGCATGACCACCGCCGTATCCGGCGCCACCGCAATCAGCTCGGCCAGCGCGGCGCGGGTCTTGTTCAGCGTGGCGGACTCCAGCGCGTGGCCAATGGCAAACAGGAAGGTCACGGCTGCCGCTTCCCAGTACTCGCCAATGATGAGTGCGCCGATGGCTGCAATGCTCACCAGCAGGTCGATGCTGATGTTGCGCACCGTGAGCGCGCGGATGGCGTTGCGCAGGATGGGCAGGCCGGCGACGACGGCGGCAGCCACCATCAGCGCCTGCGCAGCCATGGCGGCGTCAAGGCCTCTTGCGGCCGTGAATGAAGCCAGGATCAGCAGGCCGGCCAGACCGGGGATGGTCCAGCGCCCGTTGATCCACTGATTGATCTTGTTCATGATGGTTCCGAATTCTTGTCTTGGGGTTGGAAGATGAGTCAGTAGAAGCTGCGGCGCCACGCGCCGCAGCTTGCAGGCAAACGCTCAGAATGCAGAGGCGCGTGCCGTGTAGCCCACCTTGGCAACCGCCGCAATGAGCTGGTCAACGCTGACCGCGCTGGCATCGTGCTCGACTTCAATGCGTGCCGAGGCAAAATGCACCTTGACGTTCTTCACGCCCGCCATGCGGCCGACGCTTTTTTCTATCTTGTCCACGCAGGAGGGGCAGGAAAAGCCTTCGGCGCGCAAGGTGGTTTGGGTGAGGATATTGCTCATGGATTTCTCCTTTTCAGAAAAGACAGCCTGATTGGCATGTCTTGACTGTACGCGGGCCGCCAGCGCCCTTCCATGAGAAAAATCAAACAAGATCAGGAATTTGCATCTTTCATGCCGTCGCGCAGCTGGCGCAAGCGATCGCTGTCTGCAATGGCAATCCAGCGCCGCCCCGTATCTATCCAGCCGGCGCGCTGCCACTGGCTGAGCAGGCGGCTGACCGATTCGGTGGCAGCGCCGGCCATCGCCGCCAGCTCGTCGCGCGACAGCGGCACGTCCAGCAGCGTCGCCCCGTCCCAGGGCTTGCCCACCTTGTCCGCCAGCACCAGCAGCGCGCCGGCCAGGCGCTGCTCCAGCGGCGCGCCGGCCAGCATGTGGATGGTTGTCTGCGAGCGCGCCAGCCAGTGGCCCACCCCCCTCAGCGTGGCCACGGCCACCTGCGGAATCTCTTGCATGATGGCGTCGTACTCGCGCGAATCAAGCCCCAGCAGGCAAGCCGGCGTCAGGGTGGCGGCGCTGTCGACATGGTGCGTCTGCCCCAGCGCGGGCAATGCGCCAAAAAAATCGCCGGGCACGAGCAGGTCAATGAGCGACTCACGCCCGTCGGCAGCCAGCCGCGTGAGCTTGACGGCGCCGGTGGCCACCACGTAGAGATGCGCGGCCGCATCGCCCTCCATGTAGATGGGCTCACCAGCGGCAAAGCCCTGGGCGCGGCAATGGTCGTTGACCAGTGCCAGCTGCCGCTCGTCCAGGCCGGCAAACAGCGGCACCTTCCGGCAAACGGCGATGCGCGTGTGCAACGTGCAGGCGTGTGGGTCGGCCACGGGCACCGAGAGCGGGGTTTGGCGGCGCTTGTTCATCTGGTCTGCAAAGTCAACCCTGATTGGCACGCATCGTCAGCGCACCGGATGACAAATGATCTCGGCCCTTGCGGGCCTTTGATGAAAGCCGCCTGTGGCGGCTGATGAAGGTTTGGCGTCAAGCGTTCAGCGTCCAGCGTGAGCCCACCAGGCCCAACGCTCAACCTCCCCATCATGGCGGCGCAGCCGCAGTCATTGCCGCCGCGCAGCGGCGCGGTCATCAAAGCGTCAGCGAGGTCATCCGTCATCCGGACAAGTTGGGCGTCAAGCGTCAAGCGTTGGGCGCTGCGCAGGCGGACACGGGGCCGGGCTGCGTTTTTTGCGGAAATTGAATTGTCGCATGGCAGGAATTCCCAGGCCACCCCATGCCAACC
>Ga0265293_10011624_pt1 | contig 11913 bp, 7 predicted proteins | sample Munlanlewell138R_FD_192505 | JGI IMG/M metagenome (GOLD analysis project Ga0265293, IMG submission 192505) | Leachate microbial communities from a municipal landfill in Southern Ontario, Canada - Leachate well 138R | ecosystem: Engineered > Solid waste > Landfill > Unclassified | place: Canada... | reverse complement strand
TTTTTCAATTTTCACTTCCCTAAATAAGACGCTATTTTCTGCCGATCCTTCAATTTTACAGCCGCTGGCCACCAGGGAATTTACCACTTCCGCTTCCCTGCCATAGAGACTTGGAGGGTTATCATTAGTTTTGGTATGAATTTTATTTTTACCCATAAACAGTTCCCTTTGCACTTCCCTGTCTAAAAGATCCATGCTGCGTTCGAAATAATCCTTTACCGAACCGATTTTACCCACATAGCCCGAAAACCGGTAGCCAAAAACCTTTAGTTCTTCAAAATGCCCCGCTATTACTTCCAGTAAATCCTTTGTGTTGGAGGCATCGTAGTTGGACAATAGTTCCAACAGCAGCTCCTTTTTTACAATTAATATCTCCAAAAAGCCTTTCCTTTTTTTATCCTTCTCCAAACTGAACCAGGAAGAAAAACTTTCCACCCGGTCATTTCCGTCCAACTCCAAAAACAATTCATCCCGGCGAGCACCGGCAAAGCTTTCCTCTTTATAAACAAAGGTGATGTCCGCCCCTTTTTGTCGGTGAAATTTCAACACATCTTTAAAGTCAAGATTAACGACCAAACTGCAGCAGCTTAAAATCACTTCCTCCGCCCGATCCTTTTTTAAAAAATCAATATTATGGATTAAATCCCTGATTAAAAAACCGGAGGTGCCTGCTTTTAGACCATAATCTACACCGGGAAGGATGAAGAGCCCGCCTGTTTTTCTATCTAAAAACCATTCCTTGCCCGATTTCAAATGATCCAGGATGGGTCTGTAATGATAGGGGGTGATAATCCCGACTGTTCTCACACCATAATTCACCATATTTGACAGGGTAAAATCCAACAGGCGGTACCTGCCGCCAAAGGGCACCGCTGCAATGGGCCGGTTGGAAGTCAGGCCCATCAACACATCCGAACGGCAATTTGCAAAAATCATTCCGATAGTATTGCTCATCTCTAACAACCCCCAAACTTTTCCTAGTAGTACACTAGGCTAATATTTGCAAAGAAACTCGGATTACGTTCAGGCACCGGCTCCGCCCAAAAAATTAAAATCAAAAGCCAACTGCTCCTGTTCAACCAATTGAATCCGCTTTCTAATACCCTCCGCTTCATCCTCAGCATTAACCATGGAGGCCACCCCGGTACGCACCCCTTCTGCCACAATGGCTTGCTTGATAACCGAATCCTTATTAATAACCGCATTAGGTAAAACAATGGAATCGACCACTATCGCACCTTCCTCCACCAATACCCCGGGCCCCAAGACAGAGTGCTCCACCCGGCCTAAAACCGTGCAGCCATTGCTGATGAGACTCCTTTTGACCATAGCCTTGCTTCCTAGATATTGGGGGGCCAAAATTGGAGAATTGGAATAAACCCTGGCGGCGGCATCGAAAAGGTCCAACTGGGGCTTTTCATTCAATAGGTCCATATTGGCTTCATAATAGCTTTCTATTGTACCTACATCCTTCCAATAACCGCTGAACTCATAGGCGAAAACCCTTTTGTTTTGCTTGTGAAGCATCGGGATAACATTCTTGCCGAAATCATGTTCCGAATCATGATTTTTACTGTCCTCCTGTAAGGCTTTTTTCAACACCGGCCAACTGAAAATATAAATGCCCATAGAGGCCAGATTACTTTCCGGTTTTTTAGGCTTTTCCGCAAACTTGGTAATTGCCCCCTCTCGGTCAGCGCTGATAATACCAAAGCGTGAAGCCTCCTCCCAGGGCACCTGAATAGTGGAGATAGTCAGATCCGCCCTTTTTTCCTTATGATAATTTAACATCTTTCTATAATCCATTTTGTAAATGTGGTCGCCGGAAATTATCAAAACATACTCCGGCTCATACCTATTGATAAAATCAAGATTATGGTAAATGGCATTGGCAGTTCCCTTATACCAATTACCTCCATCCTCCACTGTAAAGGGCGGCAAAATGTGTACTCCCCCATAGGGGTAATCTAAATCCCAGGCGACTCCCGTTCCGATATAGGAATTCAAGAGCAGCGGTTTATATTGGGTGAGTACCCCGACGGTATCAATTTTAGAATTTGTACAATTGCTTAAACTAAAGTCAATAATTCTGTATTTACCCCCGAAGGCCACTGCCGGTTTGGCAATACTTTTGGTTAAGCCCCCCAGCCTGCTGCCCTGGCCGCCTGCTAACAGCATAGCTATCATTTCCTTCTGAAGCATTTACCTTCCCCCTTCCCTTAGTTTTTTCAAGGCAGTTGCCAGATACTTTTTCCGTACTGTTTAATGGCCCGATCACTGGCAAAAAACCCCGACTTGGCAATATTAACTAAAGATTTCTCGTTCCACTTTGCCGGCTCTTGATATAACCGACAGAGTTTGTGCCAGGCATCCAAGTAGTCCCCAAAATCCCTCAACACAAAGAACTCATCATTATCTCTTAATAAAGAATCAAAAATTACTCGAAAATCTCCTTCCCCCTCATCAAAAAAGTTAGTTAACAGCTGATCCAAAACCCTTTTGATTCTGGGTTGGCGATGATATTCATCCCAGGAATGATACCCTCCTTTCTGATAAAAACTCATCACCTGTTCCGCATTGAGGCCGAAAATAGCGATGTTGCCCTCTCCCACCAGCTTACTTATCTCTACATTAGCTCCGTCCAAAGTCCCTAAGGTGATGGCCCCATTCATCATAAACTTCATATTGCCTGTTCCCGAGGCTTCGCGGCTGGCAGCGGATATTTGCTGGCTAATATCCGCTGCAGGGTAGATTTTTTCTGCCAAGGTAACATTAAAATTATCTAAAAAAATCACTTGTAATTTTCCTTGCAAGCTTTCATCGGAATTAACCTTGTAAGCGATGGAGTTAATCAGCTTAATAATTGTTTTGGCATATTGATATCCGGGCGCTGCTTTGCCTCCAAAAATAAAAACATGGGGCGGCAGGTCCAGATAGGGATCTTCCTTTAGACGGTTATAAAAATCCATAATTCTCAGGGCATTGAGCAATTGTCTTTTATAGGCATGAATCCTTTTCACCTGAACATCAAAAACAGCATCTGGATCTATCTTCCTGCCCATTCTCTCCCGAACCAAGTTGCTTAAAGCCTCTTTATTGGCTCTTTTAACTTTTCCCAACTCCCTAAGAAAAGCCTGATCTTGTTGAAAAGGCAATAAACCCTCCAACTTTGCCCCATCATAAATCCAATCCTGGCCGATTGCGGCGGTAATCAGCCCGGATAAACCGGGGTTGGCATTCAAAAGAAAACGCCTGTGACTAACCCCATTGGTTTTATTGTTTAACTTATAGGGGTAGATGCTATGAAAATCCTTAAACAAGCTGTTTTTTAGAATATCGGAGTGTAAGGCAGACACCCCGTTAACAGAATGACTGCCGATCACCGCCAGATTAGCCATCCGTACCCGGCCATCCCACAAAATAGCTGTCTCCTTTAAAATTTGCTGATTACCGGGGTACCTTTTGCCGACCTTTGCTTTAAAGCGAGCATCAATTTCTTCAATAATCATATAGATTCTGGGCAGAAGATACTTCACAATATCAATTGACCATTTCTCCAAAGCTTCCGGCATAATGGTATGGTTAGTATAGGAAATACTGTTTACTGTTATATTCCAAGCCTCTTCCCAGCCTAAACCTTCTTCATCCATTAAGATACGCATTAACTCCGGAACACAAAGGGCCGGGTGGGTATCATTAATATGGATGGCAATCCTTTTGCTAAATTCCTTTAGACTTCCGCCTTTTCTTTTGTAGCGGCGAACGATTGAACCCAAGCCCGCCGCGGCGAAAAAATATTCCTGTTTTAATCTCAATTCCTGACCGGCCCTGCTGCTGTCCTCCGGATACAAAATGTAGGAGATGGCCTCAACCTCTGAACGGTAGCTGACTGCCTTGCTGTACTCCCCCCTGTGAAAGCTAGCCAAATCAAACTCCTCCAGCACAGGTTCCGCACTCCATAAACGAAGGGTATTGATGTTGTTTAAGTTATCATAGCTGATTACCGGCAGATCATAGGGAACAGCCAGTACCGGCTCGTAGTTTTTATGCTGAAAAACCAGCTTGCCATCAATGGATTGAACCTCTACCTCTCCTTTAAATCTAACAACTACGGATTTGTCCGGTTTTTTTATTTCCCAAGGATAGCCATGATTAAGCCAGCTATCCGGCAATTCCACTTGGTAGCCGTTAACAGTTTTCTGCTGAAACAAGCCATACTTGTAGCGAATCCCGTTGCCGTGGCCGGCCATACCCAAAAAAGCCAGAGAATCCAGGAAACAAGCTGCCAGCCTCCCCAAGCCTCCATTACCGAGGCCGGCATCCTTTTCTACTGTCACCAATTCCTCAAGCTCAATACCCAGATCGGCCAATCCGGCTTCAACGGTTTCTTTAATACCCAAATTCAACAAATAATAGGCAAGCAATTTGCCGATTAAAAACTCCATAGAAAAATAGAATACTTGCTTCTGCCGGTTTTGGGCATATCTATTGTTAGTTTCCGCCCAATTGTCCCCAACCCAATTTTTAATTAAGAAAACCAGGGTTTGATACTTTTCCCACTTGGTTCCCTCATCCAGTGTTTTCCCTTGAATCTCTGCAAATTTACTTAAATACGCCTTTTTAAAATCCTCTTTACCGGTAAACATCCCTACGACCTCCTGTAATTGCACAAATCCCATTCTATTCAATTAGTGGCTTTATTAGAACTCCCGCCAGGGGAGGTAGCTTAATTTTTAAGGAAAAATCTTGTCCGTGGTAAGCAATTCCCTCCGGCTCCAATACATCCATATTTAATTGGCCGGAACCGCCAAACTCGAGCTGATCCGTATTAAATATTTCCATATATTTGCCACTGGCCGGTACACCTACCCGGTACTCGGGGTAGTAAGTTGGAGTTAAATTCAATAAACAAATAACAAACTGCCCTTTTTTATCCCTTCTTAAAAAGGCCAATACACTTTGCTGATGGTTATGGACATCCAGCCATTGAAAGCCCTCCCAGCTTTCATCATTCTGCCAAAGGCATCTCTCCTGCCGGTAAAGAAGGTTGGCTTGTTTAACAAAGTTATGAAAATCGGAATGGGCTTGATAATCAAGCAAAAACCACTCCAAACCTTCATAAAAACGCCACTCTATAAACTGGGCAAACTCAGCCCCCATGAAAAGCAGTTTTTTCCCCGGATGCCATAATTGATAACTATACAAGGTTTTTAAACCCGCAAATTTTTGCCAATAATCACCAGGCATTTTTTCTATTAAGGACCTTTTACCATGAACCACCTCATCATGGGAGAGAGGGAGTATAAAGCTTTCGGCAAAAGCATAATAAAGGGAAAAGGTTAACAGCGGATGCTTTTCCCGCCTTTTCTCAAAATCCGTTTCAAAGTACTTTAAAGTATCATTCATCCAACCCATATTCCATTTATAATCAAAACCCAAGCCCCCAACAGCGGAAGATTTGGTTACAGCCGGCCAAGGTGAGGATTCCTCCGCGATCATCAAAACCTCCGGGCAAAGGGAAGCAATTGTCTCGTTGAGAGTCTTCAGAAAAGCAATAGCGTCCAAATTTTCTCTGCCACCGTGAATATTGACCTGCCAAGGGGTACCATCTTTGCCGAAGTCCAAGTAAAGCATGCTGGTAACTCCATCAACCCTTAACCCATCAAAGTGGAACTGTTCCAACCAAAAAACTGCATTGCTAATTAAAAAACTCCAAACCTGGGGCTTGGCAAAATTAAACTCATAGGTGCCCCACTCCAGATGTTCCTCCCCCTCAAAGAGCCTTTCCCCGTCAAATCTGCCCAAACCATGGGCATCCTTACAAAAGTGTCCGGGAACCCAATCCAAGATCACTCCCAAACCTGCTTGATGGCAACTGTCTACAAAATACATCAAATCATGGGGACTGCCGAAACGGCTGGTGGGGGAATAATAGCCCGTAATCTGGTAGCCCCAGGAACCATCGAAGGGATGCTCCATTAAGGGCATTAACTCTAAGTGGGTGAAGCCCATTTCCAGAACATAAGGAATCAATTCCCGGGCCAACTCCCGATATGTATAGAAATCGCCGGCGGCTGTTCTTTTCCAGCTAGCCAAAGAGACCTCATAAATTAGCAGAGGCTTGTCTTTTAAACAAGCTTTATCTCGTTTACCCATCCATAAATCATCCCCCCAGGGGTAGCCCTCCAGGGAATAGACAACGGAGGCCGTTTGGGGCCTTAGCTCTGAATAAAAGGCATAGGGATCCGCTTTTAAAAATTTTTCACCGCCTGCGGTTAGGATTTCATATTTATAAAGTTCTCCCTCCTCCAAATAAGGAACAAATAAACACCAAATACCTTCCTCGGCTACCATCTCATGTTCCCTACCCTGCCAACTATTAAAGTCCCCTACTACCCTCACGGAGATAGCATTAGGAGCCCACAAGGCAAAATGGACTCCCCATATCCGGTTCATTTTTACTCGATGAGCTCCCAGCTTTAAATGACTATGAAAATTTTTGCCTTCATTAAATTGCCTTATTTCCTGCTCCTTGATAAATAACTCCATTGAAACAGCCCCCCCTCTATTGCAGCTATTTTCAATGAAACCCTGCTGAATTGATTATAACATATTATGCCAATCAATAACAGTCAAACCCTTTCTAGGAAGCAGAATAACTACTCCCCCATCATAAAAGATTTTATAATATGGATGGAATCCCATTCTCCTCCGGAAAAATATTTAATGGGTAGAGTTTTGGGAAAAATACTTTTGTTAATTTCCTTGACGCCTAGACCCTTCTGCTTTAATTCCGCCACCCTCTCCCTTAATTCTTTCAACAATTCAGCCTTACGAGCCACTTGTGCCTTGCCCTCCGAGATTATACCGGAGTGGCTGCAATAGATAGTGTCAAAATCATACTCCAAAAGGGCATCCAAGCTCCTGATCCACTTCCAATAGTTTTCCCCTGTGGCTCCCATCTTGGTTTTGGGACTGACAAACAAATCCCCGGTAAAGATTGCTCCTTCCTCCGGAAGGTAAAAGGTAACATGATCATCCGTATGTCCCGGTGTCTCGATTACTATAACCTGCTGGCCGCCGGTAGTTTGAAAGCTTCTTTCCAGGGCCAGGGAAGGGAAGGGCTCCCTTTCTCCCCAAAAAACCTGTCTATAAAAGGGAATTTTTGCTCTTTTCTCTGTCAAATTCACAGCAGAGGTATGGATATAAACGGGAATTCCCCGGGCCGCCAAAAAAGCGGCATTCCCAGTGTGATCCTCATGGTGATGGGTGATTGCCACCTGATCAATCCTCTTGTCACTGAACTTGGGACGATAAAAGGAACTCATTCGCCTCGGTCCGGTATCAATTAATAAGCCGTCTACCAAGTAAACATAGGTGGGGATTTCGTTGCCTAGGATCTTTCTCTTTCCGTGAAAAAATACAATTTCTTTATTTTTTTGCTGCCTAATAGTCGCCATACTGCTAAACCTCCTTTTTCTTGGATTTATTATATATTATTTTGAGAATTTGTGCCACTGTTACCAATTCAACAAATATTTAGAATTTTAGCATAAAGTCCTTGACCTGCTTTACTTAATTTTGTAGTATTAGTTAAATACACTAATTTTAATACAAGGAGGAAAAACAAAATGATGAACATCCCTTTAAACCTGAGCACCTTGCTGGAAAGGGCAGAAAAACTGTTTCCTAAAAAGTTGGTCATTTCACGCACCCTTTCCAAGACCCACCGCCTGACCTACAAGGAAATTGGCGAAAGAACTCGCCGGCTCTCCAGTGCCCTGGAAAAATTGGGGATAGAGTTTGGTGACAAAGTAGCAACCCTAGCCTGGAACCAACACCGCCACCTAGAAGCCTACTTTGCGGTCCCGGGTCTTGGTGCAGTGCTGCACATGGTCAACATTCGCCTTTCCCCGGAACACCTGATCTACATTATCAACCATGCCGAAAACAAAGCGGTCCTCTTTGATGAAGATTTATTACCCCTGGTGGAAAGGATAGCCGATAAGCTGACCACCGTCAAACATTTTATCATCATGTCCGATCAGGAAGAATTACCTGAAACCACCATTAGCCCTCTGTACTCATATGAAAAACTTTTGGAATCCGGTGATCCCCAGTTTCAGTTTAAAAGAGATTTTGACGAGAATACCCCGGCAGGTATGTGCTTTACTTCCGCCACCACGGGCAATCCCAAGGGAGTTGTCTATACCCATAGGGCCTTGGTCTTACACAGCTTTGCCTTAGGGCTGGTGGATACGCTGGCCTTGTCAGAACGGGACGTAAGCATGCCGGTTGTACCTATGTTCCACGTTAATGCTTGGGGCATGCCCTATGCCGGCACCTGGTTCGGCACCACTCAAGTTTTGCCGGGACCTCAATTTACTCCAACAATTTTGGCGGATTTAATTGAGCAAGAAAAGGTAACGGTAACCGCCGGAGTACCTACTATTTGGATGGGGCTTTTAAATGAAATAGAAAAAGGCAATCGTGATATGAGCAGCTTGAGAGTTATTGTCTGCGGCGGCTCTGCCCCCCCGCCGGCCATGATTAAAGCCTATGAGCAAAAACATGGGATCCCCTTTATCAACGCCTATGGTATGACCGAAACCACTCCTGTAGCCACAGTTTCTCTTTTAAAGAGCTACCAACTGAATCTACCCTACGAAGAACAGCTGGTCTTTAAAGCAAAACAGGGCCTGCTGACACCGGGTCTAGAAATGCGTATTGTATCTGATAAAGGTGATGTTAAGTGGGATGGGCAGGAAATGGGCGAGCTGCTATTAAGAGGCCCCTGGATTGCTAGTGAATATTATAAAGAAGAAGGCAGCGAGCACATTTTTGCCGACGGCTGGCTCCACACCGGAGATATTGCTACCGTAGATGAAGAAGGCTTCGTAAAACTAGTAGACAGAACTAAGGATTTAATTAAGAGCGGCGGTGAGTGGATCTCGTCCCAGGACCTGGAAAATGCCCTCATGGGCCATGAAGCGGTGGCAGAAGCAGCGGTAGTTGCCGTGCCTAGCGAAAAATGGGATGAAAGACCTGTTGCTTGTGTCGTCTTAAGAGAAAGCTACAAGGGCAAAACCACTGAGCAAGAATTGATTGATTACCTAGCTCCCAAATTTGCCAAGTGGTGGCTACCGGATGCAGTTTTATTCCTGGAGGAAATCCCCAAAACCTCCGTAGGTAAAATGCTAAAAAGAGCCCTAAGAGAGCAAATTAAAGGAATGGTAAACATCAAATAAAAGGGAGCCAAGGGGACGCTTTGTTTGCCAGCTTTTTCTCAACATAAAAAGGGAGCCTTTTAATTTGCTCCCTTTTTATGATCTTTCAACGATACCGTCTAATAATATTGAGCGCTTAAAATTGATGTTTTCAATAAAAGTTAACTTAATCCCGCTGCTCATGGTAATTTTTAGAATAGCTGTAAACATCTCAACAATAATTTCACAGGGAATATCTTTTCTGAATTCACCTTTTTTCTGCCCTTCGGCAATGATTTTTGCCAAAACCTCTACAAATCTTCTTCCGTGGGGAGGTTCTTTGCCGTCCAAATCAGAACTATGGTAATATCTTAAATACAACTCAACAAGCTGTCTGTTTTTATCGTAGGTGTTTCCCACAACTTGCAAAATTTGAATTAATTTTTCCGTTGGGCTTAAGTCCGATGATTGAATATCCTCACAGGCTTGACTAGCCATATCTATCCTTTCGGCCAAACAGCATTTCAGCACCTCCTCCTTAGAATCAAAATAATTATAAAAGGTACCTGTCCCCAAACCCGCTTTTCCCATTATTTCCGCAATGGAGGTTTCATTTAACCCCTGTCTAACAATCAAGTCCAAGGCCGTTTCAGCAATAATCTGCCTGGTCTCCAGCTTCTTTTTTGCTCGTTTACCAATTCCCTGCATCATTATTACCCCCTATTAGCTAAATCTCGAAATTTTTCTAAATCAACTGCTACTTCTAATAATATTATAGCAGCTTTTTTAACTAATAGGAATTTTTACGGAACAGAAAAATTAGTAATCGGGTTATTATTAATAATTTGAGCCGGCCAATTAATCAACTGACTCCCTTATTCCTTTCTCGCCACGCTTTTGGAATATAAATACAATTTGACTCGCTCTCCATATAATCTCCCGTTACACTGTAAGCACGGGCTCTTGATCCGCCGCAGACATATCTATATTCACATACTCCACATTTCCCCTTGTAAGCATCCTGATTGCGCAAATTCCTAAAAATCTCGGATTCCCGATAAACCTCCGCCAAAGGAGTTTCCCGAACATTCCCCGCCTTTAATGGTAAAAAACCGCTGGGATAGATATCACCCGTATGAGAAATAAATACATAACCGTTACCGGCGTTCACCCCTTTAGGGCCTCGACCGAGTCCGTCAATTTTATTAATCAAACCGCCTGTTAGGGCATCTTCATATAAAATGACATCCTTATCCCCTATGCTGATTTTTTCCCGCATTTTATTTTGAATCACAACACGGCGATAAAACTGAGCCTCCGTTGTTTTTATATCAAAAGGCACTGTCTTGGATTGCTCATATAGCCACTGAAGCACTTTTTCATGTTGTGCAGGAGAAATCATATCCTCTGCCTTCCCCCTGCCGGTTGGAATTAAAAAGAACACACTCCATAAAACGCACTTTAACCGCTTAATCATTTCTACCAACTGGTCCAAATACTCATAATTATAACGGGAGATAGTGGTGTTAATTTGAATTGGCATTTTTAATTCATGTAAATAATTTATTAGCTTCATTGTCAGATCAAAGGGACCGGATATTCCCCGAAAACCATCATGTATCTCAGCGGTATGCCCATCTAGACTAAAGGCCCATCTGGATAAGCCCACATCCTTGGCCTTTTGCATGACTTCCTTTGTTACATTGGATGTGGCGGCCGGGGCTAAGGAAACCCGGATTCCTTTTCGCTTGGCATATTCCGCAATCTCAAAAATATCAGGACGTTCCAAGGGATCTCCCCCCGTTAACACAAATAGGGGGTTCCCCATCTCATAAATTTCATCCATCAACTTTTTCCCTTCCTCAAAGGTCAGCTCCTCCGGGTGGCGATGATGTTGTGCCTCTGCCCTACAGTGAAGACATTTTAGTTGGCAAGCCTGAGTTACCTCCCAAATAACAATAAAGGGATTTTTATTGTAATCCACTGAAAACAAGTAAATTCCTCCTTTTTAAATGTCGGATTTTATTTTTTAGGCCGTATTGGCCGATGTGCTTCAGCCTTTAGAAACGAAAGGAAAACTAAATTGTCCACTAGAATTAGGTCGTAGATGCGACGGGTGGACGATGGAATACCAAAAATTGCAACATATTCTAAAGGACTAAGCTGTTGATACTATTTGTTTTATGATGCAAGTCTGCCTAGGTATAAAAAACGGAACATCTTCATCGTGGTAGATATTGACATCTATGCCGAAAACCTCTTTAAAAAAATGAGGGCTAAAGACCTCATAGGGGGGTCCTTGACAAACCACTTTGCCATCTTTCATCGCAATTAAGCGATGACTGTATCTGGCAGCTTGATTTAAATCATGCAATACCATCACAATCGTAATACCGTTTTCATCATTTAATCTTTTTACTAACTCCATCACTTCTAGTTGATGAGAGATATCTAAATATGTTGTCGGTTCATCAAGTAATAAAACATCAGGGGTTTGTGCCAAAGACATGGCAATCCAGGCCCGCTGCCTTTCCCCACCGGAAAGGGATTGCAAAGGGCGATATCTCAAGTGCCTTAGATTTGTTGCTGAAATAGCAAATTCGATAATCTCTTTATCTTCTGCCCCCACAACTTCATACCACTTACGGAAAGGATTTCTACCGTGTTTAACCAAATCATAAACGGTTAAATCCAAATTATGATCATG
>Ga0265293_10011623_pt1 | contig 11913 bp, 23 predicted proteins | sample Munlanlewell138R_FD_192505 | JGI IMG/M metagenome (GOLD analysis project Ga0265293, IMG submission 192505) | Leachate microbial communities from a municipal landfill in Southern Ontario, Canada - Leachate well 138R | ecosystem: Engineered > Solid waste > Landfill > Unclassified | place: Canada... | reverse complement strand
AGAAATAAAGCTAGATGATGCCATGTATCGTGACTACCAGATGCGTATTGGAACAGGAATACAGCAGCGTCTCGGACGCCTGATGTCACAAGAGAATTACTCAAAGCTGCCTCAAGACAAGCAAGCAAAACTCGCGAGGAAGATCGTGAATAGCGTAAGAGACAGAGAAAGAAATAAAATTAAAGCTGAATACAAATTTAGAAAATCAATGATGGACTTAGAAGAATGAAACTCTACTGTACAAAATGCCGCAAGTGGCGCAAAGTCTTATTGAACTCACTCGGTTATATCTGTCCTGTCTGCAAGAGGAAATTTAAGTGACCACGTTCCGTACAGACCGCGCTCCGATACTGCCGCCGATACCGCAAGACGCGACGCCTGACCAGCAGCGATTTTTCAAGGCTGTGCAGGATTTACTGTCTGAAAATTTCAGATCAACACGGCAAGACCTAGAGGCTGTTGATACTACTTTCACGCTCTCCTATAATCAGGAAATCACGAAAGCAGACAAGCATCATTGTATCTGTGATGTGTGGTATCAGGATGCTGATGAAATAATCATCAAGCCAAAGTATATCAACGGTTCTCCGCTACTCTCTGCATATTTCAGTGATAAAAGCTATCTTGAACAGACCACAAATATCACCGCAAAGCTCGCTGCCCCTGGTGCTGGTGGACACATAGGCGACGGCATTACCGCAGTACTAAATAGTGCTCTATACAAGCTCTGGCTCTGGAACAACGCAGGGGCCATCACTCCCATGTTTACCTATGCGCCTCTGACCACATTCAGTAATGCCAACCCGACCAATACACTGACACTCGGGCAGATCAACGCGCAAGACATCGGCAAGCTCTTTCCCGTTGGCGCTCATGTCGTAGTGTGGCAAGATGGCAATGAACTTGAGACTCCATATTTCTTTTCTCAGGACGGGGGAGCAACGACTGTTGACGTTACCGCAGACAAGCCGAAAGTTGCGAGCACTACGACTACCGTGCTCACTCTCGGAGAAGCCCTAACCAATGCTACCTTTACCGCAGGTTCTACTGTTTATCAAGTAGATGGATGGAAACCATTGCAACTTGACGGTACACTCGCAACAGGGACAAGTGGGTACTTGGATACAGGAATATATATCCCGACGACAGCAGCAGGGGCTATTACACCGTTTGTAATCATCGGAAACGAGTTCCACTACACCGATACAGCTCATGTATACTCGGATGGATATGGTCGCGTTGCTACTACAACCGGCCTTGCAAATTACCGTATGACTTATGTTCCACCAGATAAGTGTGGTATCATAGCCTATGATATGGGTGGTACGGGTGCAATCAAAACAAAACCATATTATGTAGCGACAGGAGAAGAAAGCTATTTTTGGAATAACTCAGCTGCAACGATTCTTTTACGTGAAGATTCAAGGATGTTACATGGTATATTGTCGTGCATGGCTAGTGCTAATGGTTATGCCATGCCACGCGGCTACATCATCTAGGGGGAGGACTATGAGGTTGATAAGACATGACTATCGGTGAAGTAATTAGCGCAGGAGCAGTAACTTTCAGCTTTTCTTTATTACTTGCTTTTGTGGTTGACATTTGGCGTAAGGTTAATAAGGTATGTGAGACAGTCGCTGGGCTGAAACGCGGTGATGAAGATAGTATCAGGGAAATCGCCGAGATGAAACGAGAATGCAATCGTCGTCATGGAAACGGGAAAGACGCTCTCATCATCCGGGAAGCTGCTACCATGATACCGTAATGGGGGAATACCATGTACCTACCAGTTGATACAGACGAACTTGTAATTACACAGCGTTTCCACGCGAGAAACCACAAGGGCGTAGACCTGCGCTCGGTTAATCTTGAGACATACGACAAACTGGACATCATCCTCCCGGAAGACGCTGAAGTTCTGCGCCGTGGGGTGGATGCTTTCGGTAACGACTTTCTCGTCGTACAGCCTGCGAATGATTTCATGAGCGAATTGAAGTTTATTCATGTGACATTCGATAGTCTTTTCGAGGTTGGCGAGATGCTTGAGGCCGGAACCGTACTTGGCAAAACGCAGATAGTTGATGAGATTGGGCGCGGCAATAGTCTGGCGCACCACCTACATTTCGAGACCTGGCGCAAGGGAACTCCAATCAATCCTGTGCGCTACTTCGACGAGTACCATACTCCATACAGGCTTAAATGAACGCCATTAAAGACATCAAGGAAATGAACCTCGTCCGCTGGATGGGAGCAATCACATTCGTTATCATTCAAAGTATGATGGGAGTGCTGTTTTTCTCAGGAGACGCGATTTCGCGCATGTCTGTTGTACAGGTTGAACTCGTTATTTTCGGCATCCTGTTCGGATCGACCGCAACGAAGAATTACATCAACTATCGGAGGGAGTCATGCTCGAATGGATCAAAGCAAATCCCGGCTATGTAATATGTATCTGCTATTTCGTGTTCATCATCACCATTGCGCACATGGTAACCACTTCGCAAAGGAAAAAAGATAATGCCAAAAAACCTAAAAACATACGCACTCATTAGTGGCATAGCCGTTGTGCTCCTATGCGCCGTCTACGCGATAGGGTATTACAACGGCATGCAACGCGATCCCATTATACAACAAGTCGAAGTTGAGAAGATTGTATTCAAGCCTGTTGCGGTCGATGTCAACACGCTCGATTGCGAGACCGCGAAAGAACGCCTGAACTGCTATTACTCATTCCCTCCAATCATAGACTATAAAGTAACTTCGCTCTCCCGCGCCTATACCGCGCTCAACATACACACGATCCACTGTGAAAGCGAATGGTCGCAGGACATTAAGGTTCCAGTTTATCAATCTGGTAACTTTCGCTTTTATCTTGGTCTTGGAATAGGCGTAGCCGCCACAGCAGGAGCAATCTATGGCGGCTACAAATTAGTGGAGTTGATGAAGAAATAACTACAGCCACTTGCCCTTGAGATCGTCGATCGTGAACGCTCCGCGCACTGTCTTAACCTCAATCCACTGAATTGAAAACTTGCCCTTGAGTATCGAGACCATCGATTTTCTCGACGCATAATCTGGACTGTACTTTCCATATTCATCCATCGGTTGATGGCTCCTGGTGTTTCCGTTAAACCTCAACAGCCCTATGAACATTTTGTTACCTTCGATTTTATAATACGTGGTGATCCAGATCGAAGGGTATTTGTCGAAGAAATGAACATAGACTTGCCGAGTAGAATCCCACATTTCCCCATCGTCGCACAGCTCCCACTCGCCCTTGACGCCGTTAATCTCAACTGCCATTTTGCACCAGACTTCCTGCGGCGGCATCTCGAACACAATCTCCGGCTTGACCGTAGCACATGCACACATAAGACACAGTAACACAAGTAAGTACTTCATGATGCTTTCTCCTTCAGGAATTTTTGTGTTGCTTTGATGACTCTGTTATAATATTGCGTATCGGACAGTTCGTTTCTCAGCCATAGACGAAAGATTTGATAATAAATCCTGGCCCCATTCTTGTTAGAAACTAAAATATGCATAGCAACCCACTCTTTGTCGGCGCGGGGTATCGCAAACTTAAGTATCTCAAATAGAGTTTTTCCGCTTCCAATTAACTCTCGCACTCTCTCTTTCGGATACCTATCGCATGGATGCCACTTCATTATCTGTGATACGGTGATTTTTTTCATTGTGTATATCTCCGCGTGCTTAAAATAAATGGCCGCATCCCAACCTTGAGCGAGTAGGTTTCATGTAGCAGATACGGTTTCATCTGCATCAACAATGCCCTGTCAAACCACACATCCGGTCTTACCCACTTTGTTCTAAACAGTGGCGGGAAGATGTGCGCCAGTAGTCTATCAATAATCTTCATGTCCACAATATCTCACACACCCCATCCGTAGTCAACAATTTTTTCACATTCCTGAAAAATCTATTTTAGCAATCGCTAAATCACTTTTTCCATACCATATAAAAAAGTGTTTGACGTAGTTGATAGGGTATGCGTAGTGTATTGGCAAGGCACGATAAAGGTGCTGAGACTACCCGGATGCGATCATGCCAACCATGCGCAGAGTGTGATCGGGCGTCACCTGCCAAGTGGTGAGTAGCCGGGCTAACCGGCATTTATTACAAAGGAGGCAACAAATGAATACTATCGAAATTCTCGAAAATGCCCGTATGAACATCAGTAACATTAGGATGTTAGGCATGAGACTACTCCCGCTTATTGAAGAACAAATCGACAATGCAATTTGTATCTTAGAAAAGGGGTATTCCGCCTATGCCGATGTCGATGATCTTCTTACTCAATATGGCGATGTACAAAACATACCCGCAAAGGAGGATCAACATGCTCGGAATAAAAGTTGACCACGCAATCGCACACGCTGACGCTATCATGCGTGAGGCGAACAACATGTTCACCAATCTCTTTGACTTATCACCGAGAGATTGGGAAATCCTCGATAGCATCACCAAAGAAGATGTTGCCGAGTTCTCAAGGGGGATGATATGGCCGGAATGAAAGACCTAATCGGCGACATGACAGAAAACGATGCCCTCTGGGAGCAACACAAAGACGACTGGAAAGATGCGGCTCCCGCGTGGTGCAAGCACTGTAAACGTCTCGACCATCTGACTTCGCGCATCACTGGTGACGAGTTGTTCTGCTATGAACCTGATACTGATAGTGCACACCATTACATCAGCAGCAACGAACTCATGACCGACTGTCCGCGTGTACGCGCTATGCTTAAATGCGAGGGCGGCGGGTGTGATGAACTGGACGTATGGGAAGAGGACGGCGAGTTTTACATTACATGCAACACAAGATGTCCGTGGAAGAAAGGAGAACAGTCGTGAAATTAAAGTCTACTCCGGGGCCGTGGGATTATTGCCGCGCTAAAGATTGCCCATGCGGTTTAATATGGGATTCTAAAGGAGAGTGACATGTTAATCAAAGACCTAATCTCACAACTCAAAGAGTATCCGCAAGATATGATAGTGCTTGTCGATGGATACGAAGCAGGGTATGACGAAGTACACTTGCGGGGAGCGAAAGTATCAAGCAACAGCGTGGATTACCCACTCATTCTTGGACAATACGACGACGACCAAAAAGGCATAGCAGTACTTATATTATCACGGTTTTAAAGGAGAGTGAAACATGAGTGCATTAGGATTGAGCGTAATGCTTGGAATGCTTTCAAGCAACGAGACAACAGTAAATGCCGTCAAGACATCGCTCGGAAAAACAATTAAGTCAGTCAAGCTGGAAAATGATCTTCTCAAATTTGAGTTTGACGACAACACCAAACTAAATCTTTGGGACGATGGTCAATCGTGCTGCGAAAGTCGCTACATGAGAACTGACGACAATCTTGAAGACTTCGTTGGTGCCATCCTTCTTGATTTTGAACTCAAAGAAGGCCCGTGTATCGAGGAAGAACATGGCAACGCCCATGACCAGCAATTCCTCGATGTCAAAACGAGTGAGGGAGTTTTCCAAATGGCAAGCCATAATGAGCACAATGGATATTATGGTGGGTTTTTAATTCGCGCATCACAAGGAGAGTGAAACATGATACTGCAATCGCACGAAGTGAGAAGCAAAAGCAATTACGGTGTGGTCTACTATGGTATACCAGGGGGTGGCAAGAGTACACTTGCCCTGTCCGCACCAAACCCGCTCATGATCGACACCGACAAGGGCTATCACCGTATCCCTGTTCATTGCCGTAAGGGAGCGTACACACAACCGGCCACCTATGACGAATTACTTGCAGACATAACCCCTGAAAATATCAAGGGTTTCGAGACAATCATATTCGATACCGGGGGAACGCTCATCAATCTGATGAAACCGTGGGCCATCAAGCGCGATCCCAAGAACGGACAGAAGGACGGCGCAACACTCTCGCAAAAGGGATACGGCATTATCGGCATGGAGTTTAACCGCTTGCTCGAATACGTTCTCCTTCAACAGCAAAAGAACATCATCGTCATATTCCACGCGAAGGAAGAGATGGACGGAGATCAGAAAGTCTTTCGGCTGGACGCCGAGGGGCAGAGCCGGGATAACGTGTGGAAGCCTATGGACTTAGGCGGTTTCATCGAAGCCTATCGCGATAAGCTAGTTATCTCATTCTCCCCGACAGACCGTTTCAAGGCAAAGGGAACGCATGGTATCCACGGAACTATCGAACTTCCGAACGTGATGAACGGTGCACCGAACGATTTTTTTACCAAACTCTTTGATTCTATGCGCGTCAATCTTGCATCTGAATCACAAATCATCGAGAAGTACGATCGGCTTATGGTGGTCGTGCGTGAGATCGTTGACCAAGTAACCGATCCGGTTTCAGCATCTACGGCGATGGGACAACTTGCCACCCTTGAGCATGTATTCAACTCCAAAAAAGAATCGTGGGCATTGCTCGTTGAACAGGCGAAGAAGAACGGTCTTGTCTACGTTCACGACTCGAAGGCATGGCAACAGGCATGAACCTTATAACGCCGTCACTCCTGAACGCATGGAACTATTACTTCGATGCTCCAGAAGAATACGAGGAAAGCTCGAAGCAATCTTTCCTTGACTACTTGAACAAAGTCAAGTACCCTCAGACAGATGCGCAACGCGAAGGCGTCAAGTTCGAGGAACACGTGCGCTGCATACGAGAGTTTACAGACGAAGATGAACGCTATCGTAACGCAGTACTTGAGGCGCGACTGTGGGTGGAAAATGGCGTGTGGGGAATGTCTTGCAGCAAGCAAATTACTATTGACGGGAACGAATACTTACTCTATGGCAGACCAGATGTGGTGCGTGGGCCAACCTGTTTCGACATCAAATGGACTGGTACGTATTCTTACGGAAAGTATATCAACAATACACAGCACCCGCTTTACATGTATTGTCTCGACGCCTTATGGGACTTTCAGTATGTAGTGTACGATGGATTGCGCATCCACGTCGAGACGTACCAGCGCGGCGACTGTCAAGACATCATCGCTACTGTCTCAGACTTTATCTCATGGCTCAAGTGGAACAATCTGTACGAAACCTATCAAGAGAAATGGAGAGCGAGAGAATGAGAGAATCTAATCCAGAACAATATCGGCAGCGAGTGAGTGCGTCACTTCTAGGAAAAATCGGGCCACAAGCTAGGAGATGGCTGGGAGAGATGGCCGGATATCACGCAAAACACATGTGGATTGTTAAGCATTATGGAAAAGCTAGTAAGTGCGAAATGTGCGGAACTCTGAACGCATCACGTTATGAATGGTCAAACATAAGCGGTGAATATCATCGAGAACGTAGCGATTATAGGGAACTATGTCCATCTTGTCATCGTCGTCATGATTATGGAAATTATTGCAGGATGGGTCATGAATTTACACAGGAGAATACCTATATTAGAAAAGAAGGCTGGAGAGTCTGTAAAAAATGCAGACTGGAAACACAAAGGAGATTCCGAAATGCAAAGAATAATTAAACTCAGGTACACGGTTAAACGAGAAAACGGGTATGTATTTTCAAATATATTTTCTCTCGATGAAATCGAGCGGGGAGCAGTTATTGTATGGGCAAACGTGAACATTGTAGACCTTGAGAAAGTCACAAAAGATCAATTCACCGGCCTCCGCGACAAGAACGGGAAGGAGATTTACGAGGGTGATATTGTAAAAGCAAATATCTATTCAGATGAAGATAGTTCCACGCTTCTTGTCTACTATGAAAAATCTATGTTTGTCATAGATTATAAAGATTCAGATGGAGATTTTATGCCAGTTGGATATTTTCCGGGATGTCTTGAAATCATCGGCAACGTCCATGAAAATCCAGAACTACTTCAAGGAGATAAAGCATGATTAACAAATCAATACAGATCGGGAACATGGTACGCGACCCTGAACTCAAGCACACGCAAGCAGGAAAGGCTATCTGCAATTTCTCACTTGCCGTCAATCAGGCAAAAGATCAGGTGAGTTACTTCGACTACGCCGCATGGGAGAAGACCGCAGAACTTATCGTCCAGTACTGCAAGAAGGGAAGTAAGGTATGCGTTGAAAGCCGCCCTGAACAGCAACGATGGGAGAAGGACGGAACCAAGCACAGCAAGGTAATATTCATCGTTGACCGCATTGAGTTTCTGTCATCGAAAGAAAGCTCAGACAAAGCAGCCGATCAGGTGCAGCAAGAATTTTCCGATCCCGATGAAGTGCCATTTTAAGGAGATATGAATGTCAAAGCAAAGACCAGTCAATACTGACTTTTGGCGTGACCCGTATATACGCGCCTTGCCGCCTCATGGCAAGCTATTATTCTTATATCTTCTCACCAATCCAGACACACCGCTTTGTAACATTTATCAATTGCCAAAGGAGAACATGGCACTTGATACTGGCCTTGATCTTTCCCTTGTTGATGACATTCTTAAAGCCTTTGCACAGGCCAACAAGGTGCATTATCGTGATGGATGGGTTGTTTTGGTCAATCGCATGACGCATCAGTCTCAAAGCCCTATGGTACAGAAGGGTATACAGCGTGAAATGTCTGGAATTTCGAGGGATATCATTGATTTTGCTGAGAAAAAGTTTAAAGAAAAACCATATGGTATCGATAGTGTATCGATACCTCGGTTAAGTATAGTTAAGTTAAGTAAAGTAAAGTCTAGTATAGTTAAGTCTAGTAAGGCGCGACCAAAAAATGTCGAAGAAGTGAAAAAATATCTTGACGAGAAAGGGATTGTAGGCTTTACTGCTGAACAGTTCATGGATTATCAAGAGGTCGTCGGATGGGTATATGGCAAGAATAAGATACCGATCAAGGACTGGAAGGCAACCGTGAGGCAGTGGTCAAGGCGTGAGAAACCAGGGGATAGTAAAAACTCTGATATAGTCAAAAAATTCTACGAGAGGAAACATGACAAGAAAGGAATTCCAGGATAGACTTGCTTCTAAGTTCCCAAAAGATTTATCAGACTACGATGTCGAGGATTTGGATAAATTTCTGGACGCCAAACAAGTGCCTGACGAAAAATTGGAATTTATTTATGACGAAGTATGCCTTACGCATAAGTATCGCACGTTCCCACCGCTCGCAAGATTTGAGGAAGCCTATAATGCGGTACTTAAAACAGGCAAGCTGGATTCTAAAAATGGTTTCTCAGATCATGGAATAGATGACGGCGCTAGTATGGGAGTCGAAGACATTATCACTCGTTGTCGCAGCCTTAGAGCAAAACAAAACACACGCGAACTCACCGGAGAAGAAGTTGATTTCGTCCATGCGTGGGACGGTCTTGTGTATATCAGCGATCATCTTAACAATACGTGGCGTGGAGAAAGTCACAGAATCGAATCCTATCTCAAGACGATCAAAGATCAGATTCTTCGGCGTGAGACTGTGCACTATAGTCTCTTGCCGGGTATGAAAATTCATATTGACAATAAGCCTAGAATGGATGTGGAAGACGATCCACGCCGATTTGAAAATCCACTCCCCGAGGAGGCCACACAATGACACCGTTAAAAATCAAAATCACCGTAAAGGACAAATCCCTTGAAATGCAGGTGCTTGAACAGGATAAGAGGCTGAGAGGTGTTGACGATATATACCACAACGGAAACATGTACATATCGTCATGTAGCAGCCCTGATCTATATCCCAACACAATATTTGTGCGTGGGTCTTACTTAGACGAAAAAAAATGTATTATGATTTTCAAGACAAACTCCGACCGCGACTCCTATCTCGCCCGCGTCAAACGTCTGATACACGATTTCCGCATAGCATGGAAAGCCGGAGAAGTGGAGGTGCTGCGATGACCGAACAGGAAGAATATGCTGTCAGATTTTTTATTGCACTGGCACACGAGGAAGGAAAATGTCTCATCTACGGTGACGATGGAGAAATACAATGCAACAATATCTCTAGGCATGGGCGGTGTATTGATTTCAAGCGGGAATCAATTACAGATATTCTGAACACGCTGAAAGCCACACATTTTCGCGAATACGCTGAGAAAATTGAGGTGTCAACCAATGAACGCCCTTAACGGCTACAATCGAAGCGATGAAATCCACGCACTGAGACGCCGCAACGGAATATCCGCATTGAATCACCTCCCTGCACCGTGGCCGCTTGACCGCGCATCGAGGGGATTGCGCACCTATCCGCGCTTTCTGATGTTCGATTCTATCCTTCTCTGCGGCAATTCCAGAACCGAGCTAAACGAGTGGGAGAAAACCGCGCCGGAATTGCGCATTAAAAACATAAGTGTCGGCGGCTCGTGCCTGCAAAACTGGTGTGAATACTACTGGCGTTACATGCTCGCTTATCCGTGCAGTGTGATCGTCCACGCGCACGGAGGCAATTTCGATTTTAATATCACTCCATATGATTTCGACCAGAAATATCGCGCTCTTCTCAGGTTGACTCTAGCAATATCAGATGCCGATATAATTTTTCAACCAATACTTCCTATTTTACGTGGATGGGAAAACTTGCGCAGTGTGGTTGAAGATTATAATATGAGGATATATTTTATGGCTGAATATTATCAGGCGCTACATCCCAACCGTCGCATTGAGTACATGGATATATATGATCAATTTGAATCTTTCACAGATGAGGATTATTGCTCCGAGGACGGAGTACACTTCAACGCATTAGGGAAGGAAATATACGGACATGTGTTTCAATCTTGGATGCTCGACTTTTACAGACGCACAGGGAGGTAGAGAGTGCACAAGATCAATCTCATCAAGCGCGATCCAGTGAGAGACGGTAAACTCTGCCTTTTCCCTGCCGACCTCTACGCAGAGCAGATCATTGATTCTCTCAAGATCAATACGTGGTATACCGCCGCGCTCAAGAGGCCCAGGAATCCGAAGTTCCATTCGCTTATCATGGCGCTGGCGACTATCTGCGTTCATCACGCGCCTGAAGATTCTCCGTGGCATAATGTCGATCCTCTGCAATTTGTCTATGCCGTTATGTTCGATGCGGGAATAGTTGACCTAAAGATGAACCTTGACGGCACAATCCGCAAGGAAGCAAAGCATATCAATTTCGAGAGTATGAGTGAAGACGAGTTTGAACCTGTTGCCGATCTTGTATTTGCGCATACCGCTCGCATCACAGGAGTAGAAGAACAATACTTACGAGATCATTACGAAGAAATATTTGCAGAAATTCCAGCGAGGAAACCATAAAAAAGAAAACCGCAGAAACCATCCTACTCAACCAAGTGCGCGACTATCTCCGTCTGCGTGGTTGGTTTGTCATACGCATCCAGCAAGGCATCGGATGTCACAAGGGCATATCTGATTTAATCGCTTTACGTTGGGGCGATGTCTGTTTTATCGAGATCAAATCACCAAAAGGCAAGCAGAGCGATAATCAAATCAAGTTTGAATGTGATATAAAAAATTCTGGTGGGAACTATTTTTTAGTTGACAATATAGACAAGATAATCAATGATCCATATTGGAGTTAAGGAGGCGACATGAAACTGTATAAACTCACCACCAAAGAACACACGACTCATGGCGATATGCTTTGGAAAGTTGGCAAAACCAACAAGGTTAAGCGATGCGATAATCCGCAATTATGCAGCCCTCAAGTGATACATGCTTACAAAAATAAGAATCTTGCTCTACTTCTTAATCCTATCCATGCCGACATTGACGAGCCAGTGCTATGGGAGTGCGCCGGGAAGATTGTCGTTGAAGATTATGGCAAGGTTGGCGTGTTTTCACTCAAGGCAAATAAGATCCTCACGCTCCCGAAGTGGTACACATCTGAGAAACGAAAAGATGTGACCGTGATGTTTGCTATTCTGTGTGCCGAAGAGGTGCTTTCAGTTTATGAAAAAAAATATCCAGACGAAGAATGAC
>Ga0265293_10011622_pt1 | contig 11914 bp, 8 predicted proteins | sample Munlanlewell138R_FD_192505 | JGI IMG/M metagenome (GOLD analysis project Ga0265293, IMG submission 192505) | Leachate microbial communities from a municipal landfill in Southern Ontario, Canada - Leachate well 138R | ecosystem: Engineered > Solid waste > Landfill > Unclassified | place: Canada... | reverse complement strand
CCCCCCTCTCTATTGAAACTTCTTCCTACCAAAGATAGCCTCCCCGCTATAGATGATACAGTGCAACAGAGCAGATGGAGTGGAGGGACTCATCTGCAGGTTGGGTTTTCGCAACTTTCACTTACCAATTGGGCAGCAGGGGGTAATAATAGCATTGCCTTAAATGGTAGGCTCAATATCTATCGCAACTGTGAAATTAGCGATGAGATGTTTTGGGAAAACAGGCTACAATTGGGGTATGGCTTTATTCAAGCCTTTGGCGAGCACTTCAAGAAGAGCGACGACCAAATTATCTTAGATAGCAAATGGGGCTATAAGGCTATCAAGAATCTATTTGCCTCTGCCCTCTTCAATTTTAGAAGTCAGATGACAAACGGCTACTCCTATCCAAGCGGCAGCGATCCCATTTTAATTTCGGGCCCTTTTGCCCCTGCCTACTTCTCTCTTGGGGTGGGTATGGATTGGAAACCCATTAAACAGTTTTCACTCAACTTTTCGCCACTCACCGGAAACTTGGTGGTTATTGCCAATGAGGAGTTGAGAACCAAATATGGAAATAGGGTAGATCAGTTGGCAAAATTGGAGTTGGGAGCCCAATTGAAATTGGATTATCAACACCAAATAAGCAAAAGATTGACTATCAATTCGGCACTCAATCTCTTTTCGGACTATCTAAACAACCCACAACGGATAAAGGTCTATTGGGATCTCTTTTTAGATTCCAAAATAAACAGATACTTCTCATTCAATATTAAAACCAACCTAATTTACGACCATAATATTTTAATTGAAAATAGTGAAGGAGTTGCCGCTCCAAGAGTACAATTTAAAGAGATGCTTTCGGTAGGTTTCTCCTATACATTCGGCAATTTTAAAAAGTGATGCTCTTAAAATTTAAAGAGTCTCTAAAAAGATTGATTGGGCTCGATTTTGAGCTTATTCCCAGCGCCCACGCCCCAACCATTTTGATTGCTGTAAGTGGGGGTATAGATTCCATATGTATGGGCAATCTTTTTATTGAGAGCGGCTATCCCAATTTAGTTGCAGCTACTGTAAATTTTTCACTTAGAGGTACCGAAAGCGATGGCGACGAAGCCTTTGTAAAAGAGTGGAGCCACTCCCACGGTATCAAGTGCCACTCCACAAAATTTGATACCACAACATACGCTGCCCAGAAAGGGCTCTCTATACAGATGGCTGCACGCCAGTTGCGTTATGGGTGGTTTGAACAACTCTCCAAAGAGAACGGGTATAGCTATATTGCCCTTGCCCACAACTTGAACGACTCTGTTGAAACCTTCTTTATAAACCTTTTAAGGGGAAGTGGAATAAAAGGGATGAGAGGTATCCCCCAAAAAAATGGCGCTATTGTCCGCCCCTTACTCATCTTTAGTAGAGAGGAGATAGAGCGCTATGTAGAGCGGCAAAAGCTATTTTATAGAGAAGATAGAAGCAATTTAGAGAACTACTACTCAAGGAATAGATTGCGAAATATAATTTTCCCACAATTTAAATCTATCAACCCCAATTTTTTACAAAATATTGAAGAGAGTATAGAGAGGGTAGGGGAGGCTAACCAAGTTTTAGACGATCTCTTTAACGAGAGAGAGAGGCTCTTTTACGACAAGAGCAGATCAAAAATCTCTATTCAAGAGATTCTCAATAGTGGAAACAGTAGGTTCTGGCTCTATAAAATATTAGAACCATTTGGTTTTAAGGGGACTATTATCTCACAAATAGAACGCTCTTTAGAGGGAGAGTCGGGGCGCTTTTTTCACTCCCCTACCCATACCATTCTAAAAGATAGAGAATGGCTCATTATTAAGCCTATAGAAGAAGAGAACCAAAGTGGCCCTCCTCAACAAAAGATTGAACTACTATCTATTGCAGGAGAGGGTATGCAAATTCTCTTTTACCACCGCTATTACCATCTCTCAATTATCTCTAAAGAGAACTCTCCCGCCTCTTTAGACTCTTTTAAAGAGGAGGCAAAGCGCTCTCCCGCCCCATTCGCTACCCTCTATTTAGATTTTGAGAAGGTGAGGGTCGCTGCCAAAGAGTACTCCACCGTGACTACCATTCGCAGCTGGAGTGCAGGCGATAAATTTCACCCCTTGGGGATGAAGGGGAAAAAGAGAGTTAGCGATCTATTTATAGATCTAAAATTAGACAATATTACAAAAGAGAGGGTTCCAATAATGGCCATTGGCAATAAAGTTGTGGCCATCTTGGGGTATAGAATAGATGCCTCCTTTAAAATAGATAGAGGAAGCCAAACTATTTTAAAAATTGAGTGTGTAGAAGAGTAAATATCAATCCAACAGAAGATTGAAGGGTACTCTTGCCATCATGAGCGCCTTCTGATTAGAGAGCATATCGCTATACTCCTTATTTAATGTTTCAAAAGGGTGGGAGAGTGCTTGAACAGACTTTTTTGCCATTCCCAACATCTCCATAACCATTTCAATACCACTTTTTTGAATAGGATACTCAACTATTCGATAGCTCTTAATCTCTGCAATTGATGCAGCACCCTCTATAGCATTGTAGAGCCCCCCTATCTCATCTACAAGTTGGATTCCAAAGGCATCTTCACCCGACCAAACTCTCCCCTGTGCTACTCTATCTACCTCCTGGCGCGACAATCCCCTCCCTTGGGCAACTAACTCTATAAATTGGTCGTAAATCTTCTCTACCGTGAGCTGCAGCCATCTTCTCTCTTCATTGCTTAAAGCTCTATAGAGCGAAAGAAAGTCGCTGTTTTTGTGTGAGTTTACACTTTGGGGAGTAAGGTGAAGTTGACTCTTTAAACTCTTTTGTAGATTAGGTATCATAGAAAAGACACCAATAGAACCGGTGAGCGTTGTGCTATTGGAGTAGATTTTATCGCCTTTGGCGGCAATCCAATACCCTCCTGAGGCGGCATAATCGCCCATACTCACTATAACCGGTTTCTCTTTTCCAAGAAGCTCCAACTCTCTCTCAATAGCGTCGGCACTCTGAGCAGAGCCCCCCGGTGAATTTACTCTTAAAACAACAGCTTTAATTGTACTATCCTTTCTAATCCTTGAGATCTGCTCTATATATGTGTCAGAGGCTATATTGTTGTTAGAACGCCCCATAACAATATCGCCTTGGGCGTAGAGAATAGCTACCTTCTTCTTCTCTTTAATATTGGGTCTATTTACACTCTTAATATAGTTTACCATCGGCACCATCTTTAGATCCTTCTCCTTCTCAACACCAAAAAGAGAGAGAAGCTTCTCTAAAACCTCATCTTTGTAGAGTAGCTCATCTACCAGCCCCTCCTCTAAAGCATCCGAAGCTGTACCTATAAGAAGGTTGTCGGTCAAAAAATCTATCCGTTCAAGATCTACCCTTCGGGAAGAGGAGATTTGTGTAGCCCATGTATGCCAAACGGTATTGACATAAGCTTGTAACTGCTCTCGATTCTCTTCACTCATCTTGTTGAATAGAAGCTGTTCGGCTGCAGCTTTAAATTTGCCATGACGCACAAGCTCAACCTCAACCCCAAATCTATCCAACAGCTCTTTAAAAAAGAGAGAGGTTATCCCAACTCCACTAAGAGGAAGCATTCCTGTGGGATTGAGATAGATTTTATCGGCTGTTGTAGCAATATAGTAGGAGAGTTGAGTATAGTTGTCGGCATAGGCAACAATAGCCTTTCCACTCTTGTGAAACCTCTTCAATGCAGCAACAACCTCTTCGGCATGGGTAATTCCCGATTTATAATCGGTAAGGTTCATATAGATAAATTTTATTGAGTTGTCTTCTGCAGCTGCATCAATAGCATTTATCAAACTATAGAGCCCAATACTTTTCAAATCCGAAAGATTGGAATAAGAGATAGAGGTAAAAGGATCGTCGTTGGAGCGCTCTCCAATTGGATCGCTAAAGTTCAAACTCAATATGGCACTCTTAGGAACTGCAGGAGCAGATTCACTAAGCGAAAGAATGGAACCGGCTATACCAAAAATCAAAAAGAGTCCAATAAGAAGGGCTAAGATTGTCCCTACAAAAGAGCCCAATACTATTTTAAAAAAATTTTTCATATAGAGTATCAAATTTAATATTCATCTAACCATCTTCTCAAAATTACAAAAAAACCCTATATTTGCACTATGAAATTTAGGGAGTTCACTAAAGGGGTAATTTCTCTTCTTCTGCTTTTCAGTTATCTGATAGGCTCAGTTGGTTTCGCTCTACACATATGTAGTTCGGAAGAGAGTATAGAGCTTATACTGTTCAATAGCGGCACGGAGTGTAATGAACTTCACCAAGAGTCTCATCTACACCACTCCTGTTGCTCCACTGCCCATAATTCGCAATGTGCAGAGCACAACTCCATAGATAGTGAAGAGAGAGAGAGCTTCAACTGCTGCGATACTAAGCTCTTCCATTTGATAGAAGAGGCAGAGCTCCCCTTTACCTTAGGAAAGGGTACAATCTACTCTCCGTTACAGATTGCTCTTTTACCATCTTTTTGGTCTCGCCCCAACTCTCTACCTTCAGTTTTACCCAAATCACTCTTGCTCTCCTACGAAGATGGCGATGCTTGGGCAAGGGATCTGTTAGATATTTTAGCCCACAACTCACAATGGCGTTTATAGTATAGTAGATAAACTATCTTGGCCTTTTGGTCACAATTTACAATTTATCAACTAAAACGCTTTTAAAAATGATTAGATTAAAATATCTAACCCTTTTATTATCAATATTTCAAATAGTAATAGTTAACACCCCTTTAAAGGGAGAGAGGGTAACCGGGGTTGTCCATCTGCAAAATTCCAATGGAACAAAAGAGCCTCTTCCCTATGCCTCTGTATATTGGATTGAACGCAGCAAACTATTTACCACCAATAGTGATGGAACTTTCTCATTCGACAGAGAAGAGGAGGAGAGAGTATCTTTAGTCGCCTCTTTTATAGGCTATACTCAAGACACTGTTATTTTAGGCAATGGCGATAAGGAAGTTCAATTTACCATTAGAGAGGGGATGGAACTTCAAGCTGCAACAATAGTAAACAAGCAGCAGGGAAGCTATATCTCAAAAATAACGCCTGTTAAAACAGAGGTTATCACCGCTGCCGGCCTGTGCAAAATGGCCTGCTGCAACTTGGCAGAGAGTTTCGAAAATTCCGCCAGTGTTACAGTAGGGTACGCCGATGCCATTACCGGTGCAAGACAAATTAGACTATTGGGTCTTTCGGGAATCTATACTCAGATGTTAGATGAAAATCGCCCTATAATGAGGGGGATAGCCTCTCCTTTTGGCCTCTCCTATGTTCCGGGACAGTGGTTGGAGAGTATTCAAATTGCCAAAGGACCAGCCTCTGTTATCAATGGAATTGAGGCCATTTCGGGGCAGATAAACTTGGAGCATAGAAAACCTACCGCCGAACAGCCACTCTTCTTCAACCTATTCTTAAGCGATGTACTACGAAACGAGGCCAATATAGCCTCATCGCTACAGCTAAACGACAGGTGGAGTACTGTAACTATGGCACACTACTCCTACGATCCAATAGAGCATGATGGTAATGGCGACGGTTTTAGAGATGAACCAAATGGAGTTCAATTAAACCTCTCTAACCGTTGGCTCTATATGGCCCAAAATAATCTACAGGTACGCTTTGGATTCAAGGCCTTTAGCGACGATAGAGTGGCCGGCCAAATGGGATACAACAAAGAGACGCCACTCTCTACCTCTATTTGGGGATCGCATATTAAAAATAGTGGCCTAAACGGCTATTTTAAAATTGGGATTCCTCTAAATAGCGACAACTCACAAAATATAGCAGCCGTTGCCGACTACTCCTACTATAAAATGGAGTCTAACTTTGGACTTAAAGAGTATAACGCATCTCAAAACTCCTTATTTTTTAATCTAATATATCAAAATGAGGTAAATGAAGAGCATAAATATTCTCTGGGGTTGAGTTATCACGACGACAAGATTGACGAGCATCTTAAAGATTATTATCAAGGTAGCTACAACTCTCTCTATCCCGGCCGTTACGAAAGTGCAGCGAGTCTCTTTGGAGAGTACACCTTTACAAAAGATGATAAAATCTCTTTAGTAGCAGGAGTTAGAGGAGATTATAACAACCTATATGGATGGCTCTTTACCCCAAGAGTCAACTTAAAGTACTCCTTTAGCGATCATATGGTCTTTAGAGCATTGGCAGGTAGGGGGTATAGAAGTGCCAATGTAATAACAGACAATTTGGGGATACTCTCTACCGCCCGTAAAATTGAGGCGTGGGGAGCCCTAAAGGTAGAAGATGCATGGACCTATGGTGCCAATTTAACCGGCTACTTCCATTTGGGTCAAGAGGAGGCCTCTTTGAGCTTCGACTACTTTAGAACACAATTTTCCAACCAAGTTGTAGTAGATCAAGAGTTCGACCTCTCAAAAATTGAAATTTACAATTCAGTTGGACCCTCCTATACAAACACCTATCAGGTAGATTTTAATTTAGAGCCAATAGAGCGACTTACCCTATTGGCCACCTTTAGATATACCGACTCTAAAGTTACCCTACAGGGGCAGGGATTGGTAGAGAAGCCATTGGTGAGCCGCTATAAGGGGGTTTTTAATATACAGTATGCAACTCGTATGAATATCTGGACATTCGATGCAACTGCCCAGCTCAATGGCCCTGCAAGGCTTCCTCTTTTTGCCGGTTTTGGGGAGTATTCTCCCTCATACCCCATCTTTTTTGCCCAGATAACAAAAAAGTTTAAAAATGTAGAACTCTATGGTGGAGTAGAAAATATTGGAAATTATCGTCAAAACCAGGCAATAATAGAGGCTGCAAATCCATATGACGACAATTTTAATGCTTCAATAATATGGGGGCCACTTATGGGCCGCAAGTTCTATATAGGGTTGAGATACACTTTATGGAAATAGAGAGAAACAATTCATAAATAAATTAGATACCATGAAAAATATTGTAAAAGCGGCAGCGCTAATTTTCACACTTCTTTTAACCTTCTCTTGGGCAGGAGCCCAAACACAAGAGGGGAAAAATAAGAACGAATCCCAGGTTCTCTTTTCGGTAGAGATAGATTGCGCAAGCTGTAAACAAAAATTAGAGGCAAAACTCCCTTTTGAAAAGGGGGTTAAAGATCTCAAAATAGACCTTGAAGAGCAAACCGTATGGTTTCTTTACGACAATCGTAAAAGTAGTAAAGAGGCATTGGTTTTAGCACTCAAAAAACTTGGCTATAGTGCCAAAGAGCTAAAGCCTAAAGGAGAGGCTACCGGGGTAGAGAAGAGATAGCTATTTTGCCTGCGGTTGTTGTAGAGGGGGGAGTGGGTAAGTAAAACTCTTTTCATATCTTTGTTCTTTTAATAGAATAGCAAGAAGATGTTTCCAATAGTTCAAAAGAGAGTTTTAACTCCACAAATAGTATTGATGGATGTAGAGGCTCCCAGAATGGCAGCCTCAGCCAAACCGGGGCAATTTTTAATTGTTAGGGTACACGATAAGGGGGAGAGAATCCCCCTTACTATTTGTGACTACAGTAAAGAAAAAGGCACTGTAACAATTGTTACTCAGGTGGTTGGGGCATCCAGTCGCCAAATATTCCATATGGAAGAGGGAGACTCCTTTTCGGCATTTGCCGGCCCACTTGGCCAAGAGGCCCAGTTTGTAAAGCTGCCCGATAGCGAACTAAAAGGGAAGCGTTATCTTTTTATAGCGGGTGGATTGGGTGCTGCACCGGTCTATCCCCAGGTGAAGTATCTCCATTCAAAAGGGGTTAAGATAGATGTGATTGTGGGAGCCAAAAGTAAAGAGTTGGTAATATTTGAAGAGGAGTTTCGCCATTTGTGCGATAATCTCTATATCTATACAGACGACGGCTCATACGGCACCAAAGGGTTGGTAACAGAGGGTATTAAGATGCTACTCGATAGAGGAGAAAAGTATGATCACGCCGTTGCTATTGGCCCAATGATTATGATGAAATTTGTTACACTTACCACCAAACCATATAATTTGCCTTTGACTGTGAGCCTAAATACCCTAATGGTAGATGGTACCGGAATGTGTGGTGCCTGTAGAGTATCGATTGGTGGAGAGACCAAATTTGCCTGTGTAGATGGTCCCGAATTTGATGCCTATTTGGTAAATTTCGATGAAGCGATGAGTCGCCAGGGAATGTACAAAACCTTGGAGAGCGAAGCAGATCACAAATGCCGTATTGGTTTAACCAAATAAATTAGGTAGTAATGGCAAACAAAATTCCACGAATAGAGGCGAAGGCACAAGAGCCTTCAGTTAGAATAAAAAACTTTAACGAAGTCTCTTTGGGTTTCAGTAGCGAAGAGGCTATTTTAGAGGCCTCCAGATGCATTGAGTGTAAAAATCCCAGATGTGTTCCAGCCTGTCCGGTAAATATTCAGATACCCCAATTTATTAAAGCTCTTAAAGAGGGCGATGTAGCAACAGCAGCTTCCATTATCTCTCAAGATAGCTCTCTTCCCGCCATATGTGGTAGAGTGTGTCCACAAGAAATTCAGTGCGAAGGGGCCTGTATTTTAGGTATCAAAGGTGAAGCGGTGTCGATAGGCAAACTTGAACGCTACACTGCCGATAAAAGTAGAGAGATGGGGCTTAAATTTACCAATCGTAAAGAGGATAATGGCCACAAGGTTGCAATTGTTGGTAGCGGCCCTGCAGGCTTGGCATGCGCAACAGATCTGGCCAAGTTGGGATACCAAGTGACAATTTTTGAAGCTCTGCACGAACCGGGAGGAGTTCTACAATATGGTATTCCAGAATTTAGACTACCCAAAGAGAGTGTAGTAAAAGAGGAGATAGATAATCTGCGAGAGCTGGGTGTAACCATAGAGACCAATGTAATTGTTGGGCGTACTGTAACCATAGACTCTCTTTTTGAGAATGAGAATTTTTTGGCTATTTTTATTGGATCGGGTGCAGGATTGCCACTCTTTTTGGGTATTCCCGGCGAAAATCTAAATGGAGTACTTTCGGCCAACGAATTTCTCACTCGAACCAACTTGATGAGAGCATACGATAGCCAATATGAGACCCCAGTATATGTTGGTGAGAAGGTGGTTGTAGTTGGAGGGGGGAATGTGGCAATGGATGCTGCCCGTTCTGCTAAAAGATTGGGCGCAGAAGTGACTATACTCTATCGTAGAACCCAAAAGGAACTTCCGGCGCGCATCGAAGAGGTTCATCACGCACAAGAGGAGGGGATTGAATTTAAAATGCTCTCGAGCCCTATTGAAATTATTGGAGATGAGAGAGGGTGGGTTAAAAAAGTGCTCTCTCAAAAGATGGAGTTGGGAGAACCCGACAGTAGTGGAAGAGCGAGACCAATTCCCATTGCCGGATCACAATTTGAAGTGGAGTGCAACACCGTAATAGTAGCTTTAGGCACTTCACCCAACCCTCTGTTGGCCTCTACAACTCCCGGACTAAAGGCAGATGGGCGCAATCGTATTGTGGCAGATGAGTGGGGTGTTACCGCCCGCAAGGGAGTATTTGCTGGAGGTGATGCTGTAACAGGTTCAGCTACTGTAATTTTAGCAATGGGAGCAGGAAGAAAAGCGGCCGTTGCAATTGACAACTATATTAAAAATGAGTTATAAAGCTTCTACACCTAAGGGAACAAGAGATTTTGGGCCAATTGAGATGGCCCGAAGAGACTACATATTCAACACAATAAGAGACTCCTTTAAACTCTATGGCTACTCTCCAATTGAGACTCCTGCTATGGAAAATCTCTCTACCCTCCTTGGCAAATATGGCGAAGAGGGCGATAGACTTCTCTTTAAAGTACTCAACTCTGGAGAACCTTTTTCAAAAATTGCACCCGAAGAGTTGGAAGATAGTAATGCCCTCTCACTCAGAGTTTGTGAAAAGGGGTTGCGTTACGATTTGACTGTACCCCTTGCACGCTTTGTTGTACAGCATAGAAACAATATAACCTTCCCCTTTAAACGATATCAGATTCAACCGGTATGGCGTGCCGATAGACCTCAAAAAGGGCGTTATAGAGAATTTTACCAATGCGATATAGATGTTATTGGAAGCGATTCACTACTCAATGAGTTGGAGATGGTACAAATTGCTCAAGAGATCTTCAAAAAATTGGGAGTTGCCATAACCATCAAAATAAACAACCGTAAAGTTTTAGTTGCCCTTTCTCAATATATTGGACACCCCGATAAACTTATTGCCATTACCACCGCTATAGATAAGATAGAGAAGGTGGGATTTAATAACGCCAAAAGTGAGCTTGTTGCAGCAGGTATTAGTGAAGAAGGGGTTGAGATGCTTCGCCCTATACTATCGCTTTCTGGAAGCAACACCCAAAAAATAGCCTTTTTAAAAGAGATTTTATCGTCGTCAACCGTAGGATTGGAAGGAGTTTCCGAATTAGAGGAGCTTTTTAATCTAATAGAGAGTGCCGGTGTTGGAGAGAGTGTAGAGATCGATTTATCACTTGCCCGGGGGTTAAATTACTATACAGGAGCAATTTTTGAAGTTAAAGCTGCCCAAGTAGAGATAGGGAGTATTTGTGGCGGAGGAAGATATGACAACCTCACAGGAATTTTTGGCCTTCCCGGCCTCTCTGGTGTTGGAATATCCTTTGGAGCAGATCGTATCTACGATGTGCTACTTGCAACCAACACCTTTCCACCTGCTACAAATCTATCTACCCAGATACTCTTTGCCAATATGGGCGGCGAAGGGGTACAAGCCACCCTTCCCCTCCTCTCCAAACTACGATCAATGGATATTACCGTGGAACTTTTCCCTAACAACGATAGATTAAGAAAACAGTTCGATTACGCCTCTAAGAGAGCAATCCCCTATATTGCCTTTGTTGGGAGTAGAGAGATAGAGGATGGAGAGATCTCTCTAAAAAATTTAAAAACGGGGAGTGAGATAAAACTCCCTATTGAGGAGTTGGATAGTATAAAGGAGAAAATAGAGCTTCTCAATTTGTAGAATGAGTAAATAATTACTATATTTGCACTCTATACCGCGGAGTGGAGCAGTTGGTAGCTCGTCGGGCTCATAACCCGAAGGTCAGAGGTTCGAATCCTCTCTCCGCTACTAAAAAGAGCCAATTGAATTTCAATTGGCTCTTTTTCTTTTTAATCCTTTACGCAGCGGACCGAATAGCCCCCCTCTTTTTTAGTACTGGAAACAAATTCTACATCGCTGTCAAGGTACGACAACCCTAAATAGTAGGGATGACCGCTTGCATTAGTTGTAGCGGTAGTCAAATAAAACGAACTTTCTCTATTAGCCTGCCCGGTTGATGCATGAACATAATATGCAGGTATAATATTAAATCCAGACCTATTTTGATATTGGGGATAGCTATCTTTTGCGGGCCCTCCCTCCTTAAGGTTCCTACCACCAGTAGAAAAATTGGCCCACCTCTCATAAGGGGCTGCAAGCGCCTTTGCCAATTTTTTCCCCAACTCACCCCCTATGCTGCCATCGTAGTTGTAGCCGTTATCGTTTAGATACCTTAATAACTCCTCCCATTCGCTTAAGCTTGGCAGGTGCCACCCTTGGGGGCACGCTCCCTGTACACCGCTGGGGTTGCTATTGCTCTGCTCTGCACCACCCATTGCAGCAGGCCAGTTGTAGATAACTCCATATTTATTATAGCTCTCTTTCTCTTTTGCCTCCTCTACACTTGAACCACGATAATAACCACTAACATAGTATCTTGGCTCCGAGGCGCTTAAGCCATACTGATCGGTAGCAAATACTTGAGGTAGATATCTAAGATTTTCTGCCATCCACAACTGCTCTCCAATTTTAACAGTTTTGTAGATATTTTGGTCTCTACTATCTGTAAAGCTCCCTGCCGGCGGTGGAGTTACAGG
>Ga0265293_10011621_pt1 | contig 11916 bp, 12 predicted proteins | sample Munlanlewell138R_FD_192505 | JGI IMG/M metagenome (GOLD analysis project Ga0265293, IMG submission 192505) | Leachate microbial communities from a municipal landfill in Southern Ontario, Canada - Leachate well 138R | ecosystem: Engineered > Solid waste > Landfill > Unclassified | place: Canada... | reverse complement strand
ACAAGGATGTGACGGCCACAAGGATGTGACGGCCACAAGGATGTGACGGCCACAAGGATGTGGCGGCCACAAGGATGTCGGGGAACACAAACGTAGGTGTGACATGGATGTCATACAGCTTAAAGCCCTGGTTGGCTCTAACCGGCCATACCGGGGCTTTTCTTTAATTGAGCTGCTTACCACCTTGACCGTGATGGGCATTGCCATCAGCCTTGCCCTTCCATCCTTCAGTAAATTCATCCAGCACAATCGCCTGGTCACATCCATCAACACCATGGTCTCCAGCCTGAACTATGCCCGCAGCGAAGCCATCAAACTCAATCAAACTATAGTGATCTGCAAAGGGACAGCAGCAACGGGCTGTGACAACACTCGGGCATGGCGTGACGGCTGGATAGTATTCAGCGATAAAAACCATGACCGATTGTGGAGCGATGATGAGGTATTGCTGTGGACGCAGGAAGCATTGTCACCAGGAATCGCGCTAAGCTGGAATGCCTTTCCCAGCGCCAACTACACCATTTTCTATCCAAATGGCACCTCCAGCAGCAACGGCACCTTTATTTTCTGCGATAGTAGAACAGACCTTGCAGCTAAGGCACTGATCCTGGCCAAAACTGGACGGATCAGAAATTCCGATAAATCAGCCAATGGTACTGTCCTGCAATGCAGTTAACTATAAATCTGGACAATGTCATTCACAGCAATAAATAAAGAGCAATACTTGACCTGTCAAAGGCGGCTAAGTAATATATGCGGCTCTATAGATTCCCCTGTAGATCAGTCGGTAGATCAACGGACTGTTAATCCGTGTGTCGCTGGTTCGAGTCCAGCCGGGGGAGCCAAAAAACCAGGACTCAGGCCACCTTAACGGTGGCCTTTTTTGTTCCTGCTACAGAAACCAGCTCAAGACTGAAGAAATCCATAATCAAGGCCTGCATATAGTGCGACATTGCCATCGCAAGCTAAACACCAATACCATCCCATACTCCGCCAAAACACTGAGCCCACTCATTTTGTGAGTGAAGGCGATGTGTGTAAGGACGCCTTTCCGGGAAACACCAGTATTAACTGATCCACATCCAGGCGTGTGATAGGACAAAAATGTCGATACTGGCCTACGCCAAGGACAACGCGGCCTTGATATCGCCATATTCTACAATTGGCTGGTGACTCTACGCACAAGGGCATGTTGATTGCTGCAGGAGGGCTGGCTTTCCAAGGGGGCAACTGTATTTGCTAAGCGATAGCCCGGGCAGCGTCGTCTTACCCCAGGCTCAAGTCTTGTGCTTGGGATAGCCTGCGGCAACGGGCCTGTGTGAGTAGCTGGGTTGGCAAGGGACTTGTCATGATGCGTCCATCAATAGCGCGCGAGACAAGAGAAAAACATGAACTAAACCCTGTTTTCGCCAATACTCAGGTTTTACAAAACCTGTTTTTCAGGTAGTCGTGAAATTCACCACTCACTTCGGGATGTTTCAAGGCATATTCCACCGTAGCTTCCAGATAACCTAATTTACTACCACAGTCATAACGACGACCACTGAAGCGATAAGCGAGAACCTGTTCTTCGGCGAGCAAGGCAGCGATGGCATCGGTCAACTGAATCTCGCCACCAGCACCCTTCTCTGTGGTTTCTAATAGCGTGAAAATACGTGGTGTAAGAATGTAGCGACCTACAACTGCCAGTGTCGATGGGGCAACTCCCGGCTTGGGTTTTTCCACTATTTCTTCAACACGTGAAAGACGTTCATCCAGTGGCGTTGACTTGACGATACCGTACTTATCAGTTTCTTCCGCCGCCACATCTTCGACACCCAGCAAGCTGCAATGATATTTATTGTAAATATCGACCATTTGCGCAGTCGCGCCAGGGCCTTCATCACAAATCAGATCATCGGCCAGGATAACGGCAAAGGACTCATTTTTAACCAGTGGTTTTGCGCACAGTACGGCATGCCCCAGCCCCAGCGCTTCGGGTTGCCGCACATAGGCGCATTGCACACCACTTGGCAGTACATTGCGCACCAGCTCGAGCAGCTCATGCTTATTTTTTTTCTCCAGCTCTGCTTCCAGTTCATAGTTTTTGTCGAAGTGATCTTCAATGGCGCGTTTGGCGCTGCTGGTAACAAAGATCAACTCGGTAATGCCAGCGGCAATCGCCTCTTCTACGGCATATTGAATTAGCGGCTTATCTACAATGGGCAGCATTTCCTTGGGATTTGCCTTGGTAACAGGAAGAAATCGCGTACCCATGCCGGCAACGGGGAAAACTGCTTTGGTGATGCTCACATGACTGTCCTGCATGTCAAGAAGTGAGTTTCATTATGTAACAAACGGGGGTGAATTAAAAGAAAGACACCCAGATGGGTGTCTTTCTCATCTGGCAAGAGTTATCAAAATAATTCTATTTTAACCTCAGTAATTGACTTTGATTTTTGTTGATTATTTACTTACTACCATGTTCTGACGATTATCTTCCAACACTTTTGCGCCTATCCCTGGCACCTTGGTCAGATCATCAACACTCTTGAATGGTCCATTTTGTTTGCGATACTCAACAATGGCTGCGGCACGTTTTTCACCAACGCCCTTGATTGATTCGGCCAAAACAATTGCATCAGCCGTATTGATATCTACCGGTGCTGCCGAGACCATGGCAGAAAAACCGAGCGCCAAAGAAAAAATAAAAGCCGTTAAAATCTTACGCATGATTCACTCCTTGTGATAGCTGTTGTCCCTGATTTTGATTACACCGATACTGCTGGTGTCTGCATACATTAACTAGTCTTAACGGAAATCCTCAGTAAGCCAAAAGCTGAAATCTGTGTAGGAATCCATTGACAAATCAAGTGGCAAATCAAGCCGGCACAGTGCTGGCCCTCATATCCCACCAGCAAATATCGCCTGGATGCAGCGTAACGACACCCTGGGGAATTCTCGTACCATGGTGGAATATACGGTTCAGATCAGCGTGGCTTAGTACGTGCGGTCGGGATTGCCTTCCAGGGATCATCTGGCCACGGATGCTTTGGATAGCGCCCTTTCAATTCTTTTTTAACCTCGTTATAAGTGCGCTCCCAAAAGCCTTGTAGATCCTGCGTTACCTGAATTGGACGTTGTGCCGGTGAGAGTAGATGTAACACCACTGCAACCTTGCCCTTGCCGACACGCGGGGTATCAGCCAGGCCAAAAAGCTCCTGCAATTTTACCGCCAACATCGGCGGCTGGCCTGGCGTGTAATTCAATCGCTTGCGCGAACCGCTTGGCACCTGAATATGTGTCGGCGCCTCATCATCCAGTCGCTGAGTCATCCCCCAGTCGAGGGTATTACGCAGTATGGCTTGCATATCAAGCCTGGCCAAATGACTGCGGCGGCTCATGTTGGCAAGATAAGGCATCAACCAGTTTGATAGTGATGCAAGCAGTGCATCATCACTTAAATCTGGCCAGTTATCTTCCGGCTGCCAATGGCGTAATGAGGCAATTCTTGCCTGGACTTGTCTGGCCTCTTCGGTCCACGGCAGTGCGGTCAATCCCATCTGCTGTACACCTGCGAGCAAGGCTTTAGCGAGCTGTTCCGGATCAGGCCGCTCCAGTGGCGTGCTTGCCAACAACAAGGCACCAAGACGCCGTTCACGTCTTGCAACTACGCCATCAGTTTTGTCATCCCAATAAATCCTCTCTTGCCACACCATACGCTCGGCGTTTATTTGCTCCAGCTCGAGCACGGTGATTGCAGCTGCGGTACGAATAGCTGAATCATCACCAGAACCACCCAGTTCAGCGGCGACGATATAGGCTGCATTCTGCAAAGAGCACGCAACAGGCAGTCTGGCACCACGTCCATTGGCAAGACGATAGCGCGCATCGCCACCAAGGCTGGCTGCCACACGATCTGGGTAAGCCAGCGCAAGCAAGATTCCGCAAGCATATATTTCTGCATAGCCAGGTAAATCCACAGCAAACCTGTGTCTCCATTGTTTAGCAACACGCTCCACAGCAGCGCAAGCCTGTGGTTCGGCGGCAAAACGATGTGCGCCTACACGACCATCCTGACGATAAGCCTGCAAGGCCTCCAGGCGCAGCGTGAATTCACAACTGCGCTCATGTGGCGGCCCGCGCAGGATGTCACGCTCGGATAACAAGGCCGCAATATCACAAGCAAGGCCAGCCAGACCAAGAGAACGGGCACGTAGCAGCATGTGCGAGAGACGTGGATGCATAGGTAATGCCACCATCTCTCGACCCAGCGCTGTGATCTGCCTTCTTGAGTCGATTGCGCTCAAATCAGTGAGCAACTCACGTGCCTGAGACATTGCGCCCGCAGGCGGAGTGTCCAGCCAATGCAGACTATTAACATCGTCAATCCCCCACTGCGCCAACTCCAAGGCCAATGGTGCAAGATCGGCATGCAAGACCTCGGGGTCAGCATAAGGCATTAGGCCACGCTGCGTGCCTTCGTTCCACAGGCGATAACAAATACCTGGGCCAAGGCGACCAGCGCGACCTTTACGTTGCTCCGCACCTGCACGGGAAATACGCATGAGCTGCAGACGAGTAAGTGCGGTATTGGCATCAAAATACGGCACCCGCGCCCAGCCACTATCCACCACAACGCTGATCCCTTCTATCGTTAGCGAACTTTCAGCGATATTGGTAGCCAACACAATCTTGCGGCGGCCTTTTGGATCGGGGGTAATGGCCTTTTGTTGTTCGACCAACGGCAGATCACCGTAGAGTAAATATTTTTCTGCCGAGATGTCTGTTAATAGCTCACTCACCCGCCGGATCTCAGCCGCGCCCGGCAAAAATACCAGGATATCGCCGTCCGTTTCAGCCAATGCACGACGCACAGCGGCAGCCGTCACCTCTACCAAAGGAGCCTCAGACCCAGTCTGCAAATAATGAGTTTTTACTGGCCACGAGCGCCCTGTACTGACGAGTGACGATGTATTCAGCGATTTTGCGATCGTCTCGCCATCCAGAGTAGCCGACATTACCAACAAGGCCAAATCTTCACGCAAGGCATGCTGCGCATCCAGGCACAAGGCAAGAGCCAGATCGCTATGCAAATGTCGCTCATGGAATTCATCAAAAATAACCAGCCCGACGCCCACGAGCTCAGGGTCAGACTGCAGGCGTCGAGTGAGTATGCCTTCGGTGAGCACTTCAATGCGCGTACGCGCAGAAACCTTGCTATCAAAACGCACCCGATAACCAACAGTCTCACCAACCGTCTCACCCAGCAAGGAAGCCATGCGGGCAGCAGCAGCACGAGCAGCCAGACGGCGTGGCTCCAACAGCAGAATTTTCTTTTTCGCCAACCAGTCCTGAGTCAATAAAGCCAGCGGAATGGCTGTCGTCTTGCCCGCGCCAGGTGGTGCCTGCACAACCAGGCGACGACCTGGCCCCAGATGTTGTGTAATATCCTGCAGGATGTTATGAATTAGCAGTGCTTCCATCACTATGAGATTTTCATTGCCAGGTTCGCCTTTTGTTATTTTTGTGCCAAGCTTTAATGACTGGTTTTTCAACATTCAATCAACCGTAGAGGAGGAGTGTATGGAAAATACTTGGGTTTTGATTGCCAACGGTAGTGAAGCCAGGATTTTCAAACTACAAAAACGCACAGAAGCCTTGCAACTGGTAAGTACACATAACCACCCAAGCAGTCGGATGAAAGGTGAACAGCTAGCCACGGACAGACCAGGCAGCTATGCGGGAGATAGCGGCATGGGCGGTGGCTATGAAGAAGCCATTTCCCCCAAGGAATATGAGATCAACCGCTTCGCCCATGAAATGGCAACCGTGCTCAACAGTGGCCGGTCTGCCAACAGTTACGGCAAACTAACCCTGGTTGCCCCTGCTTCCTTTCGTGGCTTGCTCAACAAGCATATGCATGAACAGGTCAAAAAACTAATCGGCCAGCAGATAGATAAGGATTACACTAAACTCAATGAACGCGAGCTATTCGCGCGACTTGAGCCACATTTATTCCCTCTTGTCAGCTGAGTAATCTCTAAGCAGGGAGCAAATACAGGATGTGTCGAGGAATCGATTGGCCAGAAGAATGGGCTCCACCAACCTTACTCGGCACATCCTGTGAACCATTACAAAGCTCATGCCTTTTTGACAAACTCGGACTTCAATTGCATCGCACCAATGCCATCAATCTTACAGTCGATATCGTGGTCACCGTCCACCAGACGAATATTCTTGACCTTGGTACCCACCTTCACTACCAGTGACGATCCACGCAACTTCAAATCTTTGATTACCGTAACGCTGTCGCCATCATTCAGCTCGTTACCGTAAGCATCACGCACTATCGCCCCTTGTGCCATTGCAGCATCTTCATTTTGCTGTGGCCACTCATGGGCACATTCAGGGCAGACATAAAGCTCCCCATCAATATAGGTATAGCTTGAACCACACTTGGGACACACTGGTAGATTACTCATAAACTTGCCTCACATCGAATAAATCCAGCATAATTACGGGAGTTGGCTTTTATATTCCCCCTCCTGTACTCATGCTAATTGTTAAAGTGCCATCATCCCATACCAGCCGCACAACTTCGAGGATGCTTCATGACTTTCGACAAGCAGGCCCGTGTTCTGGCTGTAATTTTCCTGCTCTTAGGTCTGGCTATCCTGACCATCGGCCAAGTGACCTACCGACAACAGGTCGCACACCTGAAGAAAGTTCACCTTGATGACTTGCAGGCAGTTGCCAATCTGAAAGTTGATGCCATTAACGGCTGGCTGGCAGAGCGCCGCGCCAATGTTATTTCAGCAAGCGGTAATCCGACAATCGCCAACACACTGGCTGACTGGCAACAAAGCAAAAGCCAGGATGCCAAGGCAAGCCTAATCGGTTTTTTACAGAATTTTCGCCTGGCCTATAATTTTTCCAGTGCCGAGTTAATCGATGTCAACGGCCAACGGCTGCTCGGCGTTGGTGATGATGTATCACATAGCCCGGAACTATTGCTAATAGCTAAAAAAGCGATGGATACCGGCACGGCGCAAATGCTCGATCTACATTACCACCCAGAGGATAAGTCTATCCGCTTGGGTTATGTTTCACCGATTTTTATCCACAATGGATATGATCGCCAATCTTTAGGTTTGGTATTTGTTGGCATGCGTGCCGATATCTATCTCTATCCTTATATTCAAAACTGGCCACGTACCAGCGCTAGTGGAGAGTTTGTCATGGTGCGCCGCGAAGGAGATGAATTTTTATATCTAAATGCTCTGCGCCACAAACCAGATGCGGCATTCAACCTTCGCCAACCAATCAGCACAGCCAGTTTACCCGTTGCCATTGATATACAGACAGGAATACAGACGATAGCCATGGAAGGCACCGACTACCGTGGCGTGGCGACATTATTTGCTGGGCGTGCAGTGCCCGACACACCTTGGTATCTGATAGCCAAGATAGACGAATCTGAAGCCCTGGCCGAGCTCAAGCTCATCGCCATGAAAACCACCGGCATGGTTATCTTGGCGTTGATATTCACCCTCACGATACTTACCATGCTGTGGCATCGCCAACGCCTGCAATCTATACGCGCCAAAGCCATTCTTGCGCAAGAACTACAAGCCAGCGAAGAGCGTTACCGCACGGTATTCAAACAAGCCAAACTGCCCAGCCTGCTCATCAATCCACTGGATGGCCGCATCATCACCGCGAACAATGCAGCGGCTGATTATTACGGCTACACAGTCGACCAACTGCAACAAATGAAGGTTACGGACATCAACACCCTGCCTGCTGAATTTATCGCTGCTGAAATGGCGCTGGCCTATGAAGAAAATCGCAATCATTTCAACTTTCGCCACCGACTGGCCAATGGCGAAATACGAGATGTCGAGGTCTATTCAGGGCCACTTACCATAGACGGGCAAAACCTGCTCTTCGCCACCGTTCTCGATGTCAGTGAACGCAAGCGCATGGAACATGATCTAATCGAGATGGCCACTATCGACGCACTTACTGGCCTGCCAAACCGGCGCTATTTTCTTGATCGCTTAAAAGATCAGGTGAATCGCATGGATAGAGCCGTCACCCCTGGTGCCTCGGTGATGATGCTCGACCTGGATCACTTCAAGCTAGTCAACGACACTTACGGCCATGCCGCAGGTGACGCCGTGCTACGTCATGTTGCCAAACTGATGCAGGAGAATATTCGTAATATAGATATCCCAGGTAGACTCGGTGGTGAGGAATTTGCCATCTTGCTACCTGGTATCCAGTCCAGCGAAGCCTTCAAAACAGCCGAACGACTGCGGCAAATTATCGCCAGCACGCCAACCATACTTGGTGATGGCACCAGTATCAGCCTGACAATCAGTATCGGCATCAGCGACATCCTGCGTGAAGACAGTCAGGCAGATACTCCATTGTCACGCGCTGACAAGGCACTATATCACGCCAAGCAAACTGGCCGCAATCGTACCGTTCTGGTCAAGGACATGAATGTAGCTAACTAAATTCTTGTCTGCAAATAGACTTCGGCCTGTACACAGGCTCAATCACGCACCGCCACACCGATGCCTTCGGTCATTATTTCAGCTAAAAACCGAATTTGCTCCGGGGTGATTACATAAGGCGGCATCAGGTAACTGACGTTGCCCAACGGACGCAGTAGCGCACCACGAGAAAGTGCATGCTGATACAGACGCAGACCACGTCTCTCCTGCCATGGATAAGCTATGCGTCTGGCCTTATCCTGCACCATCTCCACCGCCAAAATCATCCCGGTCTGGCGCACCTCGGCAACATGTGGATGGGCATGCAAATGTTCCGTGGCTTGCTTCATTTCCGCCGCCAACAGTTTATTGTTTTCCACCACCGCATCCTCGGCAAAAATATCCAGAGTAGCCAGAGCCGCGCTACATGCCAGCGGATTGCCGGTATAGGAATGGGAATGCAGAAAGGCTATCATGCACTGATAATCAGCATAAAAGGCTTGATAAACTATTTCATTCGTCAACACTACTGCAAGCGGTAGATAACCGCCTGTAAGACCCTTGGACAAACACATGAAGTCAGGCGTAATGTCGGCCTGTTCACACGCAAACATAGTGCCAGTACGACCAAAACCCACCGCGATCTCATCAGCAATAAGATGCACGCCATAACGATCGCAGGCCTCGCGCAACATTTGTAGATAAACCGGATCATACATACGCATGCCACTGGCACATTGCACCAGCGGCTCGACAATCACGGCACAAACTTCATCGGAGTGACGTGCCAGTGCATCTTCCATATGCGCAAAGGCGCGGGCTGAATAGTCCGTGCAACTCTCACCTGTTTCACGTTGATAGCAATCCGGTGATGGAACTGTAATAGGAGTTAACAACAAAGGCTGATAGGTTTGTTTGAACAAGGCAACATCACCGACCGCCAACGCACCCAGTGTTTCACCATGATAACTACCGGCCAGATTGATGAAGCGTGTCTTGTTTTGCTTACCCAGGTTTTGCCAGTAGTGAAAGCTCATCTTGAGCGCCACCTCGATGGCGGAAGATCCATTATCGGCATAAAAGCAATGCTCAAGTCCGCTTGGCGTCAGCTCGATCAGACGCTCTGACAGACGCACCACCGGTGCATGAGTAAATCCAGCAAGGATGACATGCTCCAGTTGATCAAGCTGCGCTTTCACCGCTTCATTGATCCGTGAATTGGCATGACCAAACAGATTTACCCACCAAGAACTGATGGCATCCAGATAACGGTTACCATCAAAATCTTCCAGCCACACGCCCTCCCCGCGACGGATGGGAATCAAGGGCAGCTGCTCGTGATCCTTCATCTGCGTACAAGGATGCCACAGCACCGCCAGATCGCGTCTTGCCCAGGACTGATTATTCATGACAGCAGGTAATGTAAAACGATGCCCATAAAAATGGCAGCACCAAGATAATGATTATTCAAAAAGGCCTGGAAGCTACGTTGTGCATCGCGTTCCTTGATCAGATATTGCTCGTATACAGCAAAGCCAGCTGCCGCCGAAAGCCCCAGGTAAAACCATAGACTCATACTCATCATCAGCCCGGCGATAACAAACAGGGCAAACATCGCCAACTGCAAAAGACCAATGATTATACGGTCGTAGCTGGCAAACAAGATGGCCGATGATTTCACTCCAATCTTCAGATCATCTTCACGATCAGCCATGGCATACATGGTGTCATAGATCAAAGACCACAATATATTGCCGACAAACAGAAGCCAGGCTATCGCTGGCAAGGCATTGATCTGGGCAGCGAATGCCATCGGTATCGCCCAGCCAAAAGCTATCCCCAGATATGCCTGCGGCAGATAGGTGTAACGCTTGGCAAATGGGTAACTGGCTGCCAACATAAGGCCAATGAATGAGAGTGAAATCGTCAGCGGATTCATCAACAACACCAAGGCAAATGAGATCAGCGAAAGCACCATAAAAACCATCACTGCTTCACGCGGCAAAATGGCTCCGGTGGCCAGTGGGCGCTGACGAGTGCGACTGACATGTAGGTCGATATGTCGATCAGCATAATCATTTATGGCACATCCCGCCGAACGCATCAGCACCGTGCCGACGATAAAGACCGTAAGAATAAGTGGATCTGGTCGCCCTTCACTGGCGATCCACAAGGCCCACAGCATAGGCCACATCACCAAATATATACCGATGGGGCGATCCAGGCGGGTCAGGCGCACATATTCACGCAGGCGCTGGGCGATCACAGACACACAACACTCCATTTATGACTTGGCAAGATACATATTCTAACCCACATAATTTTACCCGCGCGTGAGAAAAACACGAGCTTCAAGGTAAACGCATATTCACCGATACGCAGTGTAAGTTTCATCCTGAGAACAGACAATTTGCATATTCCAATAATACTGCCATTATTCATACAGAATCCGGGATTTGCAAAGCAAACAGTTGGTAGCCAATAGCACAGATCTCATTAACCGTTTTGTGAGGAAATGATATGTCAAGCCGATTTATGTTACTGCCCGCTCATGATTTTGGCCGCATCCAGATAATCAGTATTCCAGATGATTTCAGCGAGAAAGATGCTATGCGGCGAGTGACGGCACTGATTGCTGAAGTGCAAGGAGACATGCCTGATTGGCACGATGAAGATATTACTGCGCACCTGGAAGATAATGGTTTTGCGTTGGTGGATTTTAGCCTAGGACCAACGCTTGGTTGAACTTGTAGAGAGAAAATATCGACCTGACTTCAAAAAGCAGAAAAGTTCCCTTCTTTTGGGTCCCACTTCAAAATTATGGTGGTATGGGAAATATCACGCTGAGTCAACCGGTTGACATATTCTCTGGCTTGCTGGGAGTCATCCAGGGCGATAAAGGGCATCAATGTCCCGTCAGCATCAAGCAAGGCTATACAATAATTTCTCTGAAAGTGGTAATGATGACATTTGTTACAAAAGTCTTCGATGACAGCCGCAGCATGCGGTACAGCACATGAACCGCAGTTCGTAGTCTGTTCTGATTTGAGCATGACCGACTCCAAATTGAGGATATCTTGATTAACTTAGCAGACAATATGTGGCTTGTATGTAGGAAAAATATGAAAATCTCTCAATAAAACAGTCAAATTCCATAGCAGTGATGATTTTTTCTTCAATCAGCAAACTAAATGGCGCATATCAACAAAACCTAAGGAAACGCTGCATTAATACCAATCTTGCCTGTCCTTTTGATAAAATAACGTAAACCAACAGCCGGAAGTTTTCACCATGCAAATCACCTTTGCAGAAGCTGAATATGCCGCCAAAAAGAAACGCACACGTCGCGACCGTTTTCTAGCTGATCTAGAACGTCTGGTTCCCTGGGCTGCACTGGAAGCACAGCTTGCACCTTTCTACCACAATACAGATG
>Ga0265293_10011620_pt1 | contig 11917 bp, 12 predicted proteins | sample Munlanlewell138R_FD_192505 | JGI IMG/M metagenome (GOLD analysis project Ga0265293, IMG submission 192505) | Leachate microbial communities from a municipal landfill in Southern Ontario, Canada - Leachate well 138R | ecosystem: Engineered > Solid waste > Landfill > Unclassified | place: Canada... | reverse complement strand
ACCTTGGAATCTTGAGTGGCTGCAAAGGTAGCCCTAATATCATCGAAAACCCCGGTATAAGTGGCAGGGTTGGAACGGGGAGTCCTGCCGATGGGGGATTGATCTATTTCTATTACCTTTTCCAGGCATTCTACTCCCTCAATACCCAGATGCTCCCCCGGCTTAGCCTTGGCCCGATGCAGTTGCTGAGCCAGTCTTTTATAAAGGACCTCATTAATCAAGGAGCTTTTGCCCGAGCCGGAAACGCCTGTTACGCAAACGAAAAGCCCTAGGGGTATTTCTACGCTGATGCTTTTTAAGTTATTAACCTTTGCCCCTTTAATTGACAGCCATTTACCATTGCCCGATCTGCGCAAAGGGGGTACCGGTATTTGTTTTTTACCACTTAAATATTGCCCCGTAACGGAGCCGGGTTCCCTAATGATATCCTGGATAGTTCCGCTGGCTACAACCTCTCCTCCCAGCTTACCCGCCCCGGGACCGATATCCACTATGTGATCGGCAGCATACATGGTTTCCTCATCATGTTCTACCACAATTAAGGTATTACCCAAATCCCGTAACTCCTTCAAGGTTTTTATCAAACGGGCATTGTCCCTTTGGTGTAAACCGATACTGGGCTCATCAAGGATATACAAAACCCCCATTAAGCTGGAACCGATTTGAGTGGCCAATCTGATTCTTTGGGCTTCTCCCCCCGATAAGCTGCCTGCCGCCCTGGCTAAGGTTAAATAATCCAAACCAACATTTACTAAAAAGCCCAGGCGACTTTTAATTTCTTTTAGAATCTGATAGGCAATCAGATTCTCCCTGTCCGTCAACTGAAGTTCATTAAAAAACTCCAGGGCTTTTTCCACGGACAAACGAGTTAGGGAGTCAATGTTAATTCCGCCTATTGTGACAGCCAAAGCCTCGGGGCGGAGTCGTCCCCCTTGGCAAGCAGGACAATGATTACGGCTCATATATTGTTCAGTATCGTCCCTAGCCCAATCTGATTGGGATTCCCGATATCTTCTTTCCAAATTGGGAATTACTCCTTCATAAGGAACATCAAAAAGCCTATTTCTGCCCCTTAGATCCCGATAACGGAATTTTATTTTTTCCTTGCCGGAGCCGTATAATAGCAGTTGAACCTCAGATTCGTCCAGTTCCTCAATGGGGGTATCCAAGGAAAACCCGGCATAATCAGCCACGGCCTTTAAAATTTGGGGGTAATAGTTACCCGTCATTTTGCCCCAGGGTGCAATGGCTCCTTCATTAATAGACAGACTCTTATTGGGAATTACCAAATCCGGATCCATTTCCATTTTAAACCCTAAACCGGTGCAGACCGGACAGGCACCAAAAGGGCTGTTAAAAGAAAAGGTTCTGGGGTTAATTTCCTCTAGATTAATCCCGCAATCAACACAGGAAAAATGCTCGGAAAACAATAGCTCCTGCTCATCGGTTAAAACAATAACCAGACCCTCCCCCAATTTTAAAGCGGTTTCCAAAGAATCCGCCAAGCGGCTTTCAATGCCCTCCTTTAAAATGACCCTGTCAATAACAGCCTCAATGGAATGCTTTTTGGTTTTGGCCAGCTTTATTTCCTCCGTTAACTCTTTAATTGCTCCGTTAACACGTACCCGGACAAAACCATCCAGCTTTAAATCTTCCAATATTTTTTGATGTTCTCCCTTTCTGCCGCGAATAAGAGGGGCAAGAATCTGCAACCTGCTTCTTTCCGGCAAAACCATCAGTTGATCCACAATCTGACTGACGGTTTGCTTGGTAATGGGCTGTCCGCATTTGGGACAATGAGCCCTACCCACCCTGGCATATAAAAGCCTCAGATAATCATAAATCTCCGTAACCGTACCCACAGTGGAGCGGGGATTCCTAGCAGTTGTTTTCTGGTCAATGGATATGGCAGGGGAAAGCCCTTCAATGTAGTCCACATCCGGCTTATCCATCTGGCCTAAAAACTGCCTAGCATAGGCGGATAAGGACTCTACATACCTTCTCTGTCCTTCGGCATAAATAGTGTCATAGGCCAAGGATGATTTACCGGAACCGCTTAAGCCGGTAATAACCACTAATTTGTCTCTGGGAATCTCCAAGTCTATATTTTTTAAATTATGCTCTCTGGCACCCTTAATTCTAATCTGATTTTTCATGTTTGCATCTCCAATTTATCGTATGGTTTCCTTATATAATAGACCATTTAATAACCATATTCACTCTTTAATTCAAATAAAGCGTCCCTCAACTCTGCTGCCCTTTCAAATTCCAAATTTTTAGCTGCCGATTGCATTTCTTTTTCCAGCTGGGTAATCATAGCCTTAACCTCTTTTTTCGTCAGCTTTTTAGTTGATTTTTGCCTGATGTCGTATGAGCCTTTCCCTTCGGCGGCATAGCTTACTTCCAGGGCCTTGGGCATGGCTTTTTTAATAGTTTGAGGGGTGATTCCATGCTGCTTATTATGGGCCTTCTGAATTTCCCGCCTTCTGTTAGTCTCCTGTATAGCCCTCTCCATGGAGGCCGTTATCCGATCCCCATACATAATAACTGTGCCGTCAACATTTCTGGCAGCCCGGCCGGTGGTTTGAATCAAAGAGCGTTCGGAGCGCAAAAACCCTTCTTTATCTGCATCCAAAATGGCTACCAGGGATACTTCCGGTAGATCCAGCCCCTCCCTTAGCAAGTTGATTCCCACTAAAACATCAAATTCGCCGGCCCGCAAATTTCTGATGATTTCCATTCGTTCCAAGGTTTTTATATCTGAGTGAAGGTAACGAACCCTTACCCCCATTTCTTTAAAATAATCAGTCAAGTCCTCTGCCATCCTTTTAGTCAAAGTGGTGATTAAAACCCGCTGATCCCGCTCCACCCGCCGGCGAATTTCTTCCAATAAATCGTCAATTTGCCCCTCCACCGGCCTGACTTCAATCCGGGGATCTAAAAGCCCTGTGGGACGTATGATTTGCTCAATCACTGCAGTGCTGTGCTCCAGCTCATAGTTACCCGGAGTTGCGGACACATAGACCACTTGATTAATTTTGCCTTCAAATTCCGCAAATTTTAAAGGACGGTTGTCCAAAGCAGAAGGCAGACGAAAGCCATGTTCCACCAAGGTAGATTTTCGAGAGTAGTCTCCATTATACATTCCCCCGATTTGGGGCACCGCTACGTGGGATTCGTCAATAATCAGCAAAAAATCATCAGGGAAATAATCCAATAGGGTAAAAGGGGCCTCCCCCTGTGCCCTGCCTGTTAAATGACGGGAATAGTTCTCAATGCCTTGGCAAAAACCTATCTCCCTCATCATTTCTATATCATAACGGGTTCTTTGCTCCAACCTTTGGGCTTCCAACAGCTTGTCCTGCTGTCTTAAAATTGCAAGCTGTTCTTGTAGTTCAATTTCAATGGTAGAAATAGCCCTTTCCAATACCTCCCGATCAGTCACATAGTGACTAGCGGGGAAAATTGAAACATGCTTTCTGGCATTTAATAATTCCCCTGTTAAGGTATCTACTTCTATTATACGATCTATTTCATCACCAAACATTTCCACCCGGATGGCCTTTTCCTGGCTGGAGGCAGGAATGATCTCTATTACATCTCCCCGCACCCGAAAAGTACCCCTTTGAAAATCATAATCATTTCGATCATATTGAATTTCCACTAATTTTTTCAAAATTTGTTCCCGATCATAGTTTTGCCCTTCCCGTAAAGATAAAACTAAATTTTGATAATATTCCGGAGAACCCAGGCCGTAAATACAAGAAACACTGGCCACTATAATCACATCCTGCCTTTCAAACAGAGCTGCCGTGGCAGAGTGACGCAATTTATCTATTTCATCATTGATGGAACTATCTTTTTCTATATAGGTATCGCTTTGAGGAATATAGGCCTCCGGCTGATAATAATCATAATAGCTAACGAAGTATTCCACCGCATTATCAGGAAAAAACTCCTGGAACTCACTGCAAAGCTGTGCCGCCAATGTTTTATTAGGAGCCATCACCAATGTTGGTTTTTGGACCGCTTTGATCACATTGGCCATGGTATAAGTCTTCCCGGTTCCGGTAGCACCTAAAAGAGTTTGGTGGACATGGCCGGTTTTAATCCCTGCTATTAAATCATTAATTGCTTTAGGCTGGTCTCCTTTAGGTTGAAAATCGGATTGAAGTTGAAATTGCTTCATTAAAATCACCTGCATGCTTTAGATTTAATTTATTATATCATATGAACAGGAGTCACTCACCAGTTGGCAAAAAAACGCATTAGCTGCATAAATTCTTTTAACATATTCAGTAGCAATGCCAAACCTATAATACCCAGGCCCAGGTTAACCATCTTGACCCATTCCTTTTTACCCATTTTGATTAAAATTTCTTCGGAAATAAAGGCTAAAATAGCCAAACTGACCAGGAAAAAGATTGAAGTCAATTCAAACATGGCAATTCCCCCCGTTCCATGTTTATGGAACAAAAAAGTGGAATATACTTTTTAAAAAAGACCCCCCGGGGAGTCTTTTTTAAGTAGAAAGTAGAAAGTAAAAAGTAGAAAGTAGAAAGTAGCAAGCCTAGGCTTTATTTATGGGGAGTATCTTCCTCTTTAAATATTTTTTCTCCAAGCAATTTCCCCGCCCGGTAGGCTTGAGCAATTTCCGGTGAGGTTTCCAATAAAGGCACCTGATCCGTGTTTGCTACCAAGATGGTCTGAAATATATTAAAATCCAAAGCATAACCTAGATTTTTGATAACCTCCAGAGAGCCGTCAAAGCGGTCCCCCTTTTTATTGTCCAGCCCTGAGGTTGCGATAAAAACCAAAGGACGCCATTTTCCTCCGAGAGGCACGGTTTTGCTGTTTTGCTTAATCGCCCAAAAAACTTGGCAACGATCTATGATTATCTTCAACTGGGCGGTTACGCTGCCAAAATAAACGGGAGAACTGATAATGAAACCATCCGCAGTCAAAAAGGAATCCTGAAACTGAACCATATCATCCTGGTAAATACAACCATTTAGCTTTAAGCAATGTCCGTTCCCCTGACAAGGCTTAATATCAACATTATTGGCGTAAATAACCTCAACATCTGCCCCGGAATCCTTGGCTCCCCTGACAGCCGCCTCCATCAGCATTCCTGTTGCCCCTCTTTTTTTGGGGCTTCCTGCTAAAGCAACAATTGTTTTAGCCAAGCCTCTACTCCCACCTTAACCCTTTTAGGACAATAATACTATATGTTTCTGCAGAAATCAAAACTAATTCCTATTAAGTGAAAAAATATTAAAATGCTGGTCAAGGGAAAGCCCAACAGCCTCCACACTAAGAAAACCCCGCCCTGTAGCCTTTGGCTTTCAGCTTGACGCTTGACGCTTGATACTTTCAACCTTTAACTCTTCCATAATTGCCACCCCGCCACTAGTGCCGATACGAGTGGCTCCTGCCTTTAGCATGGCTTGCATTTGAGGCCAGTTTCTAATTCCTCCAGAGGCTTTGACGCCAACCCGGGGGCCAACTGTTTTTTTCATCAAAGCCACCTTTTCAACGGTAGCTCCTTCTCCTGAAAAACCGGTAGAAGTTTTGACAAAATCCAACTCCAGGTCCTTCGCAATAATGCAGGCCCTGACCAGTTCACTCTCCTTTAGCAGCCCCGTTTCCATAATTACCTTCAGGATGCTGTGCTCTTTAATTAGGAGCCTTAATGCTGACAACTCCTCTTCCACATACCGCCAGTTGCCGGATTTAATCGCCCCTAAAGCTATGACTACATCTATCTCTTTGGCACCGTTAAAAAGACATTCTTCGGCCTCCGACAGCTTCTGACTTTTGGTATTGGCCCCCAAAGGAAAGCCCACCACACTACAAACCTTTACATCACTTTCTTTTAAAGCTTCCGCCGCCAAGTTTACATAACATGGATTGACGCAAACAGCATGAAAACGGTAGTCCTTTGCTTCTTGACAAAGAACCTCAATTTCCTTAGCGGTTGCTGTCGGTCCCAGCAAGGTGTGATCAATAAAATTGGCCGGTTCCCTAGTCTTTGACGACAAATACAATCCCTCCTGACTCTGTCATGGTTGACAAATCCTAAAAACAACAAGAAGGCCCTCTGAAAATGGTATCAACCGGATAATTAATACCAAGTAGAGATGCCCAAAAAACATCCCGCTATTGCCGCTGCCAAAAAATCGGGTTACCCTATACTACATCGGCGGACACCGCCACTAGATGGGTATGATATAAATACCAATCATCAAGTAATGAAGAAGGGTTCCCCCCATCACAAATAAGTGGAATACCTCATGGAAACCAAATCTTTTAGGAAAAAAATCGAAAATTTTAGTAGCGTAGATAATTCCCCCTAGGGTGTAAACCAACCCGCCGGCTAATAAAAGAGTTAGTGCTCCCGTGGGAAAAACCCCGATAAATTTAAAAAATGGAATCACGGCCATCCAACCCAAGGTGACATAAAATACCGTGGATAGGGTCCGGGGCATTTGCCTTAAGGCAATTTTCAAACTTACTCCTACAAGAGCCGCCGTCCAAATAACCCCCAAGGTAACCCAACGCCAAGCACCTTCCAGCCCGTAATAAAGAATTGGGGTGTAGGTGCCGGCAATTAACACGAAAATAGCTCCATGATCAATTTTTCTTAAGATATATTCCCGCTTAGGTGTGGTTTTCAGCCAATGATAAAGGGTACTTGCACCATACAATATAATAACACTAGTTCCAAAAATACTCATGGTAACGATCTTGGAAATGCTCCCCCTTGAATATAAAATCAATAAAACCAAGCCCACTATTCCGGCCAGGAAAAATGAGAAATGAGTTAACGCATTTACGGGCTCTTTTAAACGGCAAGCTTTCAACTTTACACCCCTATTCCGAATTCATCAATATTCTGCCTCGGACATATTAGTGCCCCACAGATTACCCTCAAAACTGCACAAGCTGATTTTTATAGTGATCAGCTAGGGAAGCAACTTCCCGCCTCCCAGTTATATTATACCCCGTAAATATAAAAGTACCAAAACAGTTTAATTTAGGTTTTTTTACAACCGATACAAGTTAACATAATATCCCCATTAACTGGAATACCTTTTCAAGGAATACAAACATACCAGGCCGCTTTGCTTCCCACCGGCAAGACATGGACCTCCTGAAAGTATTCCTCCATTTCTCCTTTCGGATTACTGATGAAGTCAAAATAATTACCGCCCTCTAAGGTCTCCAAAATGTCGCTGACTAAGGATCTCTTTTCATTGTAGTCATGGAAGATAACCAAATACTTTGCAAGCCTTGCCATCTCCCGGTACATTTGTTTGCGCTCTTCTTTTTTCATACCATGAATAGTATAGGAAGAAATAGCTACGTCGAAGTTTTTATCCGGTAAAGGTATGGGCTCTAAAGCGCTGGCTAAGATTAATTTTGTGGGAGTGTCCTGAAGCTTTTTATCCGCAATCGCCAACATTTTGGCAGCCTGATCAACCCCGGTGACATCCATGCCAAAGGAATTCAAGACATAACAAAGAGCACCGGTACCACAACCAACATCAACTACGGTTTTGTATTGAAGTGGGCTGAACCGGGCTTCCGCCTCTGTCAAAATCTTTTGATAATATTTTACTTGAAAATTAAAAAACAGCCTGTAAATGGGAGCTATCCCGTTAAAAATTTTTTCTGCCCTAGGATTCATCCTTTTCCCCCTTATGGCCAAGTTACATCTGTTCCCGCAAACCCCTTCGCTGCAATCAGGGTGACATTTGCAGGGAATTCCATTTAACCCTCATACCAAGCGATACATAAACTATTCTCCAGCTTAATCATTGTTTTTTTCTATTTTCTACTTTCTACCTTCTACCTTCTACCTTCTACCTTCCACTTTCCACTTAAAAAACAAACAGAATCACATCTAACTTTTCCAATTTTCCAACCAAAATTAGCCCAGCAGCAACTCCATCGTTCTGTCAAATACTCCTTTTACCGCTTCACCTGCGAGGCTATCCACCTCAACAATAGTTTTACCTTCATTAATTGCCGTTACCGCTTTTTGATCATAGGGTATTTTCCCCACTAGGGTCAAGTCTTTTTCCCTGGCGTATTCCTCTATCCTGGCTGTGTTAGCTAAATTTGTATCAAATTTGTTGATACAAATAGCCACATCAACCAGAAAACCCCTAGCGGTTTTAATAATTCTCTCCATATCGCTAATACCGGACAAAGAGGGCTCTGCGACAATCAAAACCAAATCCACCCCACTAAGGGAGGCAATTACCGGGCAGCCAATTCCCGGCGAACCATCTATGATTGCGTATTCTACATTGGGCGCAGCTTCCGTCAGTTGTTTTTTTACATCCGTAACCAATAAGCCGGAATTCCCGCTGCCCATTTTTAGCCTAGCAGTAGAAAAAACCGAATCCCCTTTATAAAGCATTAGTTCGCCGGCGACAGCAGGTACCATTGCAATGGCTTCCACAGGGCATATTTCCGCGCAAACAGCACAGCCTTCGCAAGCAAAAAAGTCTACTTCATAATAATCATTGACATTAATGGCATCAAAACGACAATGAACCCTACACAAATCACATCCCGTACAAAGCTCCGTATCAATAACTGCCTTGTCCAGACCATAATAAGCTCGGGTAAGAGGCTCGGGCAGCTCACCCATAGTTAAATGTAAATTAGGTGCATCTACGTCACAATCGGCATAGGCCTTAACAGTAGCCAATTTGATAAAAGCACTAGCAACAGTAGTTTTACCAGTTCCTCCTTTGCCGCTAAGAATCAAAAGTTGCTTCATGCCGCACCTCCTTGACTATCTCCGCTAAGATTTCAACAAATAACCGATGGTACCGATCGCTTTCCCTGGCAACAATTTTAGCATCTGCATTGAGCTTGCCCAATTCAAAATCAAAAGGTATTCTGCCGAGAATCTTGATATCCTTTTCCGAACAAAATTCCTCGGAGGGATTCTTGCCCCCAAAACATTTATTCAGCAAGACTCCGTGAGGTTTATTGAAAAGCTTCACCAAATCATAGACCATTTCTAAATTGTGAACCCCAAATAAGGTAGGCTCCGCCACCAAGACACAATAGTCGGCATCCTTAATACTTTCCATCACAATACAGGCACTACCCGGAGGGCAATCAATCACCGTTATTTCGTCGGCAGTAGTTTGCTCCTGCAAAAGCTCGGCAATAATGGGCACACCGGTCGGCACGCCAATTTTTAAAATGCCGCTGAAAATAGCAACATTTTCAGAATGGCCCTTTTCAATTTTACCGATAACCCGATCCTTTTCAGTAAAGGCCTGCTCCGGACATAGCAAGGTACAGCCCCCGCAGGAATGACAAATATCTTCAAAAACAACTAATTCAGTTGTATATGCTAAAGCATTAAAACGACAAAAATCTACACATATTTTGCAGCCGGTACATTTCTCCTGATCAACCACCGGTATTTTGACCGTAACTTCTTTTGTATCCACATTTACCGGTTTGAAAAACAAGTGGCCATTGGGTTCTTCCACATCACAATCAAGATAGTTCGCCTTTTCAGCTACCGCTGCCAAATTTACAGATACCAGGGTTTTCCCGGTACCCCCCTTCCCGCTGAGCACAGCTATCTTCATGCTATCAACCTCCGTGGTGAAACCCTCCATGCGTTTCAGTTAATGAATCCAGTTTGCCATCAAGAAAACTATCCAGATTGGCTTGGGCAGTCCCCGGCTCCGTTTTATAAAGCTTGATATCTGCCCCCTTTAGCACTTCTTCTGCATTTCCACCTAGACGGGGTGCCAAGGCAACAGTGGCCTTTTGATCAATTACGAACTGGGCCGCTTTGATACCTGCACCGCCGCTGCTTGCAGCCGCAGCATTGTCAAAAAAATTGGCTTCCTTGCTTTCTGTATCAAAAATTAGAAAATTAGCGGCCCTTGCAAAATTTTTACTAACATTTGATTCCAAAGATTGTTCGTCTACCGGAATAACTATCCGCATATAAATCCTCCTTTATCAATTAAAAAATTATTTACCGAAGCTGGTCCAAGATTATTTCAATTCACCTTTCCTCAAAGCCCTTGCCCCCTGCCTTGTCCGTTACCCGGCCCTCTGCCCTGGCCGGCACCTTGCCCCCTGCCTTGGCCCCGACCCTGCCCGGCACCTTGACCTCTCCCCTGTCCTCTACCTGCGCCGCGTCCCTGGTCGGCACCTTGTCCCCTGCCTTGACCCCGGCCTTGACCTGCTCCTTGACCTCTGCCTAAACCCATACCTTGCTCCCTCCCAAATCCTAATTCATCATCCTGTCCCCGCCTTAAGCAATACTCACTGCCGCAAAAATTATCACTGCCGTCACCTTCGCAAAGCTGGTAATCGCCACCTTCAATCTTTAACAGCTTTCCTTCAATCAAGGATTCTGCAACCTTTCTCCTGGCATCGCTGTATATTCTTTGTACGGTTGTACGAGCAATATGCATCCGCTCGGAACATTCCTCCTGAGTCAGACCAACCAAGTCAATTAAACGAAGGGTTTCGTATTCATCAACTGTCATTAAAACCAACTGCTCCGGATCGGTCGGAACATCCAAAGGACCGAAGCGATTGCTATCCGGCAGACTGCATACTTTTCTCCATTTTCTCGGCCTTGCCAAGGGCAATTCACCCCCTATAACAGTAAAAGCAACAGTATTGAGCTGTTTACTGTTACTTTTACTATTCCCCTAATTAGTTATTTTTCCTCTAATAGGGCCTCTATTTCTGCCAATCTTTCTTGGAGAAAAGCTTTCTGCTCCGTAAGTAGCTCTTGCTGGGTTTTTGTAACAACAGGCACAGCTTGAGGGGCTACTCCATAACCCATTCCATAACCCATTCCATAGCCCATGCCTCTGCCAAAACCAAACCCCCGAGCCATTCTGGCCCCTCGACCGCGGCCGCCGCCAAAACCTAGGCCATAACCAAGATTGGCTCCCCCAAAACAGGGTCCCAACCTTCTACCTGTACCCATGCCCATTCCTACCGGGCCGGTTCCATCTCTTCCTGGCATCTTTACTCCTCCTTTCACTTAAAAAGTGTCAGCTGAGATCACCGGAATGCTGTTAGTTTTTTCAGATTAACCCCGGGCAAAATAGAAAGTTTTAATGTTGTGAGCATTTTAAAAAACCATCTTTGCAACCCGCTGAAAAAACAAAACCTACCAATGGCCCCACTCAAGTCCTTGTGATTTTATTATAACCCATTATGGGCATATGTCAATAACTTTTTTACTCTAACCTGTTTAACTCAGTAATATCGGCCCTTTGATCGGCAATTAGCTTAAAATCCAACAAAAAGCCACCCGATTAATAATGCAAGCGGCTTTAATTTTAGTTATAATCAGTCTTAGATGCTGAAATTATCTTTTGGAAGGAGTCTTTAGATGGAACTTATTGCTTTAATTTTAGCAATCGTATTCTTTGTGATCGGTTTTATCGGCACAATAATACCCGTCTTGCCCGGTGTAACTCTAATTTACGGCGGTATGCTTCTTTATGGATTTATGACTGGTTTTAGTAGCTTAGATGCTAACTTTTTCATTTTGCAAACCCTAGCACTGCTGCTGATCATTGCTACTGATTTCTTTGCTTCTGCTTTGGGTACCAGAAAATTCGGCGGTAGCAAACAATCCGCTTGGGGGGCCATTTTAGGCACCATACCCGGCTTAATTTTTTTGGGGCCAATAGGGATTATACTGGGGCCTTTTTTAGGGGCAGTATTAGTAGAAATGCTGTTAGGAAAGGAAGTACGACAGGCTGTCAACGTGGGCTTCGGCACCTTAATCGGTTTTATCGGAGGCACATTATTAAAGCTCATTGCGGAAACGATCATGGTTGTCTATTTTTTCATGCAAATTTAACAAAAAGCGTAAGGCCGAAAACTTTTAACCTTC
>Ga0265293_10011619_pt1 | contig 11919 bp, 21 predicted proteins | sample Munlanlewell138R_FD_192505 | JGI IMG/M metagenome (GOLD analysis project Ga0265293, IMG submission 192505) | Leachate microbial communities from a municipal landfill in Southern Ontario, Canada - Leachate well 138R | ecosystem: Engineered > Solid waste > Landfill > Unclassified | place: Canada... | reverse complement strand
CATCTGCCCCCGTTGCTCTCTCAAATTTGAGGAAGCAAGATAATTTAAAGGAGAGGGAAAACCTCCCTCTCCAATTTTTATGAAATTCATTACATCAAATAAAAACAAAATAAGGGAAGCAAAAGAAATCTTAGGAATTGATATTATTTCAGAACCGTATAACGGAGAAGAAATACAAGACATAGATGTTGAAAAGGTCGCTGTGTATAAGTTATTATTATCGGGCGTTCCTAATTCTTTTGTAGAAGATACTGGACTTTATTTGGGAAAGAAAAGAGAAATAGGAGCAATGATTAAATACTTTCCTCCCGAAAGGATAGCCAAAGCATACTATGGGGAAAAAGCTGAAGCTGTTTGTTGTATTGCTTATAATGGAAAAGAGGTTCATATTTTTAAAGGAAAGATAAAAGGAACGATTGTCTATCCGCGCGGAAAAAGAGGTTTTGGCTGGGATTGTATTTTTCAACCCGAAGGATATAATAAAACATTTGCAGAAATAGAGGAAAAAAACAAAATATCCCATAGATATAAAGCATTTAAAAAATTTAAAAATAAAATAAAAAGCAGTTAAAAGTCATAGAGTTGATTAAGGAGTTAATTGAAAGGGGGGTAGTTCCTGCCATAGTGGCAGAATATTTGACAAGACAAGTGTAATATAGTCCTTTTAAAATCGTCTTATATAAAAGCAGATAAGTGTCTAGTAGAAAAACAATAGTTTTCACCAAAGAGTTAATCTTTGTCTTTTAAAGGGCTTATCTATTGACAAACTTCTTTATTTTTGTTAATATGGGGTTAACAAAAATAAGGCAAACAAATAAACAAAAGTGGGATTCAAACTTAATAGGCGTTTTGCACTTGAATCCTGCGACGCCTATTTTGTTTCCACAAAGAAAGAGAAGTCTAAATAATGTAAATGCTTATAAGTTTTAACTATCGGAGCGAGATTAGAAAATTGGCAAAGTATGAGAATTGATAAAATCGCTCGCCAAAAAATGTTATACTTATAAGAAAGGTTAGCCGAGCAGGTGAAATACTGTTAACAGCTCTGACCAATAAATTACCCCAGCATTATTAAAGCTTATAGTAGGAAGAGATGCAGAGGAGGGAACTCTATATAAGCCCGTAGAGAAGTATAAAGGAGTAGCACGCTATTTATTGCCTCAAAATTCAATTCCTTGCTTTCTAAAATAATATTAGTTTATTCCCTTGTTAATAGCACTGGGGAATGGGCTCTGATACAAATGAATAACAAAGATAAAAGAATGCAATATCTAACAGAAGTAATAGATAAGTATATGAAGACAGAACCTATGTTAACCGAGAAAGATATTGCAATGATAATAGTTATGCAGTTAGGAGATATTACAAAGTTTATCAAGGAGTGTAAAAAAGAAATAAAAAAAGAATTAAAATGAAAACTATGATAGAAAAAGAATACAAAAATTGGCTAAGTAAATTCAAAGGCGATAGAAACTTCGCAAAGCATTATTTCTTGGCTTCAAAAGGAGCAATAAGACTTCGCCCCTCTGTAATTAACTTTACTATTCAAAACCAAGACTTGTACAATCAATTAGATAATGAGTTAAGACAGATGAACAAACAACAAGCATACAGGGAATATGCAAGAAGAAAAAGAGAAGAGGCAGAAGAAATGGCAGTAGAATATGATATGTCTGTATTTGAGCCACAGAAAGAAGTTCGTTTAGAAGATATACCTTTCAGTTTTATTTTATTGACATTTTTTAGTTATTTGATAATATAAGGGTATTATCAACCTTACAAAACAAAGACGGCGACATTTTTACTTGTAAGGTTGAGGTGTCGCCTTTTTTGTTTAAAAGTTATGAAAATATGTATTGAGTGTGGAGAGTTAAAAAAGTTAGAAGATTATATATTAAAATACCTTTTTAGGTATTAACCCTTGACAAATCTTTTTGAAAGATTATAATAGAGATACGATACTAACAGCAATTAAATTATTTCTTGAAAAAAATAAATATGTATCGTGATTAAAAATTAAATAAGACACTAACAGCAATAAAAACAAAAAACTATTTTTTAAAAAGTGTCTTGATAAAAAAATATGAAACACATAAAATCAATAAAGGTAAGCCAACCTCATATGGCAAATAGTTTTATCAATGCGATGTATAAAGAAACTTCATATGGTCTAACAGAAAATGAGGCATTGACTTTTATAAGGTCTGGCTCTTCTTTACTTGATTTCTTCGCCCAAGCAGGGGCTATGAGAGGAAATAAAGAAGAGGTATTAAACCTTTTTAAAAAAGCATTTGCCGAAGATAGAGAAAAAGCAGTTAGAATACTTTTCTATTTAAGAGATGTGAGAGGAGGTCAAGGGGAAAGAGATTTATTCAGGACTTGTTTAGAGTGGCTTGGGACAGATGTTCCAGAAGTTTTTGAAAAAATAGTTGGGTATGTTTCCGAGTATGGTAGATGGGACGATATGTTTTTTGATAATAAAAAATGTATTGGAATAATCAAAGAACAATTGAATAAAGATAAGAATAGCGAAACTCCTTCTTTACTTGCCAAATGGCTTCCAACAATGAATGCTTCTTCTAAAACTACAAAAGCCAAAGCAAGATTTATGGCTGGTAAATTAGAATTAAAAGAGATTGAATATAGAAAACTTTTAAGAAAGATCAGAAAGCAAATCAAAGTTGTAGAAGAATTTATGTCGGCTCAAAAATGGAGTGATATAAATTATTCTTCTGTTCCAAGTCAAGCATCAAGGATTTATAGAAATGCCTTTAAAAAACACGATGAGGAAAGATATAATGCCTTCATAGAAAAAGCAGAAAAAGGAGAAGTTAAAATAAATGCTAAAACATTATATCCTTATCAGATTTATAAATCAGTCCAAGATGATTATTCAAAAACCCTTGAAGCATTATGGAACCAATTACCAGATTACACACAAGGGAAGAATGCTCTTGTTGTAGCAGATACTTCTGGCTCAATGGACGGCGACCCAATGTCTGTTTCAGTTTCTCTTGCTCTTTATTTTGCTGAAAGAAACAAAGGTCGATTTAAAGATTATTTTATATCTTTTTCAGAAAAACCAAAATTACACAAAATACAAGGTACTACCCTATTAGATAAAATGAATAGTATTAAGTTGGGAGATGTTGCAAATACTAATTTACAGGCAGTATTTGATTTAATTTTGAATGCTGCTTTACAAAATAATACTCCTGTTGAAGAAATGCCAGAAACAATTTACATAATATCAGATATGGAATTTGATGAAGCAATTAATTCAGATTATCAAAGCAATACTAATTTTGAAGTCATTAAAGAAAAATACAGAAATGCTGGATATAAAAAACCAAGCATTGTTTTTTGGAATGTAGATGCAAGAAGTGGTAAAAACTTACCTGTTCAAATAGGAGAAAAAGATGTAGCAATGGTTTCTGGGTTATCTCCTGTTATTTTCAAAATGGCAGTAGAAAGCAGAACACCAGAACAAGTAATGTTAGATGTAATAAACTCTGGAAGATATAATAATATAACACTATGAAAGCATATGAAACAAATCTCCGTGATATTCGCAGAATATTCAAATTAAGAAGTGAGGGATTATCTCTCCACCAAATAGCAATTAAGACAAACAAAACAAGTGAGGGGGTAAGATACACAATCAATTCAATAGTAAAGTTAGTAGATGATAGTAATAAAGGTCTAAAAATAAAATAAAAAAAATATGCAAAATATATTTGAAGATATAGAAAGACAAAAAGTATTACAACATTTTGATAGACAAAGAGAAATGTTGAAAGAGTATGATGATGTTTTAGAGGATAAGAATATAGACTCTGAAACAGGTAAATTAAGTGAATATCACAGAAATAATTGCTCGGGGTGTTCACTTTGTGAAGAATAATGGAAAAAATAAAAGAAAAATGTAAATGCTATCCTAAAAATAGTTCTTATCCTACCTACTGCCCCGTCCATAACGGAGATTATGGCAAATGGAAATTTGGAGAGAATTATGAAGATTATGACGAAGAAGACGATTAAATATACAAAAGATAACTGGAACAAATCTAAACTCTGGATCTATGAAGACCTGAAAGAACTCCTAATTAGAACAAGAGAACACAATACCTATTTTACAACCGAAGAGATAAGAGAACTCTTAGAAGAAGTTTATAAAGAAGATTTTAAAAATATAATAAAATGAACGAAAAAAAAGAAAAAACAATTTACGAGAAAATAGGGACTATACAACAAGAAGTTGGCAAGATTGAGAAGAAACAAGCTAACCCTTTTTTTAAGAGTAAATACTTTGATATAAACCAGCTTTTAGATGTATTGCTTCCTTTGTTTAAAGAGGAGGGGTTAATTTTAGCCCAGCCCTTAACCCACATAGGAGAAAGACCAGCAATATCTACAATCATTACAGACGGAAAAGATATGATAGAAAGCACAATAACCTTGCCTGATATTCAAGACCCACAAAAAATGGGAAGCGCAACAACTTATTACAGAAGATATATGCTCCAATCTTTATTGGGATTATCTGGCGAAGATGATGATGGGAATAAAGCAAGTGGCAAGAAAGTAATTACTAACGATGATATAGATATATGAAATTAAAGGAACTTTTTGATAACTATGTTAATAGCAAAGGAGAGAATAAACGAGAGAAGGGTAAATTTTGGAGTAGTGAAGTGGGGAGTATAATCAAAGGGTATTTACTCCCCTCAGATTTCTTTAAAAGTAAGAAGATAGACAAAACAGGACAAGCTAACATTATTTCAGGACAAGCATTTGAAGCCGAGTTTAAAAAGATATTAGAGCATAATGAGATACCTTTTAAGCACGAGCCAAGATACGAAGTGAAGTTTGATGATATAACTATCACAGTAAAACCGGACTTTGAGTTCGCAGATAAAGTTATAGAAACAAAGTTCCCTGTAAAATTAGCAACAGATGAAGAATATTTAGAAAGGTATCAGTATCAGCTGGAGTTGGAACATCGTTGCACGAATAAGAAAGTATATCTTGGAATATTCACACACCCTTTCAATTTACATTTAGTAGAGTTTTTGCCAGATATGGCAAGATTTAATAAAATAAAAAAATCCTTAAAAGATTTTAATGACTTCATATAATTATGGAAAATAAACCAAAATTTGTAGATGGGCTAAGAGCTTTCCCTAAAAATGAAAAAGCTCCAGAGTGGGTTAAGTTAAACTTAGTAGTAAATGAGAGTTTTGTTAACTGGTTTGAAACAGAGAAAGATGAAAAAGGCGAGGTAAAAATGAACCTTTTAAAATCAAAAAAAGGAACATTATACTTTGTAAAAAACGAGTGGAAACCAAAATCAGAAAATAAGCCAGAAAATGACGCTCTTTAGCCCAAGAGGTAGTTTGCCGCAAAAGAGCTTAAAATCCCTAAAAAGGGCATTGTAGCCCCTCAAATTAGATATTTAATAAGAGTTATTTCTATGAAAATTAACCAATTAGCAAATAGTGATGTTTTCAATTCCCTCGTTGAAGATATAAAGGGTCTTTATGTAGAGGGTTATAAATCCTACGAAGAATTAAAATTACAAACAATGCACTCTATCGGTAAGAGGATTTTAGAAGAGAACGATTTTTTAAATCATTACGGCAAGAAAGTTTTTGCCACTATGGCAGAAAGTTCAGGGATTTCAGAAAGAGTTTTATATAGATGTAAAAAGTTTGCCGAGAAAGTAAAAGATTTTGATAACTATTTACTAACCCAGCCAAGTAATTGGACTTGGACCAAAGAGGTAAAATTATTAGATGGTGCAAAACCTTGCCAGCATAAAGAAACTGAAACAAAAGAAGTTCAAGTTTGCAAGGATTGTGGGAAAATATTGAAATGAGAAATAACTTCCCCTCGAAAGTAAGAGAACAATATTCACACTTGCATTGCTGTCAATTTTGCGGCAGGGGTGATTTACCATTAGAAGCCCATCATATCTCTGGTAGATTAGGCAAAGATAAAGCAAGGAAAGAGAATTGTATAATTTTATGTAAGGACTGCCACGAAACTAAAATACATTTAAAAGAAGAATTATTAAAAATAACAAAAGAATTTTATGATAAAAAAATATATTAGTGGTTTAGAAAAGGAAACATCAAGTCAACAATATAAACCTTTTTTCACTATCTATACTAAGCGAAGAAGTTGGTTTAATCCTCTAAAGTATATTTTTGGTGAGTTTAAATTTAAATGGTTTGAAATAAATAAACAACCAAATGGGTATGAAAATGCTTTTGAGTTTTATGCAAATTCAATAAAATTTGATTCCAAAGATAAAGATAATGTAGAAGTAGATGAAAATGGTAAAATTATCACTAAAAGGAAACCCTAAAAGTAACCAGCATATTTATCAATATTGTTGTCGTGGCAAATTTGGAATACTCTATATGACAAAAATTGGCAAGGATATTAAAGAAGATTATGTTAAGCAGATTAAATCACAATACAAAGGTAAGCCAATAGAAGAAGATGTTGAAATGGAAGTAGTATTATACTTTGGTGATAAGAAAAGAAGGGATATAGATAATTATGGGAAATTACTTGATTGCTTAAATGGGACTATTTTAGTAGATGATAGCCAAATACAAAAGCTAACTATTAAAAAGGATTATTCAAAGGAAGAACCAAGAATAGAAATAGTAATAAAGCCCCTGCTAAAAACCCCCTAAGGAATAGGGGGTTTTACTTTACTCTTCTTCGGTTTCTTCTTCAGTTTCTTCTTCTGTATCAACAGGAGTAGTTGTTTCTTCGGTCATTTTTCTTTTGTTTTAAGTTTCTCTGCGGCCTTTAAAATATCTATTCTGAAGTTCAAATAATTCTGCGGGGTTTCTAAGTGGGTCTTCTTTTAGAGGTATAAGCTCTCCGCTTGGAGTTCTGAACATTGGGGTATTATATTCCCTGTTTTTTTTCTTGATATATTTGGCTCTTTTCAACATTTCTTTTTACATAATAATTTATTTTACATTTCTTATTGCAAAAAACCTGCCATTCCAATTTGGTTTTGAATTCTTTTTGACAACCTTTGCAAATCTTCATAAAGGAGCTACCAACTAACCGATAATTATTATTCCTATCGGGCTTTTTTTGTTTTCTTATCTCTAAAGGTTTCCCTAAATAGTTGATAAATATCAATTACCCAGAATAATAATCACGAAATAGTTCGTAGCTTTTTTATAAAGATTTAATCCATATCTCCTATTAAATAACAAGCTATTCCCCATAATAATACTGCTGATATTATCACGGGACTAAAAGCTATAAATAAGATTGTTTTTATTACGCTCATAAATTGCGATAGCAAGTCCAATGATTTTGTAAGGGAGGATTTTCTAAAGCCCATTCTAAAAGATAAATTTGTTGTTCTTTATTGTACCAGTCGGGATTTTCTAACCCTGCCATATCTGCAAACCAATAAAATGTATCTTCCCAGAATTGAGCTACTCCAAAAGCTTTTCCGTTATCACCCCAAATATCATCGTGCTTAAAACCGCTCTCACAAGCAATAACCTTATATGCAACAGGAGAAACATTTATACCCAGAACATAGAAATCTGAAATCGGAGGTATTCTGTTAGCTACAATACTACTATTATCAACCCAATTTAAAACATTATCAGAGCCATTTTTTTGCCCCTCTGAGCGTTCTTCTCTATATGATAGGTATCCTATGCCAAGTAAGACAACAAGTATTAAAATCAGTATTAAGTTGTACAAGTATTTCTGCGTCAAAAGACGCTTACTATAACTCATATATTTATTATACCAAACCCAAAAATTCCTGCAAGGAAGTTTTCCACTATTTACCTATGCTATTTTTTCCTGTTTCCCAAAGTCCCACGGCACTTGCTCCAACGATTATTCCGCTTGTAATTATCTCTTGTATTGTTCCATATTGATAATTAAGAATGGCTGATAAGATAAGACCTATTGCAATAGCAATTAAAGGATAGAACCTTGAGTAACGACCTCCTAAAGCTATCTTAACTACTTCAACTAGAGCTAAAACTAAACTGCCTAATAAAATTATGTCTATCATAGTTTTGATTTTATATATTCTATGCTTCTTTTTATTATACCAAGTATACTTACAATATCAACCTTTTTATCATAAGTAATTGTTTGTGCTTTTTCTTTCCAGTTATCTTCAAGCCATAGCTCGGCATTAACTGCTCCGCCTACCCCATTATTTGGCTCGCATTTCTGCCACTTACCATTTACTCTCTCATAAGGAAAGACCATATAATGAATATGCGTTCCCTTAAAAGGAGAAGGGTGTCCTCCTATGGCATAACCCGTATTACCAAGCGTTCCTATAATTTGCCCAGCTTTTACAAAGTCCCCGGTTTTAGCACTTAAATCAGCCAAGTGCCAATATGTTGTTATAAGGAGCATTTCTTTTCCGTCTTTTACAAAAGGCAATCCTTCAATAGTAAGCCCATTTCCTTTCGTTGAAACAGAAGTATCATATATTGATCTTGTTACTACTCCGTCTTGGCTTGCGTATACAGGCGTTCCGTATGCTTTTTGTGCGTTTGTAGAATTAACTAAATCTATCCCATTATGGTGAGTTAAATCCCAACCTAACTTTTTGTATTGCTCTACAAATGCCTTTGAACCATAAGGCAAGGTTATGTATATTGGCTCGTCGTTGTAACGAGCTATCGGACATTTTAATTTTTTCATATATATAGAGAGGGGGCAACCTCTCTTTATTAGAGAGAAGTTTTTAGAGGTGCCCCCCTTTGTTTTATTGAAGGCGATGCCTTCTCTTGTATTCTTTCTTGCGATTTGTTTTTTGCGGTTTAGGCGTGGTCTTGGTTTTGGGTTTCATCGGCTTCCTTTATGGAATAAACTACAATTTCTGGCTGATCGCCAATGTGCGCGATCGCCTCGCAATACCTCATAATATGCGACATCGTGTCAATCAATTCTTGTTTTGTTCTGGGCTGGTAGCGATACGCTACCTTTTTTTCTTGAGTTAGCATTACTGCCTCCTTCTTCTAGTGAAATATCAACAACAAGTTTTTTACCAAGACATTTTGCAACGCCAAAATATATTTCAATTTCTTTGATGATAACATCTTTAAAAGTTTCGCTTGTCGCTGTCATTCTTGGCATTTTATGCCTCCTTTTTAAAAGAGCTATACTCCTCCCCTTTTTTAATTATATCACTATAAGCAAAAAAGGAAAGGTTATTTACCTTTTAACACTCCCAGTATTTCATACAAAACTTCTATTTGTTTTTCGTGAGCCCTGCTTTGTTTCTTCATTTCTTCGTAAATGTGGTTAAGGTGGTTCTCATTAGTTAACTTTAATTCTTTAGCCAGTTTTTCATAAGAATCTTTCCCGTTTTTTGGATAAACAAGATAAAGATATGTTAGAGCTATTGCTACTCCGCCTACTGTTCCGTATTCTGCAATTTTTAAGATTATCTCTTCCATTATAGTAAAGATATTATTTGTTCTATTTTAATTACTGCGTATATTATAAAGCCGACCATTAGAATTATTTTGATAATTTGAATCGCGTTCAGTTCATTATTTATGAACTTTTTTATTTTTTTTCTTTTTTGTGACATTAAATTAAGTTAATGATTAACTAATAGCTACATGGAAAGAAATAAAAGAAATCAATAGACAATGCTGGTGTAAGGTACAACTTTTTCCTGAAAATCTAAATGCAAGGTTTTTGTATTCCTGTGTGTTCTTCCACTCTCTAATTGCTTCCTCTATGTATTTTTTTAGTTGTTGGAGAGTCATTTTATATTATACTTTTTAAGAATATCATCAGGGGAAGAAACATCTTTTTTAATGTTATATTTTTCAAGTATTTCTTTTGTTTTTGGTGAATCCGGCCCTTCTTCCATCAAATACTTCTTATATCTTATAATAGCAGTTATTGGTACTCCAAAGCCAACTTCGCCAGCCACTCCAAATGTTTCCAAGTAATCTTCCAGTGTTATTTCTTTCTTACTCATTTTATACATTGCTTTTTGAACATCATCTAATACAGGAGTTTGAAATACTCCATACTTTGGTTTTCCTGTAAAATGTCTATAAGAATATTCTGCTATATCGTCTATTATCGGAATGGCCCCAAAAGGTTGTAATGCCATTTCCATTAAAATATCATCTGCTACTTTGTTAAAATCTGGGTCTATTTCTTCTCCTCTCATTATTTTTCCAATAGATTTTGTTCCTCCAACAACCCCTGCTCCTATTAAAACATAAAGCATTGGTTGTATAACATTGTAAAGTGTTATTTTTTTTGCCAGTTCTCCTGCCGATATTTCATTGTTTCTAAAATTTATTATAGCGTCTGCCGTTTTTCTTAAATACTGATTAAGAGTATTTTTAAATCTAAACAATGTTCTCATTGCCGGATTTGGACTATTTTGCGCTAAAGACAAAGCAGAACTAACCCCTGCTTGTTGAGCTTCAAGGGTTGCATTTTCAAAAGCATCTCTTGCTTTCTGTAAACTTCCTGTTTTCTTTAATGTATGTTTAAAATAAGGATAACCTCCGTAAATAATCGCAGTAATATCTCCTGCTCTAACCGGAAGCGTAAATAAACTTGTAAATCTGCCGGCATTAACTTTTAAATGGTTTGCTCCTTGCATTACATCTTTAAGAGCTTCTGAATATCCTTGATTAAATCTTGCTTCTAAAAAAGGATTGTTTTTCCACATATAATCAAATGTCTTTTTGGGGCTTGTTAATCCTTCCATAAATCCCTTTGCCCATTCTGCTGACGGCATATTTTCTGCATAGTTTGACATTGAACCTAATTGTCTTGCCGGAACTGTTGGAGATACAATCTTGGCTTTTACCCAGTTATTTATAGCACCATCAATTACACTTCCAATTACATCTAATTTTTCCTTGAATTTATTAAGAGATATTTGGTCTACATGAGCCATTAAATCGCCATAAACTTTTTCTCCAAATTTATCTATGACTTGTTTTTTAATCTTTCTATCTGTAAATAATCTTCTTAGTTCCTCATATCTTCGGCTTAAATGTTTTACATGTTCCGCTTGGTTTATATGCTTTAATGTTTTAAGCCAAGCACTTTCAGGTCTTGGAAATACATTAACGCTATGAGAACGAGCTTTCATTGCTGAAGGTGTTTCTCCTTGTAATCTAATATCATCAAAAACATTCGGTTGAAATTCTGCTGTTGATGGCCAATAGTTTTCAACTGTTCCTAAATCTCTGCCCGTTATTTCAATATTTCTTCTATTAAGTATCTCTCTATACTTTTGAACTTGTTCCATCATTCTGTCTGCCGCCTTTATTTCATTTTCTGTTAAATTGTGAAGCAGTTGATTAACTTGATTCTCTCCAAAAGCATTGTGGTATCTTTCTTTTATAGTTGGGTTTTTAATAGAATTATAGATGTCCATTAACTGGGTTCTGGTATATTCGTGAGTTAATCCTTCAACATCTGTAGCCGGAAACTTTTCAGATTCCATATTTATAAGTTCCTTATAGAGTTTTTTAGGGTTATCTATTCCTAAATCTTCTGAAACACCCCTAATAAGTTCTCTTTCTGATTGGAAAATAGCTGTATCTTTTTTGTTTTGCAAAAGTTTTGGGTCATACTTTTCTGCCATTTCTTTTCCCCCTATGGCATTTAACATTGACTTGGTATTTGCAACGCCTCTTAGATAAGCATTTTGCATCTTATTGATAAATTGTTCTGTTCCTTTTATCTTGTCTATTGATATAGACATCTCATCTACCTTTTCTGCTCTGTTTAATCTTTTTAAAAAGTCATCTGTATCCTTTGCCTCTCTTCCTATTCTTTTCATTTCCTCAATATCTCTTAATACTTGTTCATTCAGTTCTACTGAGCTTTTCATTCCATTTTCTTTTAACG
>Ga0265293_10011616_pt1 | contig 11922 bp, 8 predicted proteins | sample Munlanlewell138R_FD_192505 | JGI IMG/M metagenome (GOLD analysis project Ga0265293, IMG submission 192505) | Leachate microbial communities from a municipal landfill in Southern Ontario, Canada - Leachate well 138R | ecosystem: Engineered > Solid waste > Landfill > Unclassified | place: Canada... | reverse complement strand
ATCTTCATAATTATATTTATTCCTCCAATGTGCCATTGTAAGCACAAAAACTTATTGAAGTAACGGTGCAAATGAGTGCGCTTATACGATAATTATAGGGCAAGCATTACCCCTTGTCAACACAGAGCGTATGACGGTAAACATTATATATTGCATAGACAATTTTTGTTATACTCTTTCTTAAAGAATAATCGGTTTATTTTTAACTAATCCTATTGCAACTATACTATGAAATAAAATTATATGATATAATTAAAATAGGATTTTTAAGAAACGTTTGAAAAAAGACTATAATTACTAAGGTGAAAATAATATGATAGACGCATTATTTAATCAAATACACTTAATACCGTTTGACATAGGTTGCCCGTTTATTGACCCTTTAGCAGTAGATAATAAAGAAGGTATTTCGTTTGCTTTATCATTTATTAACAGATTAAAGGAAGAATGTAAAGAAAGCAAAATTGATATTTTGGGTAGCGCCGTCAGCTTAGGGGATAATAAAATTAGTTTTGAGAAGAATAAGTTGGCTGATAATATGATTTGTTATGCGAAACTGAATTACAACTTGTACTGTTATATACTTTCTAATGGGATCGGTGTATTCGTATTGATAGATTTTGACAATCAAGCTCTTGATTTAGAGAAACATAGGGCGGTAAACAGCCAAAATATTACTATTGCCGCCGCATATCAAAAGAAGCTGACCCAATCAACAATCCTGGACAAATATGAAGGCGCTGACGTACTACCGGAGCTTGAACAAAGGATGCTGAACTTTAGAAAAAAGTGCTGGAAAATAGTAAACGAAGGCGCTAAAAAGAAGCAAATCAAACATATAAGAAAGTATTCCGGAGATATAAAGTATAAAACTCAAGGATTATCTTATGTTTTGACCATACATATTTTTGACAGCAAAACGATTACCGAAAAAGAGATTGATGCCCTTTTGTTTTCTAATATTTATTCTTCAGTTATGGATGATAGCAAATGGGAAACAATTAATGCTGCTCTGGCAGAATATACATCTAATATAAAAGAAAATGTTGTCACGCCCAATTCAAAAGTTTGCTTTGCGTGGTCAGGCATTGCCCTTACCTTGCCAAAATTGCTGACAAGTTATGAGGATTTATTAAATAACAGTTGCATTTGTTCATTAATCAAGATGGAGCTATATGTGCAATCTCGCTGGTTTATTGCTGATAATTGTATGGATAATGTAAACAAAAGTATGAGTTGTTCGCTGGAAAGTTTGCAAAGGATCGAAAGCATGGTAGAGTTTTATCAAGCGGAACTGGATAATGAAATCAGTGCCAATATGAATACTCTTAGTAAGAATCTGCTAAAACAAATTGTAGATACTTCGGAAGTAAAGAAGTTGTACAAATCAGTAATAAATCAAATACACACGCAAAGGAAAATTAAAGAAGCTCATTACGCTGACAAAAAAAGCCGCAATCGTTTGATTGCTAATTGTTTTTTAGCAATCTTTACCGCCGCATCCTTATTCAAAACTACGCTTGACGTATGGCGAAACGATTTTGACTTAAAAGAGTTAATAGTATTTTTAGCGCTTTTAGTAATAGCAATAACTACCGTGATATGGGACTATAAAAATAAATAGGAGACAAGAATGAATAACATTTTACTGGTTATAGATGTTCAAAACGGATTTCTTAGAAATAATGCAACAAGGCAATGCGCACAAAAAATTGGGAACCTATTAAACAGCAATTTATTTAATATTGTAACAGCTACACAATTCAGAAATCGACCGGAAAGTCCATACAGAAGATTCCTTGGGTGGAGTAAAATGGTTAGTTTAGAAGAGCAGCAGTTAATCCCTGCAGTTAAAGAAAATGCAGTAGCAGTTTTTGAAAAGTTCATTTATACTTGTGTTAATAATGATTTTATGGATTCTATGAAAAAGCTAAACAACAATAAACTACCTCAGCAAATATTCCTTTGTGGTATAGATACAGACAGTTGTGTCCTAAAGATTGCAGTAGATTTATTTGAGCATAACATCCAACCTCTTATCTTAAAGGCATACTGTAATTCTAACGGAGGTGCGGGCTCACATAGGGCGGGAATAACCGCCCTTAAACGCTTCATTGGAGAAAACTCTCTTATTGACGGAGAGATAAAAAATATTCGGGATATTAATAAAGCCTTGTCAAAAAAAGATATTATTTATAAGTATCGGGCAAGTTTGCCCGCAAAAGCAAAAATAAAATCTATAATAGAACAAGCTGAAATCAAATACTTGAAAGGAAACGCATTAGAGCTAATACAAGAGCTGGCTGATAGTATGAGCCTAAGTCAAAGAATAAACAATCCTGCAATAGATGAGCTGTTAAAAGGACAGCAGAAAAAGATGTTTAATGCTAAACTCAAAGTTGCTGATTCAAATAAAGTACTGGCTAATTACTGTATAGAATGGGAAAAAGAAACGATTGCTTTGTATGGTAAACTTTTGAAACACTTAGAAAACTAGCCTTTCGTTAAGCATATAAGAAATAAAATAATATATAGATACTGCTGTATAGATAGCAGAGTGAAATATTAAAAAAATTAAGTAGCCTTATAAAAATAAACCAAAATAGGGCTTATCGCTATAATAGCACTTTTTGAGTAGCAAGGAGTGCCGCATAAGGGCCGTAAAGTCAAGAGTTATTTGTTCTTCAAGCGTTTTTTAATGATAATCCGCCTAAACCAAATGGCTAATAGATATATTATGGAGCCGCTCCAAACTGCTAAGCTAATTATAAATATTGTTAAATCGGTTGAATTAGTAAAATCTTTTCCTGCAAATAAAGAAATTACATTATTTATTGAAAGCAACAATGTCAAAATCGAAATTGCTTTGAATAATGTATCTTGTTTTTTTGATAATTCTTTATTGAGCCTTTCGGAACGAATGGTAACAATTTTATTTAACTGTTCCATATTCTTTTGATAACCTTTTTGCATTTCTGCTATTCCGAATTTATCCGCTATTATATCACTTAAACATTGCGCTAAATGATATTTATAATTATATTCAAACAAAACAATGTACTTCCCAAAACTATCAATTAAGTTTTCTATAATTTCAATAGAGGGTTTAGGCGAGTTATCAAACTCCCTTGTAATTGAATTCTGTACAAGCTTTAACGATGCAATTTCCAAAGCTAATATTTCGCTAATATAAATCATTAATATGCTTGTTTGCAATCTTGCATGATAACTATTAGATGGGGTTTGAGAGTCAAACTCAAAAATTACTCCAATTCCCGAAGCGTATATTTCAGCAAATTCATATTGCGCTATATTTGTAGACGCCATAATTTCAGCTTTTTTTGATATAATTCTAGAACCGATTCTATTGATATATGCTTCAGCAAATAAAGCAAATTGCCGATAGTAAGAGCCAAGCTTTTTCCCTGAAACAAGCAAATGTGTGCAATTTCCTAAAACATTGAGCCCAAGCAACCCCAAATAATCTACTAATAATTTTTTAGTGCCATCTTCAGCAACCACTTTTAAGCTATTCCTTGACGATTGGTCAAGAATAAAAGTCGGATCAAAACAAATTGAAGGAAATTCAATAATTAGCGAACCTATATCTCGATACGCTGACAAATATAGTTCAGCTTCTAATATTTTTGTTTTTATTTCATTTCCATAATCATCTTCAGGTGCAATCCTTACTTTGCCCAAATATGACCGCTTTAAGCGCTCATTCATTATAGAGTTTATTTCTAATTTTGAAGTTTTAATTAATTTCTCTAAAAAAGGGTTTAATGTCTTTGGACTTTCAAATTCATTTGTAATTGATACTGGAAAAAATAAATACAAATCCGTATCTTTATGGCAAATAAAATCACAAAATACAAGCGTATTATTATTTTCATACAAGCGTAATTTTTGAAAATTAAATTTTGATAAAAGTTTTGAGCCTTCCTGTGAGGTTACCGTAGCAAAAATTTTTCCTATTTCGTAGCCGGAAACAGATAATGACCCCAAAAAATCAAACATCTCTTTGATTAAACTAAATCCGACTCCTTTTCTTCTATATTCCGGAAAAACAGCTATAGAAATAAGAAATATATTATTTATGCTGTTTTTATCGTACTGTTTCATATCACTAGGTTGTATATTATCGTCAAGCATCGTTGGCTCATTTTCAAGTTTTATTGTAAGTTCAGAAGAAATTGGAAAAAAACAAATATAACCGCACATTTTATCTTGTTCATCAACGGCAAAAATAAACATTTCTTCATGTGTCATATACCGTTGACTTATGCTTTCAAAGCTACCGCGATATCTTTTGTCATAAACAGTATCATCAAGACTTATTACTTCTAAGAGTCTTGTTTTGTCATAATTTTTTGAGTGAATGTATTTCATATAATTATTATAATAAATTTTCTAATAAAATCAAGCCATATTTTTAATTATGCTAAAATGTAAAAGGTATAGTATTTAAGGCATAGAATTTCTAAGGCTTATTCATTTTTAACGAATTACAAGCAGCTTTTTACAACAGGTTGCAGAAACAAAACAAAAAGTAAGACTGATACAAGAAAAATAGGTAGATATAGAACAAAAAGTAAGAAACTTCATAAAATGCTCTTGATTTCGCAAAAGCAACACTTCGAATTCGTGGAAAGTATATTGTGTCAAATGGCATTAACAGTTTGTCATTGCTAATAATGAGGTTATTTGTTATAATAAAAAAAAGCAGATAGAGATAGTTTTAAATTACAACAATAAAAGATAAGACTTATACCTTATTTAGCATGCAAGATTTTACTCTTGGCCGTGATAGTTTAAAAAACAAGAGAAGGGGATAATAAATATGCAAGTACAAAACAAATTGAAACTCTTTCTAAGTTCTAAATGCGGCGATGATATTTTCAATGACATCCGCGCTAAAACTAAACAAAATTTAGAGAAGACAGGATTATATAAAGTTTATACTTTTGAGAATGAGACTGCATCAACTCTGCCTGTAGATGATTTATATTTGACAGAGCTAGATGATAGTCATGTTTGTCTGTTTTTTATTGACGAGAATTCTGATTTGCCTGAAGGTGTGGCAAAAGAGGTAAAGAGAGCAATAGATAATGAAGCAAAGAGTCTTTTTATTTTCTTAAAAGGAACTAAGCATACGGAGACAAAAAATCAAATTAGAGATAAAGGATTTTGTAAATATCTAGAAATTACTACAATAACTGAATTTATACAAAAAGGTTGTGAGTCTGTTTTAGAGGATTTAGTTGTAATTTATAGAGAATATAGTCGAGGCAGGCTATTATCAAAAAGAAAAAAAGAGTTAGAGATTGATTTTAGTTCTATTAACAAATCAGGCTATAAGTTGACAAAAGTATTTTTCAGAGGCTTTAGTAAAACATATAAATTTTTTGATAACTATGTGCTCGGGAAGGACGATTTAAAGGAAGAGAACGAGAGGACAACTTCTGAGTTTGATAATCTGACTATAAAAATATTTCCTACATTTATTGAGAATGAGGAGCTAGACATAGCGGCTTTGGAATTGTTAAAGATTAAGCTAAATGAAACATGCCCAATATTTTGTGACATTAGGTCAAAGCGCTTTGAAATTATTAAGCTATATTACTCTGGTTATATTGATGAGGCATGCAACTTTTTAGAAGAAATGTACTATGAGATTAGAGACGATAATGATATTCCTCAATGGATAAAGGATGACATTTTAATTGACTATAGAAATATCCAATTAAACATATTAAACATACGTCCTAGGGGAAACTTTCCTGAAAAAGACGCGCATAAGGAGGTAGCGGCATTACCTCACCGCCTTAATTACCCTGATATTGATAGGTTAACAAGTGATTTTTATGAAGACATTATTGCAGATATTAATAAAAGCAAATATAAGAATATAAATGTGGTATCAGTTGGCAGAGAACCATTAATTGATAACATTAGCAAAATTGCTGATATCGGAATTGCTGCTCTATATTATGGTTCACTGACACAGCTATGGCAATTGCAATACATGATAAAAGCATTGTTGCTGAGATTATCTGAAAAATATACAAACATTTGGTACAAAAAACAATTATTAAAGTTAAGTATTTTGCACCCCGAAAGAGATAGTAAAAACATAATTTTAAGATATGATTACATATGGGGTCATTGCTCACAAACAGAAATAGGTGGTATGTTATCGAAAATTTTTTCAGCTAGATACTTTCGTAAAGAAGTTGCATTAAAAGCGGCTATGAAGCATTTAGGAAATTTTCTTAATGATGAAGATTTTTTATTGCTTGAGAACGAATTTTTCAAATATATAGAAGAAAATGGTATCTCATATTATTTGTTTCATGAGATTTTACCATGGATAAGGTTTGTCCCTATGCGCATAAATACAAAAAGGGTGATTCATTTTCTAAAAAAGTGCTATGACAAGGAGCCGCAAGCCTACATGAGCGAACATTTCATAAAGACTTTATCCGAATTAAACTACAGTTTAGTAAGCATAGAGGATATGCCGTTTATTCAAGATATGATTACTTGCTTTTTTAAATATGATAGTAAGACTAATAACCTACAACAATCACATGATTTATTAATTAAAATAGGCATGGCACATCCTAACTTAAATGAATGGTTAATGGAAAATATTAAACAATATTGCCCGCAATTTTTGACTATTTATACTCTTAACATCCAAGATTATTCTTTCGAAGATATAAAAATTATTATCAGGCAAAAGCTATCTGCTGTCGATATAATGATAAAAAAGCGCGATTCTGTTGATTCAATTAGTTTAAAAGATAATCATTTTGATGTTATTTATAATTTATTAAAAGCCGCTAATGGTTTATCAAAAGAGATCGCTGATGAGGTTGTATCAAAACTTAAAGAAGTATTGCGTCATAATAGGTTTTTGTTGATGGAAAAACTTTCGGCCCTTAAATGTCTTTGTTTAATTGCTTCAAAAAATGGAGATTCAAAAAAAGCGATACAAGACATCTTACGTGATAACACATTCTTAGAAGGCTATGATGATTACTTTCTTGGAGCCAATATAACTAAAACAACGCTTTCTGCTTGTGGGAGGATAATTCTTCATATTTGTAATACAACTGACAATGTATTAATGCTTGCAGATTTACATTTGCTTAATAATAATGATAAGGCAATAATTATGCGTATGATTCATGATTGCTATAATTTTGATTCAAAGGATAAAGTTGCGACTGGTATTATACTTCAATTTGTTATAAACTGTGCAGAAAACGATAATAGTGAGATTTATTATTGGGCAATAAAAAAAATAGCATGGTTGCTTAATACTAAGTTTAAGCCAATAGCGGAACCAATGATCTTAAGAATGATAAGGCAGCTAAACTATATAAAGAGGCTTGCCGTTTTGAAAGTTTGTAACGAGACAAATATTCCAAGAGCAACATTAAAAAGGATAATAGATCAATGTTCAAATGACAATCATTTTATTGTGCGAGATATAGTAAAAAAACTTTCTCATTCCCGCAAAGGGAGTAGCTTTAAAAGTTCTAAATTATGATTCAAATAATAATGTAATTTTTACATGTTCGTTATGTGTTCCGCGGAGTGATAGATAAAACACGACATTGGAACTGCCGTTTCGCCGTGTCTCTGTGCGGGGACAAAATCATAAGTGGGAAAGATTACCAAACATTCACAAACAATCAAACAAAAAGTAGGACACAACCAAAAGTAAGAAAGCAAGTTGATGAGGTCTTGATTTCGCGGGGAAGCAACAATACTCAAGCGCTTTCGCAAGTTTATATTGCACATAATGCAGTTAATATGTTATAATTGCAAGTGATGGCATATGGAGGTTTTTGAGTGATTAGTTATAAAAAGCTATGGAAATTATTAAAAGACAAAGATATGAAAAAGCAAGACCTTATGGCGGCTACTGGTATTAGTACTACGACTATGACAAAGCTAAACAAGGGTAGAAATGTAAATACAGATATACTTGTTCGTATTTGCAATGCGTTAAGATGTGATGTGTCGGACATAATGGAAATAATACCTGAAGGCGGAAAAGATGAGTAAGCTATCAATTCGATTTTTCGAAGATAAAGAAGTGCGCTCTATTTGGGATGAAGTAGAATCTAAATGGTGGTTTAATGTTGTCGACATAGTGGGGATATTAAATGGACAGCCCGACTATACAAAAGCAGGCAACTATTGGCGTTGGCTCAAAAGAAAGATGATAAAAGAGGAGAATGAGTTTGTGAGTGCCACTCACAGACTGAAGTTTGTTGCAGCTGACGGTAAAAAATATTTGACTGATGCATTAGATAGTGCTGGAGTGGTAAATCTTGCAAAGCAATTTCCGAATAACAAAGCGATGCGGTTTTTAGACTGGTTTCTATATAGCGACAATACCATTGTCGGCGAAGCTTTTGAAATAATAGGATTTGGTTTAGTGTTAGTTTGTCTTTTATTCGCTCTTATTTTTCAGTTATACTTTGACGGACCTGTTTCTGATGTATTCTTTTGGGGGATCACTCGTACCGTAAGAATGCCTGGCGTTATTTTTACACTTGATATAGGCGGAATAATATTTTTGATAACTGTTAAACTGGCATTAGCTATCTTAAGCTTTTTGTTGGGAGTATTCTTTGCCTTACTAGGTCTATTGATTGCATCATTATTCGCTGGTTTTACCTTTCCATTTATGGTAATTAAGGTAAACAGAAGCGTAAGAGAAGGAAGTGATTTATCACCTATTTAATTTAAAACCAATAAAAAATTTACTCAAATTGGAGGATGAAAATGAGAAAAAAATGGCTATTTTTAATGCTTAGCATTGTATTATGTTTTGCGCTTGCGTTTAGCTTGAGCGCATGTGGGAAAGATGAAGGTGGGGAACAGAACCCACAAGAGGAAGAGGGTTTACTCACAATAGCAGGAGTGTCATTTGAAGATAAGACAGTTGATTATAGCGGAAGCGAACAATCTATTACGGTTAGTGGTTTGCCTGAAGATGCCTCTGTTGCGTACACAGCTAATACAGGTACCAATGCGGGTGTTTATGATGCAACGGCAGTAATAACAAAAGAAGGATATAAAACATTAACACTTCAAGCGACGCTTACAATTAACAAATTAACATTTACTGGAGTTACATTTCAAAATGTATCAGTAGTTTATGATAACAATGAACACACAATTTCAGTAGCTGGTATTCCAAACTTTGCAAATGTAACATATACAGGGACAAGAACTGCAAAAAATGCTGGCACATATAATTCAACGGCCAAAGTAACAGCTGATAATTACCACGATCTTACATTAACTGCTACTTTGACTATATCTAAAGCAACGCTTGGAGATTTTACATTTAATAGTAGTACTTTTGAATACGATACACAGAAACATATTATTTCTATATCCGGTTTAGTTCCATCAGGAGAAACAGTTGTTTATTCAGGAGGTGAAGATGGTGCAAACGGCGCTACGAATGTTGGCACATATACAATAACAGCTGTTATCGGTGGAAAGAATTATCTTACGAAAACTGTTTCAGCAACATTGAAAATCAAATCTAAAGAAGAACCATTGGCAACAATAATATATGCTGGAGATGTGTATTTTCAGAATGCGCTAGACAACAATAAGCTATATGTCTATAACGGTTCAGAGGTTGAGAAAGTAAATAATGATATCCCGGGGTCTTTTGTTACCAATGGAGATAGTTTGTATTATCTTACCAAGAACCTATTTACCAAAGGGATTACAAGCTATGATGGAACATCATCCAAAGATTTGTTTACTGTCTCTGGCGAATACCTTGTTAGTGACGGAATAAATGTTTTTTATTCGGTAACAAATATTCTTAAGGCTTCAGTAAATGGTATCTATCGGCTTGCTTTGGCTGATCTTAATAATCAATCGGAAGATCCGGTTGCAACAAGAGTCTGCGAAATAAAGGCAGAATATCTTACTATCATTAATGGTTATATTTATTTCACAAACAATTCTGATAGCGGCAAGCTTTACAGAATAGATAGTTCAGTAACAGAAGGAATGCCTGAAAAAGTTTATGACTACAAGGTATCCGATTTAACGGCAAGCGGAAATATTCTCTATTTCACAAGACATATAACATTAACTAATCTTACTCCTGGAGCTGCGATATATAGTATTGATGCTGCAAATTTAGACACTTTGCCTATTTCGGAAGAGGAAGAGGGAGTGGTTACAAAGATAACCAATTCAAAGGGTAAATATATAACGGTTGTTGGGGAATACGTATACTTTGTTAATACTGATTTAATAACGTCAACGATTTTTGGTAATGGTATTTATAAAGCAAAAGCCGACGGTTCTGATTGGCTGGATAATGTTATCGGTGGTACAAAAGTTATTAATGCTGAAGATAATAATGTCTATGCATTGTCAACTGATGGCGTAAATCTCTATTACTATCGAGCAAACGATAAGCATTTGTATTGTTATGACGGTAGTGATGAGGTTGATTTAATGGAAGGTTTTGTTCCACCTGAAGAAACTGTTTTGATTACTACTTATTACGCAGAAATGAAAGAATATAACAATGAGCTTTACTACATTAAGATGACTGATGGTGGCAAATTATATAAATATAATATTGAAAGCGGTCAAGAAACACGCGTAACAAACCTTGAAGTTGCAGATTTTGCAATTAATGATGGAATATTGTATTATGCAACGGTCCGTTTTAAAGTCAACTTTGACCTTTATAAAATGGATCTTGTCACAGGTGAGAATACAAGAATTTCTACGGAAAAATGCATGCATTTTGCTTTTGATGAAAATTATTTATACTATGGAAGCTTCACAGACAAGAATACACTTAATAGAATGAATTTTGATGGAACTGAAGTTGATATTCTTTTCGAGGACGAAAGCGTTGATGATTATGACATTTACGCGCTTAATGGAAAGATTTATTTTGTAGCAGACGGACAGATGTATTGCTATGATACGGAAGCGGATTTAGCTTCCATTGTCAATGATGAAGCAAAGCCTAACGAATTTATAGTGATTGACGGTAGTGCATATCTTATGCAGGATTTGTGGAGTAACTCGTTTTCAAAACTTGACCTTGCTACAGGCGAATTGACTCAAATCGATGATTTAGGAATGATAAACGATGCAAGAAGTTTCTTTGTAATAGGCAATTATATTTATTACTACAGAAATGCAGCGTTAGGTTCTACGGATAAGGGTTTATACAAAATTGATATGACATCCTCAGAGCCTCAAGGAACATTAGTTACTGATTTAGTTGACGGTGATACAATTTTCTATATGTCCAGCGCCGTCGCAATTGGTCAGAAAGTATATTTCTTGGACGTTTGGCAAGTTAAGAACAGTATTCCTACACCTCAAAGCACAGCAAGCTTATGTGTTCTGGATTTAACAGATAATACAGTCACTGTTCTTGCAGAGTAAATTTGAAACATATTAGGCAGTCATAATTATTAAGACTGCCTAATAACATTTTGTAATTACAGTCATTAAATGAAATATGCTTTATACCATGTATAAACTTCATATTGATAAATTGTTGCCGGAGATTCTCTTATCAGTGAGAGATGCTTTTAAGTTTGTGATTGATAAGACAAAGAAAACTGACTCGGGGATATTTAAAGAGGATACGAACATTTCAAAACCCATTATACTGATGATAATAACAAAAGCCTTCTTAAACTGGGGGGATAAAATAAAACAGGACGATGATTTGACAAAAGCATTTGAATGTTAGCTTCCTTAACATACTGAGCTTTTGCATTGGGTTCTGCAGATTCCGCATCTACAACAAGGTACTTTTGCTCGTCTTCATCAACTGATACGATATAGACGGTTTTTCCATTTTTCAAAAGAACGATATTGCCTTCATGA
>Ga0265293_10011615_pt1 | contig 11925 bp, 20 predicted proteins | sample Munlanlewell138R_FD_192505 | JGI IMG/M metagenome (GOLD analysis project Ga0265293, IMG submission 192505) | Leachate microbial communities from a municipal landfill in Southern Ontario, Canada - Leachate well 138R | ecosystem: Engineered > Solid waste > Landfill > Unclassified | place: Canada... | reverse complement strand
GTTCCTGATTTCCAATCTTTGAGCTTGACATACCAGTCAGTTCGACCAAGTTTAGGATTGTTAAAACTTGTCACTTCGCCACCGATCGACCGGATGAAGTTCTGCTCTCTAAAGCTGATATTTTCCTTGACAATTTTCCAATCCTTCGTTGTTTCAAGAAAAGCCCGATATTTACGCACAACATCCCTTAAACGCTCTATCCTTGCAAGCTGTCTGCCAACTGAATTACAGTTACCATCTTTGCGATAGGGACAATCTCCGTGCTCCCAGTACTGCACAGGTTTTTTTAATGTGTTGCGGGCGTGTTTAGCGGGGTCGTATCTTTTGGGGTTGGATATACATCTGTTGTCTTCTGTGCATTTCATTTGTTAAGCTCCTTTTGAATAAGGTTAAGAAGTGTAGCTTTTTCTGTCTGTGTCAAATTTTTATACTTTTTTGCAAACTGGGTTTTAACGGTGTCAATAATCCACTCAGGTTTAAGCCCTGCAATCTCACGGGCTTTTTTAATGTCTGAGTCGGTTATTATCCTGTTTGGTGTCTCGGTATCGGTCGGCTGCGTTTTTTCTTCCTGCATTGTTTCTGTTGGCTTATTTTCACCTTTTGGCAAAGCCCATTCCGGTAAACTTGGAGTTTTCCAATAGAATTTGTCTTTTTGCTTTGTAGTTGCATAATTCCAACCTTTTTGTTTTGTTGCTGAAACAACGGCATAAACAACTTCAAGATTATAAAGATAACGACCAATACCCCACTGAACAGCTGACCGCTTCATAGCGTTTGAGATACCGCCTTTTGTTGTTTCAATATCAGTATTATCAGCACCATCCCACTTGGTTATCCACTCCCCGTTAATTTTTACGGATATTCCGCAACTCATCCCACCGTTTGGAAGTTCTCTTAATGCGTTCTGCCATCCGTCAATTCCGAAAACTTCATCAAGTCTGTCCTGTATGGCTCTATTCTGAACATATGCCAAAACCATAGCCCAGAACCCATCATCATTTTTACCGCAGGATTGAACTCTCCATTCAATCTCATCTGCTTTAAAAGGTCTTTTTAATTCTGCCTCAATTTGTAAAATTGTTTTCATACCTACCTCATGTCTAATGTTTCGTTAATCATATCCTTTTCGCTCTGATAACCTGTAAAACTGTTCCACGCTCTCGGTCTGGTTGCCTTCCACCGTCTGGCACGGATTACCCTGATTGTGTAAACAAAGCACTCATAACCTTTTACAAGTGCTATTGATAAAATAAGTAATCCGATAATGATTAAAATGTTTTTCATTTGTTTGCCTCCTTAAATTTTCCGTAACTATATCCCATTTCATACGCCTTAAAAATCTTATTGATTTCTCCGCTTGCATAAGTATATCCTTTTTTCCACAATTCTTTATCTTTTTCTCTCGCTGAAACCTTCAAGTTAAAAGTTTTTTCAAACATTTCTAAAAGCTCATAATATTCAGATGAATCTATCATTTTGTTTACTCCATCTCAAAGTTAAAATAACGACCATCAACAAGATAAGAATAACCCCAAAACACACAAAAAGCAACAAAAAAACACAAAAAGACACAAAATAATGATAAGTTGCTGAAATTGTTAGGAGATAAAATCACTTGATAAAAAAAATGCCCCCCTAATAGTTCTGGCTACATCGGAGGGCTGTGTCGTAAATTAACTTTGAAAGAACAATGGAGTAATTATAGTATAAAGAAAGATACCGCCCCTGTCAAGTAAGGGACGGCATTTTGTTTAGGCGGTCTGTATGGTGAACCCGTTTAGGGATTAAACGGAAACTTTGCAGGAATATTTCTGACCTTTATATCCTATTACAGCCATACCCGTTTTCTCAAGTATGTCGAGATCTATTTCATAAGCCATTGCAGATATGTTAAAATTTGGGTCGTATATAGCCTCACAGTCAAGCTTTTTATCTTCGTATGCTATGGAGATACCAACCTTATGTTCTGTGTCGTTATACACGGTTGTTATACCGTATTTGTTCCCTTTACTGTCCTTTAAAAAAACAGTACTTGCAAATTGTGCAATATTGCAGGAAACAAAAAACATTAAAACTAATGCGATCAAATACTTTTTCATTGTTACTCTCCTTTAAAATATTTATTCAGTCCGTCTATTTCGTGCTGTAATTCGCTAACCTTCATTTCGGCTTTGATTCTGTCCGCTTCTTCACGCAGGCGACCTGCTTTCTCATCGTTTAGTTGTAAAACCAGTTTTTCGGTATAACCCTGTAAAGCGTAAACATCACCCTCTAACTCGTTCATCCTTTGCTCAATATTAACGGATGACTGGTTTTCCTTAATAAACTTAAACGCTTCTTTTAAAGCTACAAAACCAAGCCGTATAAGTTCACCGTAATTCATTTGCTTTCCTGCCATATTTTCTTAAACCAAGCGACAACCTCGTCATCTGTTTTGTTATCGGTCTTTTTAGCAAGGGCTTCGGCTGTTTCAATCAAAAGTGACTGGACGGCTTTGTCGTTAAGAAACTTCATAAGAAATTTAATAAGTGCTTTCATTTTTTACTCCTTTAAAGGTTTACATTTATATTTGTTGTAACATTTACAAAACGCCTGCCTCTCTGTGTTTCCATAAACCAACCCTCTGACTCGCCTGTATATATGAGAGGAATGGATGCGTTATACCCTGACAAAGCACCTTTAACCTCAATAGTCATACTTGTAATATATCCACTTCCATTACGAGTTGAAACAAATCCTAAGTCCGTTGATGGTGCTGATGTATTAAGGTTTCTGACATATTGGATTGCATTTAAAAATTCAGCAATGGTTTTAGATATGTTGTCATCTGTTGTTGAGTTTGTTGTTATGGGTAAGGTTGCTTTAATAGTCAATCCATCTGGAGTTGCAATAGCAAGCGTTTCTATAGCTGTTGCAACTGTTCCTGATGCAAGCGTCTGATTTATGTGGACTCCACCATCAATAAAATAAGCGTTATTATCAATAGCACCGTAAGCGTTTAAGGTGGCAATAAGTTCATTTGCGTTAATTATGTATCCCTTGTTATTAGTTACCATATTTCCGATAACTGTTGCGTTCATAGTGCCATAAGAAACATCAAGTGTTTTTGCATTATAAATAAGTGACGGCAGGTCTGTTCCTGTTGCCGCTGTGTTTGAAAATGTTATGTCGGTAACGGCAGACAGCGTAACACTCGAAAGGTGGTCATATACACGAATGCAGCTTGCCCCTTCTTTCCAGTCATTGCCTGTGTCATGGGGTGCTGAAACATTAATGTTTTTTGACCATATTATTAAATTAGCACCCTGATAAAGATCAAACCCGTATATGTCATTTTCGCCTGAGTTTGTATAGGTTGTGAAATTAAAGTCTGATGCAAGAACATTAGTAAGATTTACAATTCTTACTGATTTTGCCCTTATAGTAATATTAGCCGTTATTGAGCAATTAGTGGCTTCACTTACTATTATAGTTCCATATCCACCATCTTCGATACTATCTACGGCAAATTTAACAGTTTGAAAAGGATAGGTTGCTGTTCCGTCACCTGTTGCATCACTACCGCTTGTGCATGCTACATAGTAGGTTTTACCAAAAGCACGGTCTGTAAAATCAGCCCATTCGCCCTGTTGGTAAAGTATTCCATTTAATTTAGCATATTCAAGGGCGGTCTTTTGAAATCCTGTATCAGCCATACTTGTTACATCTACTCTTGTGCCGCCTCTTGCCCAGATACCTCTTAAACTCGGTTTAGCCATTTGTTCATCTCCGCAACTTAATAATAATAAACTAATACTCCAGATCAGCCATTTCATCACCTGCATCGCCCACATCCTGCATAATGCTACTGTTAAAATAAAATGTATCAGAGTCCTGTAGGGTTATCCCTATCACCGTAACTCCCGCAGGTTTTGCCTGTCTGAGATACGGTAAACACACGCTCGGATAAGGCATTTTATCTCTATCGCAGTAAAAAGCAACACACGAAGGATAATATTCCATTGTGATCGTTTCTTCATCTGACATCAATTTTATGATACTATCCATATTCTGGATTTTACCCTGTGAATTAGTGCTTGCTATTTTACCCCGTATTATCTGGCGTAACATTATGTCATCAGTCGTGGGAATAGGTGCATTATGTTTCTTAGCCATTTCCTGCAAATCGGCATCCTCAAGAAAGTCAATATCTGACATTCTCATCATATCACGCAGGATAACAGCCATACGGTCTGCAAAGTCTATAAACAGTCCTTTTAACAATTTAAATAATGTCATTTATACTGCCCCAAAATACGGTTATTAGTTAATGTGCTGTAATCGGTCGGCTCTGCTACGCCTACGCCTGTAGCTTGAAACTCAACGGGTAAAAAATCAGCTGTCACCCTTGACTCGTCTAAAGGTGAAAAGGTAACATTAAAAGTATAATCAGCTTCGTAGTAAGTATCACCATCTTCATAGACCGTGCCGTCATAGCTCCCTGCGATAGTGGGTATCTCATCTAATACGGCAAGGGCTGTGGCAAGTTTTTTTGAATTCGCCTGTGTCCAAGTTCCAGCGTTATCATATACGCCAAAATACTTAGTGCCGTTTACTGTGTGTATTGCTATCATTTAAGACCCCACAACCATATAGCTATACTGTGACTCAGCAGTTCCACATACAAATTTGAAATTATAATGATTTCCTATTGTAAGCGATGAGCAGTCAATATCTCCTGTTACAAGCCTATTTAAAACAGTTAATGTGCCTATGTCAACCCAAGCAAAAATCAGAGGATACTCGGAAATTCTCTTATAAACACTTACTGTTATTGTATCAACATCGGAAAGATTAGTATAACCGATACAAGAATAAGAAGCCGAAGTTGTAACCGTTGATTCTGGAACAAGAATTGATATATCTCTAACCATTGCGGATATATCATCTGAAACGATCCACTCTTCTGAGACTGCTTTCACGGTTATATTTTCATTTTGACTAAAATCATCTTCGCTAAATTCTAAATTTTCTTGAAATCTCCACACACCTTCCGAGAAAAAAGGCGTTGTTGTTGCCAAAAGAATCTCCGAGGTGTCGGCTTTTATTCCATATATTTTGATTTCGGTTACTAATTCGTGACATGTGCCCCAAAACTCGTTAATGACGTCATCTTCCAATGTCCTGACAAATTGACGCTCATTTGCGGTTGAAATATTTATAAAAACATTAGCGATTGTAATGATTCCGTCAGCATCAGTAAACCCCGCTATTCCATATCCTTCATTGCTTGTTGATAAACCACCATTTTCATCATAATAATAGGTTGTGGATGCGTTAAAAGCCGTTGTGATATTGTCAACCGTTGCTGTCATCTGTGACCTATTACTTGTAATAGTCGAAGTATCGGGTTTTGATGTATCGGCATAATTTACTACAACCTGACTTGTTTTAGTCTGGTCGATTATTACTTTTCCTATGTTTAGTTCGCTCATTATGGGTTCACCGTAATTCTGGCTGTTGGTATTCTTATTGCCTGCCTTGCCGTTGCTTCAATATTTGATGTGTTATAAGTCACATCGTCTGTGCTTACTGTTACGGCTAAACTGGTGAACTCTGTTCCTGTCCAGTCTGCAACCGTTGTAAATAGTGAATTAGTTCCATATACGACTAAATCTTCACCTGCTTCGAGTGTATCAGCCCACGCCTTAATATATGCTTTAAGTGCTGTTTTCTGGTCGCCCGTAAGTGTCGGCACGGTCGTTAAAGCAGTATAAATATTGACCTCTTCAACTCTGGAATATTCAATATTCACAGTAGATTTATTACCTATGGTGATTGTTTCTTCAATTTTATTCGGGGCTGATGCTCCGCTATATGCTCTTATGCCCGCAGGTTTAACAAAAGCAATCGTTTGACAAATTGCAGTATCTACATCTGCTGATGTGTCGGTCTGGTCAACTATAACTTCAAATCTGGCGTTTTGTATATCATCAATTACCGTTGCGTTATTTACCCCTGTTATTTCTTTTACGGCTTTTGCAATAGCATTTTCAGTATATTCCTTTGAGTTACTTTCTGACTGTATTCTTATTCTCGCCTCTTCGTCTGTTTCAACATCTCTACCGTCTTGAAAACTGCTTGAGCTTGAATTAGTCACGCTTGCCAGACCTGATACGGGGCTTACTATTTCATCAACCGTATCATCAGAAATAGAACCGATAGAACCTATCTCAACTGCTTCAACATCAATAAGGTGTGTGCCTACTGCATAAGTTTCTGCTTTAACAGGTCTAAACTGCAACCCCTCAGCGTTTTGAAAATAATCAGTAGTGGCAAGTGTGCAAGAGCCGTCACAGACTATTGTGAAATCTGTTATCCTTGCCCTTGACCCTCTATCTCTTATTTTGCCTAATTGTGCAAGTTGCAAGTCTAGAGCATCACCTTCTGCAAGGATGGTATTATTATTCTGCACAAGTTCAAGTTCATCATAAAGTTCGCTTGCCGTGTAGCTTGTTATATTAAAAAGCTGTCCGATAATATCAGTAGGTGATAAATTGACATTGACATCTACATTTGTTCTTAAATCCTCTGCGATCTCATTTTTAAGCTCAAGAAAAGTTTTTGCTGTTATCATATTATAACCTCATCTTTATAAGGGATTGTCCCCTCAAGTGTCTGCACATTACAACTTATAGTTAAAGTTCTATCTGCGGATAACTCATATTCAAACTCGCTTATATCTACTACTCCGACCGTTTCAAGAATTGCCTGTTTAATGGATATTCTCATAAAAGCATCCTGACCTTTCTGGAATCCTCTGATATAGTCAACGCCTAAAAGGTTATTAAGGAAATATTCACCTTTCCAAGTTCTGATATTAGACCTTATATTTTGTGCTATTGACTCTCTATTTCTAACAAGCTCAAAAGTCCCGTTAGTAAATATCAATTCACCGTCTGCATTAGTTTTTAAGTTCATCCTTCAAAATCTCCCATTTTTGACAATAGCGTTAAAATGTTTCCTGCCACTAAGGGGTTAACAAGCTCAGCAAAATCAGCTTGAGAGCTTAAAGGCACGGGAGCACCTGCAACCGTTACGGTCGTGGTTGATAAAGAAATTATTACACTTTTTAAAATATTGCCTAATTCGTTTATCAATTTTATAAAATCCTCTGTATTGCCGTTTATCTCTATTTTACCGTCAGCGTGCAAGACAACGCTCATATTATCATTTTTAAGCCCGCATTTGCCGTCTGCAAGCGTTAATCTACTGCCTTTAGGCGTGAACCCTGCTATGAAATAAGAATCGCTAATATCGTGTTTTCTGGTTGTATAGCTTGACTTTGCATTGTTAAGATATGCCGATAAATCTTCATCAAAGGAAAGTAAAGCACCATAACACCCTTTTGACACAGGCACAAATAAACCGCTAACCCCGTTATTAGTCATTTGAAATATGGGGATGTTGGGAATTATTTTACCGTTTTCTGTTTTTACTTCTACAGACTGTTTAGTGTGGTCATATTTAATAACCTCGCAGGGGATGGCTACTTTTATCTGGCTTTTGAGTTTATCAAAAATCCGTTCAAGTTCCTTGCCTATTGTCATTTTGCCTCACAGGTCATTAACCAGTCATTGCCTTTTGTCGAGCCTTTTACTGTCACGCTCTGCACTACAAAGTCGCCAAGCTCACCTATTCTCACTCTACGCCCGACAATTATATCGGGGATGATTAAACAGGTAAAGGATAAATATTCAGTTTTAACAAGTTTTTTATTAACTACTTCTTTGCCGTTTACAGTCTTTTTTTCTTCGATCTCTTCAAAAGCAAATCCCCTTTCTGGAGTGCCTACAAGTCCGTTTGAACTATCGAGTATTACAGTAAAGTCATCTATCGCTCCAGTTATGCGGTCAACTACATACAATTGATTGTTCTGGAATAGGGGTTTTTTATCGGTTTTTGAAAGTATATCTGCAAGTGATTTTTTAGCAGTATCTAAAACCACGCTTGACACGGTTTTTTTACCCTGTATAACATCATAAATTTTGTCTTTCATACCTGCTACAACTTCACCGCCCGCCCTTGTAAATGAATCAAAAATATCATTTATCATATTACGGTAATCTACATTTTCTGCATATCCTTTAGATACCTGTGCAAGTCCTGCCGTTATCGTATCACCGCAGGTTATGTAAATACCTCTATCAGCACCCTGTTTGATATGTCGCATACCTGTAATATCTCCTTTATAAAGCAGGGTTTCCGAATCACCGTAACCTACATATATTTCAGCTTGTGAATTGTTACCGCTGTATATGTCAGGTGCTTCCATATTCCAGATAGTTATATCGGCTGTGTCAGGGTCTATGCCGTTTGATCTTTTAACGGAAAAGTCAATTGCAAAATCTTTATATATTTCGTAAACTACGGCATTATTAAGACTAAAAAGCATTTCCTCTGTATCGGGAAAGCTAATCAGTTTAACTCGTAAATTCCGTTCCCGCATCATCACTTATCACCATATAAAGATTTTCAAAAGTATCGTCTTTTTCATCACCGATAAAAACAACCTCAGTATTTTCTGGGAATCCTACAAATAATCTGGCATATCTCACACCAACGGCAACAAAAGCACCTTTAAACAGTTCATTATTATCTGAATCGGTTAGACTCCAAGCCCAACGCTCGGCTTTGGTGTTCCATCTGAACACAGCGGAAAAATTCTCATCACCTATTGTTAAACGGGTTGTAAAATAAGGTGTATTTTTGGGCATTGTTAATTTTCTCATAATCCTCTCCGTCTATATACACCGCCTAAAAAGGTTTCATTTACGCTTTCCGCTTCTGTGGTAGTAGCTTGTTTTTCAGTAGGCTTGTTCTTGTTTGCTTTAGCTGTTGTTTTCTTGCCTACATCGGTTGAAGGGTCGGAACGGTATTCTTCTGTTTTAGTCGATTCTGCAAAAAATACTTCTTGCATATTAAGGGTTATTCTCAAACCTTTTTGCAGTTCACGGGTTGCAGATACTTCATTTATCATCATACTTTTTAGCGTTCCTGTATAAGTTTCTTCAACATCCACCAAAACGCCCCTAAGCTTTTTAAGGATATTATAAACGCTCTCGGATAACCTTTCACCCTGTTCACCGCTTAAGAATCTGCCCCAGTTTCTAAACTGTTCACCGTAACTCTGTGGCGTGTCTGCAATAAACATACTTGCCGAATAGGTTGCAGGGTTATTCATAACTTCGTCACTAAGCCCCTGTTTGCCGTAGTCAATAGGGTGTTGAAATATTGTAGATGTAGAGTTATGGCTTTCCATTGTCAAGCCCTGTAAAGCAAAAGCATCAAATTTAATCCAGTAAGGTTTATATTTCGGGTTTACTACTAAAACAGCCATTTAGTTACCTTCCATTGAATTTGTAAAAGCTCTGAAATCATCAACAAAAAAGCTCTTCATTTTGTCAACATCTACTGGGTCAGTTATTGTTATAGAACCTATTGATATTGTTTTTGTGTTTGAAGGCATAGGCGAAGCAAATTTATCAAAACCGACTACTGTTGCATAATTAACTGTAGGTATCTCGGCTATGGTTGCCATACTTGCTTTTGCTCTTGCATACGACTCTTGGACTGTGGGAACTTTCTGCATAGCTTCCATATAATCTGCAAAACGTCTTGTTCCCAGAATGTCACGAAGTTTATCTATCATAGGGTCAAACTCTGATTTCCAGTATTCGTTTATGCTTTTAAGGTCATCAATCATATATCCGAAAATCGTCTTTTTATCAGTAGTCAAGGCGTTCCATAATTCGACAACTAAAACTGTTAAAACAAGTATTCCTGCACCTACAAGCAACGGCAGAACGAGCATCTTTGCAAAAGCCCCTATACCTGCCCACCCTAAAAGCGTAAGTTTAGCAGTAAGCCCTATAATACCAGTTGTTAAAGCACCAAGTCCCCATAAAGCGGTAGCACCTGCAACCCACATAAAAGCTTTACCCACAAATTGTAATGTGCTTTTAAGCTGTTCTGAATTTTCTTTAAGCCACTTAATTGCAGGGGCTAAATTGTTTATGATTGTCACAGCAAGTTTTGTCATTGAAGGTATCAGAACATTTGCAATCTGTGTTTTAAGTCCGAATGTTACAAGTCCTATGTCATCCATTCGGTCGTTATACTCTTCCATAGCGTTCATCATATCAACTGACATTACAATGCCTAAATCCTGAGCCCTCTGCCTTAGTTTGGCAATCTCGGTGTTGCCCTGCATAAGCACATCGATCATTTTAAGACCTGACCTGCTAAACAAATCCATACTTGTCGCAACTCTTTCAGCTTCATTAAGTTTAGGCAGATTTTCGGCTACTTCTTTTAAGACATCGTCATAGCTTTTAAGTGTTCCATCGCTTTTTTTAACGGATATGCCTAACCTTTCAAAACCTTTTAAAGCTGTTCCCGTGCCTTCGCCAGCCTCTGCGATACCTCTTTGTAAAAATTTATAGCGTTATTGAAGTCACCCGCCTGCACACCTGCAAGACCCGCAACATAACGCCATTCCTGAAAAGCTTCTGCGTTAGCACCTAAATTACGGGCGGTCTTGTTTGTTTCGTCACCTACCTTTGCAACATCATCGACAAATCTTTTAACGATATATCCTGCACCTGCTAAAGCTCCTAATGCTCCTGTTATGGCATACAGTCCGTTTTTCAAGTTCTTTGTGGCGTTCTCTGCTTGATTAAAACTGCTCCTGTCTACCTGAGCCCCTACACCGATTAGAAAATCTCTTATCTTCATTTTTTCCTCATTTCGAAAGCTTGGCAGTCGTCCATATATCCAATTGCTTCGTGCAGTTCAAGTAACTCCGATAAGTCCATTGAGTTGACATCGCTAAAGCTCGCATAGTTCCTCACAATAGGTAACCAGAACAGCCAATTTATTGTGTTGGCTTCTGTGTCTGTATATCCCTGCCCTGTTGGAGTAATTTTCCTTGTTCTCCAACTTTTTTTAAAGACTCCCCCAAAAAATACTTAACCCCCTCTTGAAAAAGGATAAACTCAAAACTAAGTCCTTCCTTCTCAAGCATTTGTTCCATAACAACAGGGTCGGAAGCGTGACCGAATCCTTCAATCATACAGTTATCAAAAAAGAGTTTTTTCATCCCGTCATAAAACGGCTCTTGGGTTATTTCAAACGCTTTTGATGCTAAGTCAATCAACTTGTCAACGGGAATATCCTTGTCAAGCCCTTCACCGCTCAAGCTGTTTAAATCCATTCCTTTCATCATTTTCATCTGAAAACCCTGATATGATGTGAAATACTTGGTCAACTGTATCAACGGTATTTTATACCATTTTACGGTCACGCTTCCTATATTCATAAGTTACTCCTTAAAATACTGGGGTTATCGGTGGGAAAAGTGCCTCAAGGTTAATCTCAAAATCTACTTCACCGCCTGCAATTACTTCATCTGCTACGCCTATGATCTTCCATTCGGTCGGTGTGTCTGCACCGCTTTCGGGCTGTCCGAAACTTACAAGTATTACCCTTGCTTTCAAACAGGCAAGGGCTGTCATTCCTCTAAGGTTAGTAAAAGTGATAGGTGCGTAAGTCTTAGACTTCTTAACCGCTGTAAGAATGTTATTTCCTGCGTGTGCTGAACCTACCGAAACAGTAAGCTCAAACTTATCAGGCACGGTTGCTTCTGCAAAGGTTACCGAACCGTCAAGGTGTTCAACGATCGTGACCTCATCATTCGGAAAACTTACGCTCACTGAATTGATACCGCTAATTCTCTGGTCGCCTACAAGCAACACATAAGATTTAGGGTCAAGCGTTCTTGTTGCCATTTAATCCTCCTTATATTGTCAAGCTGTATGAAATACGAATCTTATTAATCGCTCCTGCAAGTGTTGCAGTACCTTCAACACCGTCAAGCCATCTCTG
>Ga0265293_10011613_pt1 | contig 11925 bp, 12 predicted proteins | sample Munlanlewell138R_FD_192505 | JGI IMG/M metagenome (GOLD analysis project Ga0265293, IMG submission 192505) | Leachate microbial communities from a municipal landfill in Southern Ontario, Canada - Leachate well 138R | ecosystem: Engineered > Solid waste > Landfill > Unclassified | place: Canada... | reverse complement strand
GGCGCGCGCGCCACTATTCCCCGCCGCGGCGCCGGGCATTCCCTGAAAATTCCTTGCCGCCGGAAACGCAGACGCGCTTTTGCTCTCTTGATACTTCATTCCGCCAAAAAACGCCCCTCCCCCAACCGCTACAACCACCAATGAAACAACGAATATATTTTTGCTCATAATATTAATTTTAAAATGTAAAAATCAAAAATCAAAATGACAATTTAAAATTAAAAATTATAATCAAAATTCCGCAAGGAATTTTACCTTAATTTTTAATTTTGATTTTTTAATTTTTAATTTTTGTCATTCATATCTTAATGCCGTAATCGGATCCATTTTGGCCGCGCGCGCGGCGGGATAATAACCGAAAACGATACCAATCACTGCCGACACGCCAAATGCCAGCAAGACCGATGCCAACGAAATCTCCGTGGCGGTATTGCCGAATTTTTCCACCGCCCAACTGGCCAATCCGCCCGCGCCCGTGCCGACAACGCCGCCCACAAAAGTGAGCGTCACCGCTTCGGCAAGAAACTGCACCGCGATATCGCCTCTCTTGGCGCCCACCGCCTTGCGCAAACCGATCTCGCGCGTGCGCTCGGTAACAGTGGTGAGCATCATATTCATAATGCCGATCCCGCCCACCAACAGCGAAATACCCGCGATTGACGCCAGCAAAATCGTTAATGTGCCGGCGATTGACGACGCGCTTTCCACGATATCGGCTTGATTCATAATTTGGAAATCAATGGCGGCCTCATCGGTGATTTTGTGCCGCGCCATCAACAGTGCCGTGATGTCGGTTTCCATTTGCTCCAAAACTTCCTGGCTTTCCCCTTGGATATTGATCACTCCCACCCGGTCGTTGCCCGAAATATATTGCTGAGCGGTCGCCAGCGGAATATAAATTGCGTCATCGGCATTGCTCATCCCGCTCCCGCCCTTGGCGGCAGTAACTCCGACAACTTTAAAATCCATATTGCTGAAACGAATTGTCTGGCCAATCGGATCAACCCCCTCGCCGAATAAATCTTCCGCGGTCGTCGGCCCCAGCACCGCCACTTTTGATTTGGCGTTATTGTGCGCCGGCGCGATAAACGAACCGCTCTCAATTTCAACATTGCGCACCTCTCCGTAAGTGTCGGTAACTCCGTAGACCGTTGTGTTGGTATTGGTCCCCTTGGCGGCGATCTGCAATCGTGTGGAATATTGCGGCGCCACCGTCTTCACTCCCTCAATCTGTTCGGCAATCGCCTCCGCGTCGTCCAGCGTCAGTGTTTGCGCGCCGCCTCTGCCGGCGCTCACCTGCTGGCCCACGCCGCGCTGCATTCCGGGCGACACCATCAGCAAGTTTGATCCCAGCGATTCAATGCTGGAAGTGATGGTCCCCGATGCACCCTGCCCGATGGAAACCATCGCGATCACCGAACCGATGCCGATGACAATGCCCAAAACCGTCAATCCCGAACGGGCTTTATTGGCAAGAAGGGAAAAAAAAGTTTGTTCCAATAAATCGGAAATTTTCATAAATAAATGCGTTTTTAGAGTTAAATTTGTTTCCGGTCGGCAACGCCGGGAATGCCGATCTTCTTGTTTTGGTTTTTGCGGTCGTCAACGATCATTCCGTCGCGGACGGCAATGATGCGATCGGCATATTCGGCAATGTCCGGTTCGTGGGTGATCAAAATGATCGTGTGTCCTTGCGTTTCGTTTAACGACTGAAATGTTTCCATCACGATCTCGCCGGTTTTGGTGTCCAGATTGCCGGTGGGTTCGTCGGCCAAAATGATTGACGGATTATTCACCAAGGCGCGGGCGATCGCCACTCTTTGCATTTGGCCGCCGGAAAGCTGGTTGGTGCGGTGATGGTAATGTTCCGGCCCCAGCCCCGCGCACGCCAGCGCGGCGCGCGCCCTCTCTTCGCGCGCGGTTTTTTCAACGCCCGCGTAGACCAGCGGCAAGCAAACATTGCGCAGAACCGTGGCACGCGGCAAAAGATTGAACGATTGGAACACGAAACCGATCTTGTTTTTTCTGATTTCGGCCAGATCGTCATCGGAATATCCGGCGACATTTTTCCCGTCCAAAAAATAATCGCCCGAAGTCGGGGTGTCCAGCATACCCAAAATGTGCATCAGCGTGGACTTGCCCGATCCCGACGGTCCGATTATCGCCACAAATTCTCCGTCATCAACAGAAAACGACACGCCCTTCAACACTTTGGCGGCTTCACTCGCGCCCGTTTGATAAATCTTGGTGATATTTTTACATTCAATCATGGAAAGAAGTCAAAACTCAAAAGTTAAAAGTCAAAACCATAAATCAAAACTTTAAAACTTTTAATTTTCGTTTTTACTTTTTCATTTTTCGTTTTTAATTTTATCTCATCGGTCCGCCCATGCCGCCGATATTAAACATTGAGCCGCCCGTTTGCGCCGGCGACGAAGACGCCGCCGCGCTTTGCTTGGAAGAAGACACCGCCACGCGGTCAGCCGCGCTTATCCCCGAAATAATTTCCGTGTTTTGATCGTCGGATAGACCGATTGACACCGTTTGTTCGCGCGGCGCCGCATCGGCGCTTCCGCCGGAAGGCTCCATCAAAACATAGACCGAACCGTCATTGGCGGTTTTCACCGCCGTTGACGGCACCAAAAGGACATCCTGTTTAATCTGCGTAATCACCGCCGCCGACACGCTCATCCCCGATTTCACCTGCGGATTAGCTTCGTCCAGAGCGATAACCACTTCATAGCTCACCACTCCCTGACTCACCGATCCCATCACGCCCACTTGGGCCACTTTGCCGGTGATGGTAAGTCCGTCAATCGCCGAAAACGATAAAGTGGCTTTTTGCCCGGCTTCAACCTTGGCGATATCCACTTCGTTAAGGGTGATTGAAGCAACTTGATTGGCGGTGATAATCGTCGCCACGGACGCTCCCGAAGCAATCTCGTCTCCCGCCTTGATATCAATCGCGGCGACAACACCATCAAACGGAGCGACAATCGTGCAATCCGCCAGCGCTTCCCGCGCCGCGTCAAGCGCCCGTTGTTTTTGCTCCACCGCCAATGTTTTTGATTTGATGTCGGATTCATCGGGCGCTTGCGTCAATTTATCCAATGATTTGGTTTTTTCATCAAGAGTGCGCTCGGCATTAACCACCGCGCTTTCGGCATTGCCAATCGCCTGTTTGGCGGAAAGCAAATTGCTTAAATTGGAATTATTTTGAGTCGTATAGCTTGACAAGGCCGATAAGTGCGTTTCGCTAAAAGTTTGCGCCGTCAAATTTTGATTCTCCATCACGTCTTTATAGCGCTGGATCAAAGTGGCCGTGTTTTTCAAGGCTTCTTGCGCCAACTTGGCGGTCTCATAGGTTTGGTTGATCAAATTTTCTATCTCTTCGTTTGAAGATTCCCGGCTCGTTTTTTTATAATCGGTAAAATTCCGGTCATATTGGTCTTTCATTTGCCGCCACGCCGCCGCGCTTTGCGCCGCCAGCAATGATGCCTGTGAATCGTAATCCTTGATGGCATTGGCATAATAATCAAGATAAGTGGGGCTTGATTGCGTCACATAGGAACTGGCACCGGCGACAATATCCTGCAATCCGGAAATAATTGACGACAAGCCGGAAAACGCGGTCGCCGCCGAAGTAAATCCTTGTTTATATGACTGCGCCAGATCATCTTGATCGTTTGCCAAAGATTCTTTGGCTTGAACCAGCGAGTTTTTCGCTTGAGTAAGAGTCAGATCATCGGCCGGCTCATATAATTCATCCAGCGCGATTTGGGCGCTTTCCAGCGCCACCCGCGCGTCATAAACGGCGTCTTGCGCATCATCGTCGTCAATCCGCGCAATGACATCTTGCGCTTTCACGGATTGGCCGGCAACAACCGCGACCTCCAAAACCTCCCCGGCGGTTTTTGATTTTAACGCCGTTTCCCGCGCCGGCGACACCTGCCCGGTGCCCGAAACCGTTTGCATGATCGCGCCGGTTTCAACCGCGCCATAAGTATAAACCGTTTGGGTTTGGCCGGCGGTATCGGGCTTGAAAAAATAATAACCGGCGCCCGCCAAAATCAAAATCGCGATCAATGAAATTTTTTTGTGTTTTTTTATAAAGGAAATCATATTTATTATGTCAACGGATCCGCCGTTTAACGATTAATCTCAACAATGCCGAAAGCGTCTATTTGATCGCCCTTCCGATCGCCCACCACCGCCAGTTCGTCGCCAATTTGAAATTGCGCGCCAAAGGGCAGGCGAGTTTGGGAATTTATCCGCACGATAAAATCTTCCCGCTGGCGGGTGGTGATGATGATGATAAAACTCTCGTCGGTGATATTTTTAACCGTTCCGTAATAAAAATCATGGAAGCGGCGCGGCCCCAGATCGCGATAAATGCCGGTGCCGCAGGGAGAAGCTTCGGGAGCAAAATGAGCAGGTTCAAGCAGGCGGTCGCCGCGGGGACAGCGGGAAAGATTTTCATGCAGAGGGGTTCGCGCCAACAGCGCCGCGCCGGCAAAAACAACCAACAAGACCGCCAACGCCGAATACAAAAGCGGCAGGCGGTAGGTAAATTCGTAACGCCGCACCAAAATTTCCAGCGCCAGCGCGAACACCAGCACCGATAGAATAATCAGCCACGGCGCCGATGCCAAAAAAATCAAAACGCCGCGCCAGCCGAAAACCGGCGCCAGCCAGATGCCGGTTTCGCGGTTGATGAACAAAAACAAGCTGGCAAAATAAAGCGCCGCCAACACCGCGATCACCGCGCCGGCCAGCCACAAAACCGCCCGCAGGACAAAATGCCATCGGGGGCGCATTTTCAATTTTCCGCTTTTGGCGGCGGCGATTATTTTTTCGCCGATTATTGATTTTTTCTGTTGTTCAATGTTTTCATTCATGTTTTTCGGATTCAAGATGTTTTTTCATCAATGCTTTCCCCCGCTGGAGGCGAATTCCCACCGTGGAAACCGGCAGGCGCATAATATCAGCAACTTCCCGATAATTCATTTCCTCAAAGTAATATAACACCAGCGGCTCGCGATATTTCGCCGGCAATTCGTCCAACCCCCGGTCCAGCCAACGGCGCAGATCCGCGCGGTCCACGTCCCCGTCGGCGCTTTCCTTGGCGGCGGGATGCGGAAAAAAAACGTCAAAATCCACGAAGGCGATTTTTTCGGATTTCTTTTTCTTTAGCGCGTTGACAAATTCATTGTGCGCGATGCGATAAAGCCACGGGGAAAATTTCCTCTTGCAGTCAAAACTTCTGATATTGACAAAAGCCTTGGTAAAAATTTCCTGCGCGATGTCTTTGATATCGTCAGAACAGGAAAGAAATTTTTTTCCGTAGCGGATTATCTTTTTTTCATAGCGCTCCATCAGCAGGGAAAACGCGTCAATCTCCCCTTGCTGAACGCGGCGCGCGATGGTTTCATCGGTGGCGTCATTCATAATCAAGCGTGATCAAAGAAACAAAAACCGCACTCTTCCTGCTACAATGCGGTCTTTGTTTTTATTTCAATTTTCATTCCGCGGCGGCACATTCCTCAAAAATCTTGGGCGCGGTTTTCCGCAAGAAATTGCCTTCGTGGGAAGCGGTGTAATATTCCCCGCTATCCAACTTGGCATAGTAGCAGAAAAAATGGGAATAGGGAACGTTGTTAAGTCCGCAATACACAAAATCACGGCCGCAGACCCCCGATGTCTTCCCGGAAGGATCTTTGGGGGTCGCCGCAAGCTGATCGCCGATCTTGGAAGGATAGCCCGTCAAACTGCCGCCGCAATCGCCGGCGGAGCGACTGCAAGTGTAATATTTGCCGTTGGCGGCAAACCATGCTCTTTGCGCTTCCGCCAGCGCGGTCATGTCCGCCTTGCGCTGTTTGTCGTTTGCCGATTCATCGCCCGCCGGCGCGGTTTGAACCGTTGAAGTCGCGGCGGGAGTTTCGGTAATATTTTCCGCGACATTTTCCGCGGATTCCGCCGGCAAAACATCGGCGCCGCTTTCGGTTTGCGAATCACCGTTTTCGGACGCCGTCAATTCGCTTTGATCGCCCTCTGCCGGCAAAACATCCGCACCGCTTTCAATTTCCCCGGCCGGCGGGACATTCTCCCTTTCAAAAAGAACATCCGGTTCGCTGATTTCCGCCGGCGCGAAAGAATCCGAAAAATAGAAATAGATTGCAATTCCGGCAAAAACGAGCACCGCGGCCGCCAGTGTCAATTTAACCACTGAAAAATGTTTTTTGGGTTTGTCTTCGGGCATTTCCGCAAAAGAAATCTTTTCTTCCTTTTTTTCTTCCACCACCGGCATAATCTTGGGCGCGGGCGCAACAGTCTTGGATTGTATCGCCAAGATTGCCTCCTGAACGGCTTGTCCTTCCCAGCCGGCATCGCAAAGCGCTTTTTTGACGGTTTCGGGCCGCACGCCGCGTTTTAATTCTTGTTCAATGTAAGCCAATAATTGTTGGTCCATATTTTTTTGAAAATTAAAAATGATAATTACATTATCAATTATAGCGCAAATTATTTTTTAAAGTAAATAGCCCGCGGTTGATAATTAAAAAATTTCCGCCGGATTGGCGGAAATTATCATCATCAAATTTTATGCTCTGCGACAATTATTTTTTTCCAACCCTGCGAGCGCGCCGGCGCGAACACGAGGAATTTTTCAGCAGAAAAATATCCGCGTTGGAAAAAATAATTGTCGCGGGGCATATGTTTCAAAGTATATGTTTCTATGATTATATGATTTCTTTTATTTCATACGCAATCTTCCCGCCCGGAGTTTTTAAAATAACTTTGTCGCCGGGCTTTTTCCCGAGAACCGCTTCCCCCAGCGGCGATCTATAGGAAACCTTTCCCGCGAAGATATCGGCTTCGTCCGGGCCGACAATAACATATTTTTCTTTTGCGCCTCCGCAAGACAAGATGACGGACGAACCGAGGCGCACTCTGTCGTTGCCGCCCTTTTCAATAATTTTCGCATTGGCAATAATTGATTTCAATTCCAAAATCCGTCCTTCCGCAAACGCCTGCTGTTCTTTGGCTTGATGATAAGCCGCATTCTCGCGCAAATCGCCAAAGGAGATGGCATAGTTTAATTTTTCCGCCAATTCTTTTCTTTGGACATTTTCCAAATCATCCAATTCCTTCTTGAGTTTTTCCAAACCCTCCGGCGTTAAATAATTTTCCATATATTAAAATTTTCAGTTTGCAATTTTCAATTTACAATAAATTCTCAATTAATCAATGATTAAAATTTGCGGCGGCAATCCCGGCCAGGCGGCCCGCTCATTTTTTATGAGCGAGGCTCGCCTCGCGCCCCGCGAGGCGGCCGGTGGACCAGCATTGCAAAAGATTGAAGCCGCCGGTCGGCCCGTGGACATTGATGATCTCCCCGGCAAAAAACAAATTGCGGATAATTTTGGAACGCATGGTTTTGTGGTCAATTTCGGCAATATCCACGCCCCCGCCGGTGATCATCCCCGATTCAATCGGAAAAGTTTTGCCGGTTTCCAATTTGAAATTTTTCATCGCCTCCGCTATCCGCCGGCGCTCTTTTTTTTCAATATTATTGGCGGTTTTTTCGGCATCAACCGCGGCGGCGCGGCAAACCGCTTCCGTCAGCGCCGCCGGCAAAAAATCCGCCAAACAATTTTTGACGATTTTGTTGGGATTTTTCTGAAAATTTCCCAAAATCTTTTTTTGCAACTCGCCGTCCGCAATTTCGGGCAAAAAATCAAGATGGATGAAAACCGCACCGTTCTTTGCCGATTCGGCGATCCGGCCGCCGATGTTTAAAATTGCCGGGCCGCTGACACCGAAATGCGCAAACAGCAATTCGCCTTGGACCGAAAAAAGCTTTTTGTTGTTTTGAAACACCGAAATTTTGGGATTTTCCAAGGCAATACCCGCCAAATCTTTTACCCGATCCTCTTTGATGCCCACCGGCACCAGCGCCGGCGACAACGGATCAATTTTGTGCCCCAGCGCTTGCGCCCACAAATAACCGTCCCCGGCGGATCCGGTTTGCGGATAGGATTTGCCGCCGGTGGCGATAATATAATTTTTGGCAACAATATCATCTCTGTTGTCTAAAACTATTTTTTTGATTGAATTATTTTCTTTTTCAATGCCGATAATCCTGGCGCCGCAAACAATCTCCACGTTCAAACCGTTCAATCCGGCGATCAGCGCGTTTAAAATATCGGCGGCGCGATCGCTTTTCGGAAATACCCGGTTATTGTTCTCAATTTTCGTTTTCACCCCCAAACCATTAAAAAATTCTATCGCCTCCTTCGGCCCAAATTGAGAAAACGAATGAAATAAAAACGGCCCGTTTTGGCCATAATTGGCGGCCAGCTTCCGCAAGTCGGACTCGGCATTGCAAAAATTGCCCCGTCCGCCGCCGGTGAGTAAAAGTTTTTTGCCCGGGGCCGCGTTTTTTTCCAGCAGTATCGTTTTCGCTCCGCGTTGAGCCGCGGCAATCGCCGCCATCATTCCCGCCGGCCCGCCGCCGATCACTGCCACCTCGCAATTGAATTTATCATTTTTCATATTCTCCATATTGCGCCCATATTAACAAAAAACCGCCCCCCGTGAAAGGGCGGGGGCGGGGGCGGTTTTTATCGTCGGTCAAACGTGAAACCTATTCAATTTCATAGGCAATGTTCACGCTCATTGAAATCTTGCTCTCGCCCGCCTGGATGTCCGGCGCGGGCACCGATGCGGCGCCGCCCATGCCATATTCTTGCTTGGCGTCATAATTCAAGCGGTAAGTCGGCGAATACCCGCCGTCGTTATAACTGATGATGCGCACCAGCTTCACGTTTAATTGCTTGGCAAGAATTTCGGCTTTTTCCTTGGCTTCGGCAATGGCAAGCTCCCGCGCTTCGGCTTGCGCAGAATCGGGATCGTCCAGCGTGAATTGCAAACTGCCGACCTGATTCGCGCCCGAGGCGGTGGCTTCCTGGATGATCTGCCCGATTTTTCCCATATTTTCCTGACGGACCTTGATCGTCAGGGTTTGGTTGACGTCATAACCGGAAAGCGTCCTTTTCCCCGACGGATAATAATATTCTTCGTCAACCGCAATCTCGGCGCCATCGGCCGGCGCGGGCGCCGGCGCCGCGGCTCTCACGTAATCATAGCGCGGATTGATGGAAAAATTCGTGGTCTGCAGATCGTTTTCGGCCACCCCCATGCTTTTCATCACATCGGTAATCGCGTTCATTTTTTTGGTGTTGTCCTCCATGGCTTCCGCCACGGTTTTGGATTCGCTCACCACCGAAAAACTCATCACCGCCAGATCCGGCGTTTTGTAGACTTCACCATCGCCGGAAACCGAAATCGTCGCCTGATTGGCAACTTGCCGACCGATATATTTGTTGGATTTGATGGCATTGACCGCCAATGCCGCCACATAAACCGCCAGCGCGATTGCCAGCGCCCCGATAACGATTCGGCACGGCCCGCTCGGGCAACCGCCGATGCCGCAAACATTATTGCTTTGATTTTCCATAATTTTAATTTTTAATTTTGGCTTGATTTTTATTAATTGATTCGCGACCTTTGCTTTGATTATAACAGATTCCCGCGCGCAAACAAAAACCCGCCGGGTTTTGCCGGCAGAGTTTTTGCTCTTTGTTTTGCGCTTTAATTTGCGCCGTCGGTTGAATTATGATTTCGGGACATTATCGGAGCAAGGCCCCTGGCCGCCAAATCCCGGACCGCCGAATCCTCCCCCGCGACCATGCCCGCCGCCGCCAAATCCCGCGCCGACCATAGGCAAATATTCTTCGGCAATGCCATTGTCCGCCGCCCATTGCTCCAGCGCGGCTCTCCGCGCCTCCATCTCGGTTTTTTGTTTCTCCATGGCCGCCTTGCGTTCCTCAACGGTCATATTTTTAAGATCAAATTTCGCGCCGGCTTGAGCCGTCATTTGCGCTTCCATCTCCGCTTTTTTATTCTTGATCGCCCCCGACTGCGCCTCGGTCAATTTTCCTTCGGAGACCAGCTTGTTCAGCCGATCTTCAAATTGTTCCCGCCGTTTTGTTTCCATTTCCTTGCGATTGGCTTCCATTCTTTCGCGCCGCACCTGCATTTGCTCGTCAAACACCGCTTGCACGGCACTTTCGCTCAGATTAAATTTTGAAGCGATAACCGCGGCCAATCCGCTCATTGGATTTTCTTTGATGGCAATCTCATCGGCATAGGCCGCGCCACCCCAAACCGCAACGGCCGCGCAAAACACCATCACCGCCGCGGCGACAATATTTTTTCTGTTTAATTTGTTTTTCATAATTTTTTGTTTTTAGATTTTAGATTTGCCGTATAATTACGGCAATTTTCATTTTTCTTTGCGTTGTCCGGACCGGCAATAAATTATTACAACCGCGCCGGGGTAATATTTCATTGGAAAAACGGCGGGCATCATGAGAACCCGTTGAAATATCGGCGCAATAAGCTATGATGAAGACATTGAAATACCGTTAAAATGACCAAAGGTTTCCGAACATTTATGTTTGCGTTCTTTTTGCTGGGATTCGCCGTCGCGGCACCGGCAATCGCGCTCTACGCGCAAGGATACCGCCTGAATTGGCCGATTGAACCGGGTAAAAAATTGATCGTCAAGACCGGCGGTTTTTTCGCAAAAGCCTATCCCAAGCAAATTGACATTTATATCAACGGGCGCGCGGAAAAACAAACCGATTTTTTCTTTGATTCGGCACTGGTCACCAATCTTTTGCCGCGCCAGCATTTGTTTGAGATCAAAAAAACCGGCTACCAAACCTGGGCGAAGAACTTGGAAGTTCGCGAGAAAGAAGTGGTGGAGGCAAAAAACATTTTTTTGTTTCCCGAATTGCCGCAGTTCAAAACATTGGAAGAAAACATCGCCGATTTTTCGGTTTCTCCCGACCGCCAAAAAATCGCCCTGCGCCACGAAGACGGGACCAGCTGGAACATCAAGCTCTATGACATTGGCCGCGCGGTAACGGCAAAACTTGCCGGACAAAGCAATTTCGCCTTAAAGGACCCCGCATTTTCCGGCTGGACGTGGATTGATAAAAACACGATTGAAATTTCGGCAAAATCAAAGGATGCTTCGGAAACCTATTTGATCGCCATTGACAAAAATCCGCCCCAGCTTGTCAAAAAAATCCCGCCGGAAGAAGAACCCGCCGGCAAAGAAGAACCGGAAGAAATTTCGGCGGTGTCGGTGGCGCCGGCGGCCGGCGAAAACGCCGCGGAAGAAAAACCCGGCGCGCCCCGGGAATTGGCACGCGGGCAAAACGGCGGCGCGGACTATTATTTGGCGGACGACGGGTTTATTTATAACCAGGAAAACGGCGGCGAACCGGCCTTGGCCGCCGCCGGACGAATCGACGTCGCCGCGGAGGCCGGATACAAGCTTGAAATTTTTGGTGATTACTTTTTTGTCGCCGCCGCGGATCGCCTGATGGCGATCCGGAAGGACGGCAAAGAATTTGAAAAAATTCTTGACAGTGCGCCGCGGGGAACAAAAATGGCGCCCAACGGAAAAAGAGTTGTTTATTGGTCAAATTCCGAAATCTGGATTTTCCATTTGGAGAAAAAAATCGACCCGCCGGCGGCGGAAGCCGGCGAAAAAACGTTCATCGCGCGCTTTTCCGAAAAGATCACCGACTGCGACTGGTTTAATTCCGACTATTTGATTTTTGTTGCCGGCGACCGCGTCAGAACCGCCGAGATTGACAATCGCGACAAAATCAATTTTGCCGAAATCGCCGAATTTTCAAAAATCAGCGGAGAAAATTACGGCGAGGGAAAAATGTTTATGGATCAAGACAAAAAAATTCTCTATCTGCTGGCCGGAAAAACTCTTCGCCAAACCAATCTTTACGAATGAAACGGGGCCTCCCCCGTTTTTTGTTCCCGCGCAAGACGCTT
>Ga0265293_10011612_pt1 | contig 11925 bp, 10 predicted proteins | sample Munlanlewell138R_FD_192505 | JGI IMG/M metagenome (GOLD analysis project Ga0265293, IMG submission 192505) | Leachate microbial communities from a municipal landfill in Southern Ontario, Canada - Leachate well 138R | ecosystem: Engineered > Solid waste > Landfill > Unclassified | place: Canada... | reverse complement strand
ACCGCGATCCACAGGTCGGCGAGGTCGCCTGCTGCGAGCCCTATCTGCAGCGCCAGATCGCCCTCATCCGGCCGCGCCTGATCCTGGCGGTCGGGCGCATCGCAGCCCAGAATCTGCTCAAAACCGACCTGCCGTTGAAGCGCCTGCGCGGGCACGTTCACCCGTACGGCCCGCTGCACATCCCGGTGATCGTCACCTACCATCCGGCCTACCTGCTGCGTACGCCGGCGGACAAGCGCATGGCCTGGGAGGATCTCCAGTTCGCGGTGCGCGTGCTCCATGAGCGTGCGGTGGAGGGCGGGCAATGAGCGCCATCCTGCGATCGGCGGACAGCAAATTTCGTCCCATGGCCGAGGCTGACCTCCCGGAGATCATGGAGATCGAGCGCCGTGCCTACCCCTACCCCTGGACGATCGGTATCCTGCGCGACTGCCTCCGGGTCGGCTACACCTGCTGGCTGTACGAGCGGCGCGGCGTGATCCAGGCCTACGGCGTCATGAGCATCGCCGCCGGCGAGGCGCATGTCCTTAATCTGTGTGTGCGCCCCGAATCGCAGGGCAGCGGCTTCGGGCGCGGGATGCTCACCCAACTGATCGCCCTGGCCCGCCGGCATGGCGCCGACACCCTGTTGCTTGAGGTGCGGCCGTCCAACCCTGCCGCCCTGCACCTCTATCAGAGCCTGGGCTTCAACGAGGTCGGCTCGCGCAAGAATTACTATCCGGCCGAGCAGGGACGCGAGGACGCACTGATCTTCGCACTGAGTCTGTGAACTGCAGGCAAAGCGCCACGGAAAACACGGATCGCCCGCATGCGGCCGGAGGTCAATGGTGCTTGGTTGAACCTTTCTTGACCACAGAAGCACACGGAATGACACGGAAAAGGGCTCATTGTGCAAGGCCCGGAGACCAAACTACGGGGAGATGACCCCGGGTTTACGCTGTGTATTCTTTCCGTGTCGTTCCGTGGCTGACTTGCCGATGCCGTGGCCGGCTCGCCTGCGGTGCGTTTCCGTCGCGCCCCCATCGCACCCCCATCGCGTGGAGACGCCCGATCCGGTACAATGCCGCGGCATTCCTGAGCTGCGTACCCCATGTCCGATCTGACCCGTGAAGCGGCCCGCCGCCGCACCTTCGCCATCATTTCCCATCCCGATGCCGGCAAAACCACGCTGACGGAGAAACTGCTGTTGTTCGGCGGCGCCATCCAGCTCGCCGGCACCGTCAAGGGCCGCAAGGCCGCACGCCACGCGACCTCCGACTGGATGGATCTGGAGAAGCAGCGCGGCATCTCCGTGTCCTCGTCGGTCATGCAGTTTCCCTACAAGGGCTGCATGGTCAACCTGCTGGACACGCCGGGCCACGAAGATTTCTCGGAAGACACCTATCGCACCCTGACGGCGGTCGACTCGGCGCTCATGGTGATCGATGTGGCCAGGGGTGTGGAGGAGCGCACCATCAAATTGATGGAGGTCTGCCGGTTACGTGACACACCCATCATGACCTTCATCAACAAGCTCGATCGCGAGGGGCGCGAGCCCGTCGACCTGCTCGACGAGGTGGAGGCGGTGTTGAAGATTCAGTGCGCGCCCGTCACCTGGCCGATCGGCATGGGCAAGCGCTTCAAGGGCGTCTATCACCTGATCGACGACAGCGTGCACCTGTACACGCCCGGCAAGGGCAGTGTGCGGCAGGATATGACCGTCATCCACGGGCTGGACAATCCGCTACTCGACGAGGTGCTCAGCGGTCAGGCCGCGGACCTGCGCGAAGAGATCGAGCTGGTGCGTGGTGCCAGCCATGCCTTCGATGCCCAGGCCTATCTCGCTGGCACCCAGACGCCGGTGTTCTTCGGTTCGGCCATCAACAATTTCGGCGTGCAGGATCTGCTCGATTTTTTCGTCCAGCACGCGCCTGCGCCGCTGCCGCGCGCCACCCTCACCCGCACGGTGGAGCCGACCGAGCCGAAATTTACCGGCTTCGTGTTCAAGATCCAGGCGAACATGGATCCGCAACACCGCGACCGCATCGCCTTCCTGCGCGTCTGTTCCGGGAGCTATCAGAAGGGCATGCGCGCACGCCACGTGCGCATCGGCCGCGACGTGCAGATCGCCAATGCCCTGACCTTCCTGGCCTCTGAGCGCGGTCATGTGGAAGAGGCCTGGCCGGGTGACATCATCGGCCTGCACAACCACGGCACCATCCGTATCGGCGATACCTTCACCCAGGGTGAGGATCTGAAGTACACCGGCATCCCGAGCTTCGCGCCGGAGCTGTTCCGGCGCGCCATCCTGCGCGACCCGCTGCGCATGAAAGCCCTGCAGAAGGGACTCGCACAGCTGTGCGAGGAAGGCGCCACCCAGCTGTTCCGGCCGCTGAAGAACAACGATCTGATCCTCGGTGTGGTGGGCATCCTGCAGTTCGATGTCGTCGCCCATCGCCTGCGCGGCGAATATAACGTCGAGTGCAGCTTCGAGAACGTCGCGGTGGCGACTGCGCGCTGGGTCGAATGCGACGACCCCAAGGCCATGCAGCGCTTCCGCGAGAAGGCCTACGAGCACCTCGCCATCGATCAGGGCGGGGATCTGGTCTACATCGCGCCCACGCGCGTCAACCTCGATATGGCCATGGAGCGCCATCCCGAGGTGCGGTTTTTCGCTACCCGCGAGCATTGATCACCCATCGCGTCGTGCCGGTCACGCCGTGGCGGAATTCCCTGGCATACTGTCTTCATTGAGCCACCCCGGCTCCGGGCCCTGCGCCCTTTCGACCCTGGTAAAGAATTCCTGATCAATGCTTGCGTTGGCAGTCCTGCGGCAGCGGGGATCCAGAGGTCCGAAGCCTGAATTCCGACGTCCGCTGGAGCTGCGAATTGTTTGCCCCTTCTTTAGTTTGACTTATGTCGTCTTTTGATCAGGTCGTCCGCAACATATCTCCTGACTTGCCGAAACGGATCCCAAGGTCGGCGGGAACTCCGACCCAGCCAATGGACCACCTGCAAACAGCGGAGATCTTGAGCAGCGGGTGGCAGAACACGTTCTTTTGGGGAGCATAACTTATGGAATCGACGCGGATACCCGGCAGGGAACCTGGTGGGGGGTCTGGCGCGCAGTGGCGCCTGTGGTTGGCCGGCATGCTGTTGACCCTCACGTGCGGGACGCAGGGTGCCAGCGCCGACGATCTCTCTTATCTCGATGCGCTGGAGGCCGAGGCCGACAGGCTCGAACTGCTCTCGGACGCCGAACGCATGGATAGCGAGGCGGAGGTTGCAGCCGTTGCCTCCACGAGGCCGGGTGCCGTGCCGAGTGCGCCGGGGCGTACCGAATTACCGGCGGGCCTCAGTCGAGAGCAGTTCGAGGCGGTCCTGGTTCATTACCGCGGGACCTACATGCTCTATGAGAAGTTGTCGGAGTCGGCACGCGTGCGCGTCTTTGATGTCTACAACCAGGACAACCGAATCGCGGAAATCCGCCGCCGGGTGGTCGAACTCCTATGAGGATTCATTCTATGTACCGCAACATCACCCCTCGTGCCCTGGCCGCGTTATTGTTGGTCGGGTGCCTTTCCTGGTCGCTTTTCGCCGTCGCGGCCGAGCCCACCATCGAGGTCAGAATCGCCAAGGACCTGCCCTACGCAGATGTGCAGCACCAGGGTAAGACGCTGCGCATTCAGCGCAATCAGGACCAGGAAAATATGCTCACGGGCGGTTTCGCCAAGACGTCCCGCAAGTGTCCGCCGTTCTGCATCCACCCGATGGAGGTGGCACCGGGCGTCGTTACCGTCGGCGAGATTGAACTGGTCGATTTTCTGCGTATTCGCGTACACGGCGGGACCGGCATCGTAATCGATGCACGTACACCCTCCTTCTACGAGAAGGGTACGATCCCGGGGTCGATCAATATCCCGTTCACCGCATTCGAGCTCGATCCGCAGTCCGAGGACTTCCGCGCGGTGATGGCGCAGTTGGGGGTGCAGCCGGCAACGGGCGAGGCATCGGCGTGGGATACGCTGGTGCGGAAGACGACGGCGGTATTCGGTGATGCTGAGGAGGTCTCGCCCTGGGACTTCAGCCGGGCACAGGAACTTGTGCTGTGGTGCAACGGCCCATGGTGCGACCAGTCGCCACGTGCCATTCGGGCGCTCCTCCAGAACGGTTACCCGCCGGAGAAAATCCGCTATTACCGCGGGGGCATGCAGTTATGGCAGGCGCTGGGCTTCAACGCCGTGATTCCGGACATTTGATCGAACAGTTCGGTGTGAGTGGGAGCCGACAGAGGCGGTAGCGAAGCTACCGCCTTTTTCGTGGGTGACGTGCCGGCGGTCGCGGCGACCGATGCGCACGGGTCGGTCCGTGCGTACAATGGGCCGGAATCGGACGGTACTCGTGCCGGCCGCGATTTTTTGGAGCCGCTGATGAACCGCAACCTCCCGGGACAGGTCTTTGATCGAAGGGTAGTGCGTGCCGGCAGTGGTACGTATGCGCGCGGAAAGGTGGACGGACGCATGCCGTCCCCCGGCTGAATGGCTCGCGGCAGATCCCGGCAGCGGGGTACTTGGCGTACGTGGGCTCTGCGCCTGCTGGTGCTCCTGGTGGTCGGCCCGCTGGTGCTCGTGCTGCCATTGCGCTGGATTGACCCGCCGACCAGTGCCTTCATTATTCAGCGTCAGATCGATCTGTGGGTTGCGGGCTCTGCGCAACGCGTGGCCCATGAATGGGTAGACTGGCAGGCATTGCCGCCGGCGCTGCCGCTCGCCGTGGTCGCGGCCGAGGACCAACATTTTCCGCAGCACTTCGGCTTCGATCTCGATGCCATCGCCGCGGCCGTACAGGGGGGCGCGGACGGTGGTCGCCTGCGCGGCGCCAGTACCATCAGCCAACAGGTCGCCAAGAATCTCTTCCTGTGGTCCGGCCGCAGCTGGGTGCGCAAGGGGCTGGAGGCCTATTTCACTGTGCTGATCGAACTCACCTGGCCGAAGCGGCGTATCCTTGAGGTCTATCTCAACATCGCACAGTTCGGCGACTCCGTGTTCGGTGTCGGTGCGGCCGGCCCGCACTTCTTCGGCCGGCCCGCACGCCAGTTGGATGCGTACGAGGCGGCACTGCTGGCCGCAGTGCTGCCGAACCCCGTACGGTTCCGTGCCGATGCCCCTTCACCCTATGTGTACGGCCGCGCCGCCTGGATCCGCACACAGATGCAACAGCTCGGATCGGACTATCTCGCCGGGCTGTAGGTGGGGTGAAGAAATCCTTGGCCACGGAAGCACACAGAACTACTCGAATGGCACAAAAATTCGCGATGTGGCAGTGCGCAGTGATCACGACGCTGCTGGGATGAGATGGTGACTGCGAGTTTTCTGGTCTTTTCCGTGTGCTTCCGTGGCCAAAATGGTCTTAGGATTTTCAGTACAGTTTGGCCACCGGCACCACCACCGACGATGACGATACGGTGCAGGGAGCGGGGCATTCAGTCATGGTCGCGCGCCTCTCAGCCCTGTATCAGTTGATCGAAGGCCGCTTCGATCAGAGCGACGGTACGCATCAGTTCTGCCTCGGCATAGGGCCGGGGCGCGTGTCGGCCCCACACCGGTGCGGGCCAGGCCGGGTCGGTGCGGTGCCGGACGATGTGATGGATATGCAGCTGCGGTACCGCGTTGCCAAGATTCGCGACATTCATCTTGTCGGCGGAGAAGGCCCGGGCCAGTGCCTGGGCGACGAAGACGGACTCCTCCATCAGCTGGCGGCGGTCGTCCGGGGTGAGCTGATACATCTCAGTGATGCCGACGCGCTCCGGCACCAGTATCAGCCACGGGTAGCTCTTATCGTTCATCAGCAGGACCCGGCAGAGCTGAAGCCGGCTCAGTGGGATGCAGTCTTCGGCCAGCCGGGGGTGGAGTTCGAACACGCGGGGTCTCCCGGTGAATGCGTTTGGCACGCACCATGCTGAAGAATCATTTTTGCCATGGCATCACACGGGAAAACATGGACGAGGTCCTCTGCTGCACCCAGGCGCCTTCCTGACTGGGGCGATGGCGGACGGCTATTGCAGGGATACCCGGTGTGTGCGTGCCTTCCGTGTGCTTCCATGGCGAGTGCTTTTCAGAATCATACCAGCGAACCCATCCCGACAGCGCGGATTGCGCTTCAGGTCATATCACGCGACCGCCCGCACCGCCAGCAGGCGTCGAACTGGGGCTCGCAGACCGTGCCGCAATGGCGGCAGGTCCAGTCGCCTGCGGCCGGCAGCTTGTCGCCGGATTGGGCTTCGATGATCTCCCGCGCACGGGCCGCGTCGACGTCGGCAACCCACAACTCCGGCCAGCAGTCGAACACCGGCAGGTCGCCGGCCCCACCCATCAGAAATTCATTGCGTACTTCGCAGGCGATGCCGGTGGTCTGCAGGATGTTCTTGAAATGATGCACGAGCAGGTGGTCGGCGCTGGTGAATACACGCTTCATGGCCGCACCCCGTGGCGGATGATCCAGCACTGGTGGATCTTCTTGTTGGAAAAATCCTCCGGTACAGTCTGACGCGAAATATCACGGATGTCGCAGCCGGCCAGGGCCGCGGCGTCCAGACGGAAGCCGCGCCGGTTGTTGGAAAAAAACAGCTCGCCACCGGGTGCGAGCAGCCGCAGGCAGCCCTCGATCAGACGTACGTGGTCGCGCTGCACGTCGAGCACGCCCTCCATGCGCTTGGAGTTCGAGAACGACGGTGGATCCATGACGATCAAATCGTACTGTGCCTGTGCGGATGCGGCATCTTCCAGGAACTGGAAGACATCGGCACGCACCAGCCGGTGCGCCGCCGGGTCCAGACCGTTGAGCGCGAAGTTGCGCCGGCTCCAGTCCTGATAGGTGTTGGACATGTCCACGGTGATCGATACCGGCGCACCGCCGGCTGCGGCATAGACGCTGAAGCTGCCCGTGTAGGCGAACAGGTTCAGAAATCGCTGGCCGGCGGCACGCTCGCGCACCAGGCGCCGGGTATTGCGGTGATCGAGGAACAGGCCGGTATCCAGGTAGGCGTCGAGGTTCACCCAGAACTTCAGGCCCTGCTCCTCGACGACGAAGTCTTCACCGCTGTGGCCGGTCTTTTCGTACTGCTCCAGCCCGCGCTGGCGGCGGCGCTGCTTGAAGTGGATGTACTTGTGCGGTAGTTCCAGGATGGTCTTCACCACGCGGAGGCAGTCCTCGCGCCAATCCTGGTATTCGCGCTCGCCCGCCGCCCAGTCGGTAGCGTATTCCTGCAGATGGACATGCGCGCCGTAGCGGTCGATCGCGAGTGGAAACTCGTGCAGGTCGCGGTCGTAGATGCGATAGCAGGACAGGCCCTGACGGTCGGCCCATTTGTCCCAATGCCTGGCATTCTTGCGCAGACGGTTGGCGAAGGCTTCGGACTTGCTCATGGAGACAGTCGGGCGTCGGGTGGTGTGCGGGTGACGGTATGCGGTTGCGGCGGGTGACCTGCACGCTGTGATCGCTATCATACCGGTGACCGGGTGGCGATTCACTCGATCGGCGACTTATGTCCAGACGATGGTTGCAAAATCGGGTCGAACCTTTTATATCTACCACACCTTCTGTGAATAACAGGCAGATCAAACCCCGCATGGAGTGCCTGGAGGGGGTTTCCAAAGGACTGGTGCAATGCCCGCGCCCAGAACATGCCGGAGGAGACCAAACAGATGGGTCAGGATATTCCCGTTTCACGCCTGAAATCCACCGCCGAAATCCATCCCAGTTCGAGTCCCAACCCCAGCCCCAAACCCGAAGCCGCCGATATCATCGTCGCCTACCTCGAACAGCTGGGCGTCGAGTATGTCTTTGGCGTGCCTGGCGGCGCCATCGAACCCTTGTTCAATGCCCTGGCCCGCAGCGCCCGCCGCGGTGGACCGCGCATCGTCGTCGCCCGCCACGAGACCGGCGCGGCCTTCATGGCCGACGGCTATGCCCGCAACAGCGGCAGGCTGGGCGTGTGCTGCGCCACCACCGGCCCGGGCGCGACCAATCTCATCACCGGTGTCGCCTCGGCCTACGAGAACCACATCCCCCTGCTGGTCATCACCGCGCAGACGGCGCTGGCCTCGTTCGGACGCGGTGCCTTCCAGGAGTCGTCCTGCACCGGTGTCAACATCGTCGGGATGTTCGAATACTGCACGCGCTACAACACTCTGGTATCGCACCCCGACCAGCTCGAGCCCAAGCTGTCGGCGGCTATCATGGCAGCCTTCCAGACACCGGTCGGGCCCAGCCACATCAGCCTGCCGCTGGATCTCCTGCGCAGTCCGGCGACGGTGGCGGCGCCATCCTACGATCTCGCCAACCTGCTGCAGGCGGACAAGGTCTACGATCCGGAGGCCATCGCGGTCCTCAAGGAGGAACTGGCCCAGGCACGCGGCGTGGTCTTCGTGATCGGCGAGGGCGCGGGCGAGGCCATCGGTACCCTCCTGGAGATCGCGTTCGCCATCCGGGCGAAGATCATCACCACACCCCATGGCAAGGGCTTCGTCAGTCCCTATCACCCGCTGTTCTGCGGTGTGATCGGCTTCGCCGGTCACACCTCTGCGATCCAGGCATTGCTGGATCCGAACGTCGATACTGTCATTGCCGTGGGCACCGCCCTGACCGAGTCGGCCACTGATGGCTGGAATGCGGACCTGATCCTGAACCGGCGTCTGATCCACATCGATGCCATCGAGAGCAACCTGACCAAGTCGCCCATGGCCAGACTGCACGTGCGCGGCCATCTGGCGTCGATTTTCGACGAGCTGGCACGGCGCATGAAGGCCGCGGATATCTACAGCCTGGTACCACCGAAAAATGAGCTGAGACAGGAACAATCGAAGCCCCCGCGAGTGGCGCAACTGCGCCGTTTGCCGAACGTCGAGCTCGAGGATGCTGCCAAGCACGAAGACGACTCGACACCTATCAAGCCGCAACGTCTGATGTATGATTTAACTCGGCTGTTCCCGCCCAATACCCACTACCTTGTAGACACCGGCAACAGCATGACCTGGGCAATTCATTACCTGCACCCCCACGATCGCCGCCTGGCCGGCCGTCGTGATACCAAAGGTAGTATTTTCTGGACGCCACTGGAGTTCGCGTCGATGGGTTGGGCGATTGGGGCGGCAGTTGGTGCGGCGCTGGCGAAACCCGGAACGCCTATTGTGTGCATCACCGGCGATGGCAGCGTGCTGATGTCTGGACAGGAGCTGACGGTTGCGATAGAACAAGAACTCACGGTGATCTTTATCATCCTGAATGACAGTGCCCTGGGGATGGTGAAACACGGTCAAAGGTTGTCCGGGGCCGAACCGATAGGTTTCCAACTTCCTCGTGTGGACTTCGCAGCCCTGGCAGGGGCGCTTGGTGCGCAGGGGCTGATCATTGAATCCCCCGCAGATCTCGAGGCACTCGATATTCACACCCTCTGTGCCCGACGAGGACCGACGGTGCTGGATGTACGGGTCGACCCGGATGAGGTCCCACCCATGAGAAGCCGCATCCGCATACTCGGTCCCGCTCAGGGCAGGTCTCAATCGTGACGCTACGATATTCGCCAACTGTATCTGCGACGACAGGCTAAAGCAGTATTGCTTGCGGGTCGATAGGCTCGGATGCACCACGACAATAGAGGTTAGTGTGATCCCTCCGAGCAGTACCACCCGTAAAGCAGTCTGTCTGTGTATGTTCCTTGTGACCGGGCTGCTCATTCGGGGTGTCCAGGCGGTCACGCCCGAGGAGGCCGAACTGGCGTTGTCCTACGGTGGGCATGATTTCATAACCATCGCCACGGGTGTGGCGCAGCCGCTGTCCACCGCGCCGGCCGTGGCCTCCGTCATCACGGCGGACGATATCCGCCGCATGGGTGCGGTGGATCTCAATCAGGTGCTGGAGACGGTGCCGGGTCTGCACGTTGGGTTGTCTTCGAACCGCTTCTCGCCGGTATATTCCTTCCGCGGCATCCATACCGACAAGAACCCCCAGGTGCTGGTGCTGGTCAACGGGGCACCCATCACCCAGGCGTTCCTGGGCGACCGCGGGGCCAATTTCAATCTGCCGGTGGAATCCATCCGCCGCATCGAGGTCATCCGCGGACCGGGCTCGGCCGTCTACGGCGCCGATGCCTATGCCGGCGTCATCGACATCACCACCAAGACTGCCGCCGATTACGACGGCATCGAGACCGGTGTGCGCGGCGGCTCCTTCGACACCGCCGCCGCCTGGGGCATGTACGGTGGGCGTATCAACGGCATCGATGTCGCCCTGTCCATCGAGGCCTCCACCACCGACGGTGACAGCGGCCGGCGGGTGGGCAGTGACGCCCAGACGGTCTTCGACCAGGTCTTCAACACCACGGCCTCGCGGGCACCGGGCAGCTTCAGCACGGGTGTCGACCGGGTCGATACCCGCATCGATGTCGGTACCCGGGACTGGTTCGTGCGCTTCTGGAACTGGCGGCAGACGGACCTGGGGGTCGGGCCGGGACTGAGCCAGGCGCTCGACCCCAGCGGTCAGGGGGAGGTGGACAATTATCTGGTCGAAACGGGGTTGCGCGAGCGGCCGCTGGCCGAGCATTGGACCGCCGAGGCGCGTGTCAGTTACATGGACATCAATACCCGCTCCCGGCAGACCTTGTTCCCCGCGGGCAGCGTGTTGCCCATCGGCGCGGACGGCAACATCAATCCTCTCGCACCAGTGGGGCCTGTCCCACCAGCGGGAGGGGTTGGTTTTCCCGACGGGCTGATCGGCAATCCGGAGGTCTACGAGCGGCACGCCCGCCTGGATCTGGTGACGTATTACAGCGGTATGCGCAACCATGCCTGGCGGATCGGCGCGGGCATCTATCATGCCGAGTTGGAGCCCAAGGAGACCAAGAATTTCGGCCCGGGGGTGATCGACGGCACGGCCAGCCCCATCGATGGGACCCTGACCTCAGTGACCGGCACACCCTATGTGTTCATCACCGACGAGTCGCGGACGGTGAAATATGTCTCCATTCAGGACCAGTGGGGCCTTGCGCCGGACTGGAGCCTGACCGCCGGGGTGCGCTACGATCACTACTCCGACTTCGGCGCGACCGTCAATCCACGCCTCGCTCTGGTCTGGAACACGCGCCAGAACCTGACCACCAAATTCCTCTACGGCCGTGCCTTCCGTGCGCCGTCCTTTGCTGAGCTGTTCATCATCAACAACCCTGTGCTGCGTGGAAATACCGAGCTTGATCCTGAAACAATTGATACTGTCGAGGTCGCTCTTGATTACCAACCTACTTTCAATACCCGCCTTGGTCTCAGTCTGTTCAACTACAACGCGCGGGATCTGATCCGCTTCGTGCCCGACGCCAACGGCCTGACTGCCACCGCCGCCAACACTACCGGCCAGGACGGTCACGGTCTCGAGCTGGAACTCGACAGCCATCTCACGGCTGCACTGGATCTGCGCGCCCATTACGCGTACCAGCGTTCGACCGATCGCGAGACCGATGCCCAGGCGGCGTTTTCTCCCGAACACCAGGCCTATGTACAGCTGCGCTGGCGCCCAGCCAATCTGTGGGAGGTCTCCACCCAGGTCAAATGGGTGGGTGAACGCGTGCGCGAGCCCGGTGACCCGCGCGACCCGCTCGAGGGCTATGCCCTGCTGGATGGCGCGCTGACGCGGACGGGCGCGCGCGGCCAGTGGAGCCTGCAGCTGTCCCTGCTCAACCTGCTGGACACCGATGCCCGCGAGCCCAGTCCCATGGAACCGGGCATACCCGGTGGCGCGCTGATTCCCGACGATTATCCCCTCGCCGGCCGCGCGGCCTTCCTGACCGGTCGCCTGGCGTTCTGAGCGTGGCCGACGATCCGCCCAAGGTCGAGCGTCGTGCAGAGCATTTTGCCGAGCGTGTGGAATGTGGCTTCTGGCTGGAGCGGCCGGCGCCCG
>Ga0265293_10011611_pt1 | contig 11926 bp, 9 predicted proteins | sample Munlanlewell138R_FD_192505 | JGI IMG/M metagenome (GOLD analysis project Ga0265293, IMG submission 192505) | Leachate microbial communities from a municipal landfill in Southern Ontario, Canada - Leachate well 138R | ecosystem: Engineered > Solid waste > Landfill > Unclassified | place: Canada... | reverse complement strand
TTATCCGATTTGTATTCTTTGGTATCGAAAGAACCTCTTACAACTGCATCTGGTTTTATTTCATCCGGTTCTACAGGTATTATTTCAAAACTTAGCTCATCTAAACTTCTTGATATCGCTTTAGAAAGACAAAAAGAAGTAATATTGTGCAATGTCTGAGTTAGTTGCATCTCAAAACGCTCTTTGTCGCGCTTAATTAATAGTTGCACCCACATTATCTGCGAAAAAACCAGCAAGACAACTACAATTATGGATATTACTATAAGGATGTTTTTTCTCATAAACTATATCTTAACTTATAATACAAATATAGATATAATATTTTAAAACAGACCCATAACTTAATAAATCACCCAAATCGAATAAAAAGAACTTTTTTTATAGCGGGAAAACGGCTGTTTCTAGTTAAATAATATTAAATTAAGGGCACTTTGTGGGTTTGGTTAGATTGGTTAGATAGATATTAGACGCTGGTTAGAAAAGGTTCCAAAAAAAGTGCTCATATTTGGTGCAAACTAAAACTTCTAAAAACAAAGCCTTATGAAAAATAAAACATCTCTTGATTCAACGTTTTTCAACGAATGTAATTTATTAAACAAAAGTATGCTGGCTCTTATAAAAGGAGGAACCGCGAATGCAGATGATTATGAACTAATCTATATTGATGGTAAGCCCTATCTGGTAAAGAAAAATAGCAGCGGTCAGATTATAGAAATGAGACCTCTTTATTCATCTTAATGAAAGTTTGAGAATGAAATTCATTTTTAATGAAAGTCTAATTACAAAAATGAATATAGCACAAATGAGTGTAATGATGAAGAAAATAAAACTGCAGTATCAGAAACCGCAACTCTCTTTTTTATTGAAGAGGAGAAGTAAAGAGAGATTGAAAAATGGCTTCCTTTGCCAGGAAAGCGAAACAACAATTAATACCAGTATCAACTCGATGTCTAACCCCTAAAAACAAGAAAAGGCACTGTAAATATAACAAAAACACTGATTTTACGAAATAACCGGAAGCTACTGAAAACAAATAATAAAAATGTAATTAAAGTAGTGCAGCTGCCGAGCTGTATGAATTCAAACGGAAAAAAAATTATTTTTAATTATTCCTGAAACTTGATATAAGTTGAAATGGGTGGAGGGAAATAAAAAAGCAAAAAAAACATGAAGCCATTTTTTTTAACTATTTTATTTTTATTTCCCATACTAACAATATTTGCTCAGAAAGCAGATAAAATTGACGTGCATGTAGAAGTTGGTGTGAAGTATGATGTTTTTGATAAGAATAGCGATTTTTCAGGAGCACAGTTATTAGTTTCGGGACTTTATCCGTTGGATGATAACTTTTTTGCTGGATTAGGAGTGGGGGTTCACACATTCACCGTGGGTAACAAAAACTATTCTTTTCCCATTTATGCAAATGTTCTTTATAAAATTCCTATCTCTGCAAAAGTCATTCCTTTTATTGATGCAAAAGTGGGTTACGGTATAGTATCAAAAAGCTATGATACCTCGGTTGTTATCAACATTGATCCATACAAAGAAGAGGATTATAAAGTGAAAAACTTTGGAGGATTATATTTTTCACCTTCTGTAGGCATTTTGTTTCCAGTGAAAAACAAAGCCATCTCTCTTTCTCTCTCCTATGATTTTCAAAAGATAAAATCTAAATGGAATAATTTGTCTGTTGGGAAATTAACAGAATATACCAATACGCATTCAAAAACAATGGCTTTGAAAATTGGGTTCCTTTTTTAAAAAATGAAGAGGTTTAATTACAATGCTTTTCCATATAAGAGTTATAATATGCCTTCCCTCGCCAGGAATGCGAAACAACAATTAATACCAATATCAACTCGATGTTTAACCCTTTAAAACAAGAAATGGTCATGAAGATATAACAAAAACACGGTAAACTCAACCATCAACGAGTTTGAAAAACTTATTTTATCGGAAGCTACTGAAAGCAAATTAGAAAATGTGATTAAGTAGTGCAGCTGTTGAGCTGTATGAAACCAAACGAAAAAACAAATTATTTTTAATTTTTCCCGAAACTTGATTAAATCAAAGTTCGAAGAAGGGAAATAATAACATCTTATTATGAAACCAAAAGTAAAAAAAATAAACATTAAAGCTGTCGAAAAGTTTCTAAATGAAGAAATGAACGAAATAAAAGGTGGCGCTGCTGGAGGGCCTGTATGTCATTGTGATAGCGGTGCGGCTGCAATTAAAATAGGCGAACCTGTACAACCAAGCGAACCTGTTCTCGTTTAGAATGTATTTAATTATTTCTTTTCAATAAAAAATCAAAGGAGAGACAAGATTTGTCTCTCCTTTTAAAACAATAGAAAAATGAAAATTTCTTTAAACCCTCAATATGCAATTAGAAATGAGCTTTATTGTTCTTATATTATTAATATTTCCACAACAATAGATAATAGAGTTGAAAAAGGATATAGTATAGAAGAAATCCCTCCCATAATCGGATTTATTATATCGAAGTTTAATGGAAAAGATTATATGGATACAATTAAAGAAATAGCGACAGGTCTTAATCTCGACTTACAATCAATAAAAAACTTCACAGATAAACTTATAGAAAATAAGACAATAAAAGAAATTAAATGGAATAATAATTCTATTTATTTTCCAATGTATTTATTGATTAAAGAAGAAATAAAAGCAAATGTTCGATTTCATAAAGAGTATACAGCTTTTGCTGATTTTAAACCTCATCGTCCAACTATACCTTTCAATGTAAATTTAATGATTACTACAAAATGCAAAACAGACTGTATTTATTGTTATGCTGACAGAAATAAGAAAAATGATCTTAAATTAAACAATGTCTTAAAAATCATAGATGAAGCCTATATTCTTGGAGTTGTAAATTTCACAATTACGGGGGGAGATATTTTCGCAAATAAAAATTGGAGAATTATTTTACAAAGATTAATTAGTTATGGATACAAACCATTTATTTCAACTAAAATACCTTTAACCGAGATTGAAATTCAATTTTTAGTATCATTAGGTATTAATGAAATTCAATTTTCGTTAGATTCTATTATCCCAATTGAATTATCAAAAATCATTAGAGTAAAATCCATATATGTAGACAACGTGAAAAATATGTTTTTATATTGCAATAAACACGGGTTAAAATTAAATATCAGAACTGTTCTAACCAGATTTAATTCTTCAATTGAAAGTATGGATATTTTAATGTCCGAATTAAAAAAATTCTCAATTATCCAGTCTTGGATTTTGACCCCTGCTTTTTATTCTCCATATAAAGAGCATTATCAAATTTATAGTGCCAATGAGGCTCAATTAAACACTTTGATGATTTTTTTTAGAACTCAAAAATCAAATTTTTATATCTATTACAACAATGTGCAGGATAAGTTAAAAGCTTCCAATGATTTATTCTTAAGTGAGAAAGATTTTGTTCAGAAAAATAAAAGTTGTAATGCAAACAGTTACTCTCTATCCATCATTTCAAACGGTAAAGTTTCAATATGTGAGATGCTATATGAAAATGACTTTTTTATAATAGGAGATATAAAAGAGAAAAGTTTATTTAAAGTTTGGAATTCAAAAAAAGCGTTGGACTTATATAAGGGCAAATTAGATTTACTTCTAAAACAAACTATTCATTCTTCACAAATAGAAGAAAGTCCTTGTACTAAATGTGATTTCTTAACAAAATGCAAAAAAGAAAATTCAAAAAAAATATGTTATGTAGATATAGTTAATATACATGGTACTGGAAAATATAACTTTCCCGATCCTAGATGCCCTAAAGCTCTTTTTGTAGATAAAAGTTTGATGATATAGAAAAATGACAATTAGGATTTAATATTAATAAACACTATATCCATTGGATAAATGTTTTACCAAGGATCCCGAACAATTTCAAACAACCTGCAAAATCACTGAAAATAAATAAAATAATATAGGAATGAAGAACTTACGAAAACGCATTTTGATTGCAATATGCTTATTACCACTAAGTATATCGTATGCACAAAATATACAAATATCCGGATTTGTTTTCAACAAGAAAGATGCACAACCTATTGAGTTTGCGAATATCTTGTTATTAGAAACGGATAGCACTTATATTAATGGAACAATAAGTTCTGAAAATGGAAGTTTCGATATATCAGTTCCAAAGCAAAATTATATTTTACATGTTAGAGCAATGGGCTATAATGATGTTTTTTTGAATTATAGCGCACGGGAAAGTAGAAATATCGGAAACATAATGCTTTCAGAAGGAAGTGTAAGTTTGGCTGAGATTGTTGTTAATGGAGCCAAGCCGATTATTACACGAGAAGCAGACCGGATGATTTTTAATGTTAATAGCATTAATACTGGTGCGATAAATGCATTGGAGGTGTTGCAAAATATGCCAGGATTAAATGTTACTGAAAACGGAATAAACATTATTGGAAAAGGAGAGGTTATTGTTTTAATCAATGATAGGCAAGTAAAAATGAGTGGAAAAGACTTAACAAATCTTCTCAAAACTTATTCCGCAAACGATTTAGATAAAATAGAAATAATAACAACTCCTCCTGCAAGATATGATGCTGAAGGAAATGCAGGTGTTCTGAACATTGTATTGAAAAAAGCAAAAAAAGATTTTATAGGTGGTAATCTTTCTTATTCACATAGCTTTTCTAATTATAATAGCGGTGCTATTACGGGAAGCCTCACATACAGCAAAGACAAAATAACAGCCTTTTTTAATGGTGGTGGTGGGTTAGGTTATTATGGATATGAGGAAGCCAACAACAAATATTACCCTCAATCCACATGGAAAAGTAAAACTGACATAAAAAACAAGAACAATTACGGTAATTTCAGAACGGGTTTTGACTATGAATTCGACAATGGATTAAATATTGGATTATCCGGGGAATACTCGCTAAGTAATCCCGATGGCCTTTCGGTTAATCAAACTCAGATATTTGCTTTGAACGAACTGGTTCCCGATTCAGTTTTACGTTCCAGTAATAACTCAGATAATAAATGGAATGTTGGAATAGTCAATTTACATCTCGACAAAAAAATTGATTCTTTGGGGAAAATAGTGCGTTTTGACGCCGATTATTTGATATATAAAAACGTATCAAATGAAACTTTTCAATCAAATATGTTTGATAACCAAAATCAAATTATAACCAATCGAGAATTTGGATTCAATAATGACCAAAATCGAAATATTGAAGCATTTTCTTCTTCACTAAGTTTCATGCTTCCTTTTAAAACTCATACTATTGAATTTGGAGCTAAAGGATCATTTTCAGAAACCAAAAGCGATATAAGTTATTACAACCACACATCTTTTGGCAATCAAGTTGATGATTTTGTTTATAAAGAAAATATTTTTGCACTGTATGGTGATTTCACGAAAAAGCTTAACCGAAGATGGACATTAAGAAGCGGTGTGCGTTTAGAATATACTCAAACTGAGGGATTGACAGAAGTAACAGATAAAGATTTTAAAGATGACTATTGGAAAGTGTTTCCCACTGTATATGTTGGATATAAACCTAATGCTGATAATTCTTTGAGCATGAGCATTTCCAGTCGTTTATCCCGACCACGTTTCAATATGGTAAATCCCTTCAAACTATATGAAAATCAATACAGTGTTGTATATGGTAAACCCGACCTCAAACCGCTCTCTTTATATTCTGCCAATATAGGTTACACACTCAAGAATAATTTGACTTTCAGTTTATACTACAATTATATCAAAGACCAATTCGGTCAAGTAATGAATATGGATGCAGCTACGAATAGAACTAATATTTATTGGGATAATTATTTAAACTCTCATACCTTCGGTATTCAAAACTCATACTTTGTCAATCAGTTAGATTGGTTGCAAACCTATTTTCAACATCTGTTATATTATACAAAATCAATCTCAGATTCACCATTCACCTTACGCGAACGAAGTGGAATAAGTTATTCTGCAAGTTTAAATAACACATTCTATTTTAATAAAGCCAAAACATTCTTGGGTAAATTATCCGGTTCATATAAATCAAAAGAATCTACGGCAGGAGTAATCAGAGATCCGTACTATTCATTAAGTGCAGGACTAAACTACAGTTTATTGGAAGGTAATCTGAAATTTGGATTAAATTATTCAAATTTTATTGTTTCCAAATATGCAGGAACGAGTAACTCGAATGGAATGGAAATGAAATTTAGTAATACATTCTCTTATCCCGCCTTTCAAGTTTCAGTGAGCTATACTTTTGGTGCAAAGCTCTCTACAAAAGAAAGATCAAATAGTATTGAGGATATTCAGAATAGGTTATAAATATATCAATTAAACAATGCCTTTCCCCTTCACCCACCAACCCGACGCCATGGACTGCGGTCCCGCATGTCTTGCCATGATTGCCGAACATTACGGTAAGCGATATACGTTGGAGTATTTGCGCGATAATTCTTTTATTGGGCGCGATGGTGTGTCGCTTTTGGGTATTAGCAAAGCTGCGGAAAATATCGGCTTTAAAACCGTGGGTGGTCGGCTTACTTTTGAAAAATTAGCCGAAAAAGCACTGCTTCCCTGCATTGTGCATTGGAATCAAGAGCATTTTGTGGTGGTTTACATGGAAAAAACGAAAGAACTATGAAATTTTTAAATTAAGCCCATAACTTAGAAAATCATATAAAAAGAACTATTTCTATAGCGTGAAAACGGCTGTTTTTAATTAAATAATATTAAATTAAGGGTGTTTTATGGGTTTGGTTAGATTGGTTAGATAAACGTTAGACGTTGGTTAGAAAAGGTTACAAAAAAAGTTCTCATATTTGGTGCAAAGTAAAATCTCTAAAAACAAAGCCTTATCTAGTAAAGAAGAATAGCAGTGGTCAGATTATAGAAATGAGACCTCTTTATTAATCCTAATGAAAATTTGAAAACAAAATTCAACTCTTTTAAATGAGGGATTAATTATAGAACTGATTGTAGCAAATGGGCGTGATGAAGAAAATGAAAAAACGCAGTATCAGAAACTGCAACTCTCTTTCCTCAGCTGGCGCAGGTCTCCAATCTGTGCCTTTGTGTAATAAAAATTGTAGGCACAAGTCTGGAGACTTGCGCCAGCGGGCGAAATATTGCTCATGCTGAATGTGCATAAAGATAAAAGATGAATAAAAAAAAGATTTAACATTGTTTATTTGCCACCCCCCCATATTTTTTATTTATATTCGACCGAATACCTTAAATATAACCAATTAAATCAATCGTAATGGTCTGCTTTATTCAATAACATTTAATGCGACTTCAGGCATTGCATTAAACTAAAAAACGCCTTCCCTTGCCAGGAATGCGAAACATTCAAATTAATGCGTAGTCAACTCGAAGTCTATCCCCTAAAAACAAGAAAAGGCACTGCAAAGATAACAAAAACACGGTAAACTCAAAAACCAACGAGTTTGATAAACTGATTTTACCGGAAGCCGCTTAAAAATGAACAAAACACATTTTTTTAAAAAAGCGGTGCAGCAATTTCCAACCGATAGTAATTATTGGGAAGCTGTATGGAATAATGGACGCGGATTTCGAAAAGCGAATGAGTAGAAATAACTTTTAATATTTAACATTATGAATATCCAGAAAGATAATTTATTTAATCAGGAAGAACTGAATGAGCTTGAAATGCTAGAAGTAAAAGGAGGCGTAAATTCTTGTGATACAATTCAGAATCAATGTCCTAATTATGTCGCTGGATGCGGTTGTTCTATCATAGCTCCTGATGAACCTGTGGAGAACATTTAAGTTGAGCTAGTTTGCTTAAAATAAAGAGAGTGCTAATTATAGATTATCACTCTCTTTTAAAAATAATAAAAAAATATGAAATCGAGTTTTTACAACTATATATTTTATAGGAATAACTATAGCTATTGGTTCAATGGGATTACTAAAAGTTATTTTAGGCTTACTCATGATTTAGGGAAAAAAATCGAAATGTTATTGGTTACCCCTGATGTATTGTTAGAGCAAACAAATATCGCTAATAAACTTATCAATAATGGCTTTTTAATTCCTAAAATAAGAGATGAATTAAATATTATAAGAAAAAAGAATAAAGAAAGTATAAATGCAAGTAATTATTTTTTAATTGTTCTACCTACCTTAAACTGTAACTTTTCTTGTTGGTATTGTATTCAAGATCATATAAAAAGTGTAATGTCTCCTAATACAATTAACAAAATAAAAGCGCACATAGATAAAATTATTTTTGAAGATAAGATATCAGCATTACATTTAGAATGGTTTGGTGGTGAACCATTCATGAATTTTGAAGAAGTGATTGTTCCAATTTCTTTATATGCTATAAAAAAATGCAAAGAAGCTAATATTTCATTTTTAAATGCAGCAACTACAAATGGATATTATCTTACTTCAAAAATACAAAAGGAAATTGAAGTTCTTAAATTCGAAAAATTTCATATAACATTAGATGGACCAAGGAGTTTTCATAATAAGGTGAAAAATCAAAGAGGATTAAATTCTGCATTTGATCATGTACTAATGAATATTAATGAAATATTGACAAAAAATAAAAGTGTAAAATTAAATTTAAGAATAAATTACACTCAAGATAATTTAGATGAATCGATTGTGCCTGAAATTAATGAACATATTTGTTCAAATAATAGAGAACGCGTTTTAATAATACCTAGAAAGGTTTGGCAAGAAAGCAATGTAGGCTTATCTGACAAATTAATAGACGTTATTCAAAAATTCAGGGAATCAAAATATGTAGTTCAAGAGTTAAATATTATTCATGATTATGTTCCTTGCTACGCAAACAGAAAAAATTATGCTGCAATAAATTATAATGGTTCTGTAGTCAAGTGTACTGCAAATGATGATCTTTACTCAAAAAATCCTCCTGGACAATTAAATGATGATGGTTCAATAATATGGAAAGAAGGTTTTTTAGAGTGCTTTAATAAAAAACGTTTTGAAAACTCTAAATGTTTAAAGTGCAAATATCTTCCTATATGTATGGGTGTATGTTCCAGAGATTATGATATAGAATCAGGAGATGAAGTATTATATTATTGTAAAATGGAATCTCAAACACTTCGCATTGAAGATATGATTATAAATTTTATAAACACATGTTATGAATAAAAGGAAATTGATGATGATGTTGCTTATTATATCAATCGGTGTAAAGGCACAGACTTTCAATATTAAAGGTTTAGTTTTTGATGAGCAAAAAAAACCTTTACCTAATGTATCAATCGATGTATTATCTTTAGATTCCATTAGTTTGGGATTAGGCTCTATTACTAATAATGAAGGTTTTTTTTCATTCCAGCTTTCTAAGGGGATATATTTTTTAAGATATAGCTTTTTAGGTTTTGAAACAAGATATCAAAAAATTTATATAGAAAATGATAAGAATATCGGTATTATAGAACTCAAAGAAAGTTCTACAGACCTTGAAGAGCTAGTTGTAGTTGCTAATAATGTTCGAATTTATGGAAATAGAGAAGAGATATTTTTAACTCCTCGAGAAAAAAAAATGTCAACTAGTGCACTTCAAGCAATAGGGCATTTACCTCAATTTTCTTACAACGCTCTCAATAATACTATAAAAACAATCAATCAGGAGAATGTTCTTCTAATAATAGACGAAAAAATTAGCAGTACACAAGAGTTATTAGGATTAAATCCCGAAGAAATTAGTAAAATAGTATATTACTCACATCCTTCATCTCGATATGCGAACTATAATGTAGGAGGCGTAGTAGAAGTTTATTTGAAAAGAACAAAAGAAAAGACATATTCAGCTTATTTAAACACTAAAAACTCTTTTACTACTGGTTATGGGACCAATGTGTTAAATTTATCTTATGCAGATTCCATCAATAAATTATCGGTGGCATACTTCATTGATTATAGAAACCTTAAAGATAACAGAGCAAATCAAGAATTTGAATATGATTTTTTAGATGTACCGATTAAAAATATTTATGAAGGATTACCTGGAAAATATAGTGGAACTTATCACATTGGAAGAGTGGACTATCATAAATATATTCAAGAAAACTATATGTTTAGTACAAGCATTGAATATAGAAAAAGTCCGTCAAAAGAGGATTATGCACAATCATATACTAGCTTTACAGATGGAATTAAAAATACAAGTGGAGATAGTTTCAAGTTATTGGATAGTGATTATGATGCGCTTTCTTGGGATTTATACTATTCAAAAGATTTGAATAAAGAGAAGAATAGAAAGCTTTCTTTTAATATGGTGAATACATACTTTATATCAGAGTCTGATAACCATTTGTGGCGGATTAATAAATCTGATGAAAGTGTGGATTTCTCGTTCACTAATCACTTTAAGAATAAATCATATTCCTTGATAGCAGAAAGTTTTTACACTACTGCTTTAAAGGGTGGTAATCTTAATTTGGGTGCTAAATTTAATATGAAAACATTGAATCAACAGTATAATAGATCTACTTCTACAGATTTAGAAAATTATGTAGGTTATTTATATGGAGATTACAGTAATACATGGAAAAAATTAGGTTATACTATTGGTGCCGGATTTGAGAACACCTATTATAGTCAAGATAAATCTTTGGACAATTATAATTTTTTTGTTGTAAAACCATCTGTTTCTCTTAATTATAAAATAGACGAACAACATTCATTTAAGCTTAGCAGTTCTGTTAAATCAACCATTCCTTCAATAGGTCTTTTAGTTGACAACGTTATTTCTCTTGATGAAAAGTATGTTTCAAAAGGTAATTCAGGATTGAAGCCATTTTACTATATTGATAGTAGAATTCAATATCTATATAACACATCAAAAATTTATTTTACAACTTCAATTTTTGACACATATAAAATTAAACCTACAATGCCTTTTGTGACAATTGAAGATAATTTAGCTGTTAAAACAGTTGATAAAGTGAATAATAATCATGTTTATGGTGGAAATGTAAATATTAGATGTAGAGTGTCTGATAATTTTTCTTTACAACCTTATTACACATACACAAAATATAATTATAGAACACCTTTGAGTAAGGTTAATTATAATAGCCACATATCTGGACTGATGATATCATATAATATTAAAAACATACAAACAGTGGTTAATGGTATGTTACCTTTTAAAATTCCTGATGGAGATTTTTATGTAAAAAAGAGCGGTTTTATTTCAAGTACTATAAATTGGAAGTTGAACAATAATGCTTCTCTCGGAATAGAATACATATTTGATCCACAAGCAAATGTTACAACAGTTAGAAGCGATCAATTTAAATTAAAGGATGAAGTTATGTGGAATAATTTTAAGAATCTTGTTTCTGTGACATTTACCTACCGTTTCCGAAAGGGAAAAGCGAAGAACTTAGGAAAAAAGGTAATAACAAATACAGATTATGATTCCGGGCTTATTCAAGATAATACGGCTACTGGTAGATAGTTTACGATTAATTAAATATAAATCAATTTCTTGAAGATTATAAAAAATGCCTTTCCCCTTCACCCACCAACCCGACGCCATGGACTGTGGTCCTGCATGTCTTGCCATGATTGCCGAGCATTACGGTAAGCGATATACGTTGGAGTATTTGCGCGATAATTGCTTTATTGGGCGTGATGGAGTGTCATTATTAGGCATCAGCAAAGCTGCTGAAAACATCGGCTTTAAAACTGTAGGTGGACGTATCACATTTGAGAAATTAGCTGAAAAGGCTCTTCTCCCCTGCATTGTGCATTGGAATCAAGAGCATTTTGTGGTAGTTTACAAGGAAAAACGAAATAACTATGAAATTTTTAAATTAAGCCCATAACTTAGAAAATCATATAAAAAGAACTATTTCTATAGCGTGAAAACGGCTGTTTTTA
>Ga0265293_10011609_pt1 | contig 11927 bp, 12 predicted proteins | sample Munlanlewell138R_FD_192505 | JGI IMG/M metagenome (GOLD analysis project Ga0265293, IMG submission 192505) | Leachate microbial communities from a municipal landfill in Southern Ontario, Canada - Leachate well 138R | ecosystem: Engineered > Solid waste > Landfill > Unclassified | place: Canada... | reverse complement strand
CCGGGTACGCGGACCGGACGATCACGATACGGGACGGGCAGATCGCATGATTGGAAACGACATCATCCTTGCGCTCTCGGTGAGAAGCATCCGGCTCCACTTCCTCCGATCGGTCCTTGCCGCTCTCGGCATCGTGATCGGCGTCGTCGCTATCGCCTCGATCGGGATGATGGGAGCGAACATGACGCTCTCGGTCACGGATCAACTCTCCGACATGGCGAACAAACTCACCATCACCCCATACCGCGGTGGCGGGGGCGGCATGATGGGAGGACCGGGCGGTGGAGGCAGCAGCTCCGGCGACGATGCGATCACGGAAAAAGAGTTCAAGACAATTCAACGCATCGTCACGAAGTACGGGACCGCGTACACCATCAGGTCCGAGTCCGATAGGATCGAGGTCGGATCGGAGAAAGGGAGGGCGACTATATACGGTCTTGATACGGAGACCATGCGCGAGATCCTGACCGTCGAGACAGGGGAGTATCCCAAGAGTACGACCTCGGTGGTCGTCGGGCCGACGCTTGCAGAACGGCTCGACCTCAAGATAGGGAGCAAGATCAAGATCGGCGATCCTGACGAAGGGTCTACCACGACCGTCCGGGTCGTCGGTATCCTTGAGGAGCGCGGCATGTCGATGGACCTCTCCACAGATATGGCGATCATCGGCAGCGACAAACTCTTTGTCGGGATCTACGGCGGCGAGGGCGAGTACGATCAGGTCAACGTCGTCGTGAACGACTTAACCAACATCGAGACGGTCAAGACGGCGATCGAAGACGAACTCAACAAGAAAAAAGATACCGTCACCGTCCAGGACAGCAGCCGCATGATGGAGAGCATCACCGGGATGGTCTCCACGGTGACGACGTTCGTGATGGCGATTGCGGGTATCTCGCTCCTCGTTGCCGCAGTCTCGATCTTCAACGTCATGATGATGTCGGTGAACGAGCGGGTACGTGAGATCGGGATCCTCCGCTCCATCGGGACACAACGAACCGAGATCCTGCGGATGTTCATCTACGAGGCGGCGATCATCGGGGTCGTCGGAGCAGTCATCGGTGCCGTTGTAAGCATCATCATCGGCTACATCGTCGTGCTCGGCATGACCGGCTCCGCCGAGTACTTCTTCGCGCCCGGGAGTATCGTCTACGTCCCGATGGCTATGGCTGTCGGCGCCGCAATCTGCGTAGTGACAGGCGTTTACCCGGCGTGGCAGGCCTCAAACCTTGACCCGATCGAAGCATTGCAGAACGAATAGTGTCCAGACAGGAGACTACCCATTTTTACCCGGAACATCTGTCGCAAGAAAACAGATTGGAAGAGAGAAGTATGGTAGCAAAGAAACTGACTGGCATTTGTGCAGTCGCCATGCTCGTCGTTATTGCAGCAGCGTGCGGGTGCACCAGCACGACTGTTGAATCACAGCCTGCAGGAGAGCCGCAGGAAGACATGGGAGCACCCCGGGCGAACGGGGCGGCCTCCGAAGAGAACCCCGGTAAGAGACGACTGATTGGAGCGAGTAACGCAGTCCGATGACGGTAAACACCGATGTTCCGGAGAGGCCGGGCGGGGAGCCGGATGCCCGTGATCCCGATCCAGGACATGGCCGGCTCCCTGCAGGCTCCTCCGGACAGTACCGCCGGCATTCGGCATGGGTGGAGAATGAGGCCGCCGACTCTGCCCGGGAACTGCTCGCGACCGTCTCCGATCGTATCAGAAATCCCCTGCAGGTGCTCCTCGCCCGGGCGGACCTGATGGAAGACGAGGAGACCGCTGCAGCGATCCGGGAACAGGTCCGCCGGATCAACGATGTCGTCAAACACCTCGAAGACGTCTTACCCGGTTCGTACATCACCAGAAAGAAGAATGGATCGGCACGGCACGAGAAGACTCACCGTCCCTGAACCCCCGACCTCTCTGCCCGGCGGGTGAGTACCCGGACTGCCGGCCACGCGAGCTCGACGGGTCCCGCTTTGCTATCACCTTGCAGATGCAGGCCGGCACCCCGATAAACTGCTCCGCTTCCCGGACCTCTGATGCGAACGCCCGGGTCATGGCAGGCGCGGTGAGACAGTCCCGTGCGACAACTGCGCCCGGTGATGGATCAATCCTTCTCCCACCATATATGGGCCGACCGCGAACGGCCCGGGACAATATACCCCGAACCCTCCGAGACCGCTCGATCGAGAAGAAACGCATCGACGATCTCCCGCTGCCAGTCCTCCTTGACGGAGAGGCGGTTGTAATAATCCTCCCTCATCTCATCAAACCCGGAGTAACACCTGTCTCTGTCCCGTGTCTCGACCTTCACATTCGCGTAAATTCCCAGCTGGCAGAGGACGTTCCACAAAACATCAGCGTTCGCTTCACCGTGGTACGGCTCCCCGTGCAGTGCCGGCCAGAGCTCGTCGTTTCCCCCCGAGGAGGGCGGAGAGGATATGAACCAGTAGAGGTGCACCGCGCGCTTCGCCGCCGCATCCATCTTCAGGAGGCTGTTACGGATGTCACCCATGATGAGAGATCTCGAAGCAACGACGACGTCGTGCACCCCCGCCTCCTCCGGACTGACGTCCTCCCAGCGGCTGCGGATCTCCCGGATCGGGGGAGCATTCACCAGCCGGCGGTACTCCTCCATCGCCGCACCCATGGGAGCAGACGGCTCTACTGTCGTGACCTGGCAACCTGCGAGAGCAAGAGGCACCGCAAGGGTTCCGGGGCCCGCACCGATATCGAGGACCGACGAGCCCGGCGGGATCTGCATACCGGCGATCTGGCTCTCGATACGGGACCGATCTCCCGATATGACGTTACGGACAAACCGGTCGACCACATCCTGGTTCGACCAGAACTTCCCGCGATCCTCGCCCATTCTTTTTTTCTGCGCAAGAGAACGGGCATGCTGTTCATCCCACAAACGTGCGTAGTCAATCTTATACCGCATACTACCACATGAAATCAGATCACTTTCCTGCACCGGGAAACTTCTCCCACCGGATATGGGCCGTCTTTGAAGCCTTCGGGATGGTGAAGCCGGCCCCTGTCCGCACGATCCTCTCGTGCACGAAGGACGTGACGATCTCTCGCTGGCGATCGTCCTGGACGTAAAGACGCCGGCAATAGTCAGCGACGGCCTCCTCCTCGGTCGGGTAGTGCTGCCCCTTCTCCACATGCTCGACCGTGATATCCGGGTATATCCCAAGCTGGCACAAGCAGTTCCAGAGAAGGTCTGCCGTCGGCTCGGCAGCAAACTCGCTTCCATGAAGTTCCGGCCAGAGGCTGAGGTTCGCCCGTGTCCACGTTGGCAGCGTCAGGAACCAGAACAGGTGTACCGACCGCCTCGCCGCCGCGTCTATCTTTTTGAGGGAATGAGCGATATCATCCAGCGCAAGGGAGAACGAGGCGATAACCACATCGTGCACCCCCACCTCTGCCGGGTCCGCGTCCTCCCACCGGGAAGGAACCTCACGGATCTCCGGGGCGCCGGCCATCTCCCGGTACTCCTTCAGCGCGGCCCGCATCCCGGCGGCCGGCTCCACGACCGTGACGTCGCAGCCCGCGAGAGCAAGGGGGACGGCGAGCGTCCCCGGACCTGCCCCGATGTCGAGCACCGTGGATCCGGCAGGGATCTGCATCGCCGCAAGCTGGTTCTCGATGCGCGACCGGTCGCTGTTCATCAACCGGTCCACAAACCGGCGGATGTTCTCCGGGTTTTCCCAGAAACTTTCTCCGTCGTTTTTGATCTGCTTCTGGCGGTTCGCCGCCTCGCGCTGCTCATTCCAGAGGGAGATGTAGTCGACCGCCATCCTTCACCGGTTGCGCCCCCTCCCGGCAACAACCGCTGCCGCGGCGAGACCTGCAAGAACACCGAAGAGCGGGACCGGGGCCTGTGCCGGCGTGGTTGCCTGTGCCGACGCAGGTGCCGGGGCGGGTTTTGCATAGACCATCAGGTCATCCAGATCCGCATCCGTCAGGTCGTACTTGAAGAACAATGAGTAGAACTCCCTGACGCGATCGTCGATACCGTAATCGAAGACATCCGGGTACATCAGGTTGCCGAGCCAGATCATTGAGAGCAACCGTTGAATCGACGGCGGACCGCCCATCCAGTTGTACGGGCCGGAGGGCGCCTCGTAGACATTGCCGTTCCTGACCGCAGAAAGTGACTGCCACATCGAACCCGTCATGATCTGGTTGTAGTAGGTGTGCCCGTCGGCGTATCCCACGATGATGTAGTCCGGGTTCAGCTGGAGGATATCCTCCATCGTGTACTCGTCACCCATCCCGGAGCCGGCCGCCGCGGGCTTTGCGAGGTTGTTTCCGATATAATCGATAACCTCGGCATGGTACGACCCTCCTCCGATCATGGATACGGAGTTGCCGTCGATAGCGGTCACGTAGATCAGGGATTTCTTGTTGCCACCGATCGCCGCCATGCCGGTATCAAACTCGGCAAGAAGCGCAGAGACGTAATCGGAGAGCTCCTGGCCGCGCTCCTGGCGGGAGAGGAGTTCGCCGAGCTTCACGTAGGAGCCGGGAATGTCCTCAAGCCTGTTCTGGGTGATGAACGCGAACGGCACACAGGTCTTCGACTGGATATCATCGAGATCCGCCTTCATGGTCTGCTTTGCCTCACCGATATCCAGGACCACATCGATGTTGAGCTGTTTGTCCAGCTCCATTATCGACTCCGGGTTCATGGTCGAGGCCTTGGAGCCGTAGAACTGACCGGTGACCGGAAGCGTCAGAAGCCGGGTATCGATGTACTTTGCCTGGGCATCGGTAAACTCACTGGAGACACTCACGAAGAGATCCTGGTCGAGTGAGTAGAGTACGATCTGTGCCAGGGGACCGGACGGCGAGACCGCGTCGATATCGACCGGCAGGGTGATCTCCCGGCCGACATCGTCGATAAAGGTTCGCGTCTCCCCGGCGGCACTACAGGATGCAACGGCCATGACGGAGAGGAGAGCGAGAATCATGAGCATTTTCATCATTGTCTTCATACATATACCCCCAAAAACGGGAACGATATGTATGATCTGGATGTAATCATATTAAATTATTATCATTATAATTTCAAGTAAGTAAATATAATATTGTTGACAAACAGCTACTCGTGCTTCCCTATACCCCCGTCGATCGGGATGCAGAGCTTGTGGCGGCGTGAGCCGTACTGGTAATCCTCGATGTGTACGTCCATGCCGTAGACCTCCCTGATCAGGTCTGCATCCAGGACACCCTCCGGCGTTCCATCGGCGATCACCCGTCCGCCGTATATCATCAGCGTCCGGTTTGCATACAGGAATGCATGGTCCGGGTTGTGGGTCGAGAGGATGATGATGTAGCCATCTCTCGCGAGGTCCGATATCCGGCACATCACCCGGAACTGGTTACCGTAGTCGAGGTTTGCCGTCGGCTCATCCATGATCAGGATCTTTGCCTTCTGTACAAGCGCCCGGGCGATCAGGGCAAGCTGCCGCTCGCCGCCACTGATCTCACTGTACCCTGCATTCCGAAGATGGGCGATACCGAGGCTCTCCATCGCCGCGTATGCCTCACCGATGTGGTCCTGGTTCGGCGTACCGAGCAATCGCACCTGATTGGTCAGGCCCATCAGGACCACATCCAGCACCGTGTAGTTGAAGACGGGGTGCGTCGACTGGGGGATGTAGGCGACGTGTTTTGCGATCTCCTTGTGATCAAGGGTCTTGATGTCCAGACCATTCAACCGGATGCTGCCCCGGTAGTTTCGCAAAAACCCGAGGATGCACCGGAACATCGTGCTCTTCCCGACGCCGTTTGGCCCGAGAACAGCGAGAAGATCTCCTTCTTTCACCGAGAACGAGACGTCATCCAGGACCAGGCGGGTACGCCGGCCGTAGGCAAAGGAGAGATGGGATATCTCCAGGCTCATGATCGCCTCCCTCCCATCATCAAGAGGTAGGCAAATATCGGTGCTCCGACAAACGAGGTGAGGATGCCGAGCGGCACCTCGGTGGTTGCGATCGTCCGGGCGAAATCATCCACCAGCAGAAGAAACCCGCCACCCATAATGACTGCCGCAGGGATGACCCGCCGGTAGTCATAACCGAAGATCATCCGGCAAAAATGTGGAATCACGAGACCGACCCAGCCGATGATGCCGGAGATGGAGACGGCGACCGCGGTAACGAGCGTCGCACAGAGGATCACGATCAGGCGGAGCAGGTGGGTGTTGATCCCCATGCTCTTCGCCTCATCCTCGCCGAGGGTGAGGACGTTCATCCTCCAGCGGAGCAGGTAGAGAGGGATGAGGCCGATGATGATCACCACGCCCGCAAAGTAGACATCCTCCATGGTCGCACCGGCAAGGCTGCCCATCAGCCAGTAGGTGATGGCCGGCAGTTGATCGTTGGTATCGGCGACGAGTTTGATGTAGGAGGTGGATGCGGAAAAGAGGCTGCCGACAAGGATTCCAGCAAGAACCATACCGAGGGTGGGGTTTCCCCTCGTCAGGCGGCTGACCGCATACGCGGTGCCGACCGCAACAAGGCCTCCGGCGAATGCGAAGATCGTGATCGCGCCGGTCCCGAGGTAAAAGTAGATGGCAAGGGCTGCACCAAAGCCGGCACCGGCGGATGCTCCGAGGATATCGGGGGAGACGAGGGGGTTTTGGAACATTCCCTGGTATGCGGCGCCGGCCGTCGACAGGGCAGCCCCGACAAGAAATGCCGCGAGAATCCGCGGCAGGCGGATGTTGAAGACGACACTGTACATCGCATCGTCCCAGGTCTCCATCACGGGAAGGATCGGCGAGAGGAGGATGTGAATGATGTCGCCCAGGATCGGGAGATCCACCGACATGACGAAGTGAGCGATCGGCGAGAGGAGAATGAGAACAGCGTCGGATATGCCTATCGAGAACCTGCCGACGATAAACGAGACGATGACGCAGGAGGCGGCGGCGAGTACCAGAAGGATAAACCGGAGCCGGTAGTCAGGCACCTCTCGATCCGATAGGGATGGGGTCGATGTCACATCGGCTGTGTGCAACCGGACCTCCGGTGGAGTGCCGGCGGGTTCCGTGTGAGGTGATCTCGTCGATCCTGCATCAGCCATGTGGATACAGATTCTCCCCTCAAAGTTAATTAAATTTGGTCATATATTGTAGATTATAAACGAAATACTATTGACATATGGCACGCCGGAACCCGGGGCGCGGGCGAAGAGAGTGGTCAGGAATCGCTCTCTGCAACCACCTGAGCAAGCTTGAAGGGGGGGCGAGAGGGCGCACGAGATAAGGACAGAACAGAGCCCGGGATCCCGTGGACATCCACCTACGAAGCAACATCATCATGAGCCGTATCACCGGTTCCGCCGCCCTGTTCGGCATGGCCGGCACCGCTAAGCACTTCTTCCGCGCTGGCGACCGGCCATGTCCCGCAGGGTAGACTCCGGCACCGCGATCTGCGTCATCGCCGGGGTCTATCGTGCGCGGGAAGGAGGGCGAACTCTCCCTGCGATCACGGTCTCTGAACCGCCGGCCTCTCTGCCTGGCGTGCGAGTTCCCGGACCACCGTCCGCGCAATCCCGATATTGGCATAGTCGCGCTCCACGATCACCTGGCGGATGCAGGCCGGCACCTCGACGAACCGTTCCGCCTCCCGGACCTCGGATGCGAGCGCCTCGAGATCTCTTCTCTCGCACATCCGCTCCCGGTGCCATGCTGCCGACCCGCGGTCGGGGTCGATCGCAAGGACTTTCTCATAGCAGTCGACCGCCTCACCGTACCGGCACATGAGCCCGAGCAGCCATCCCCGGCTCTGCCAGGCGATGATGCGTTTGGGGGAGAGCGCGATCGCCCGGTCGCAGCAGGCGATGGCATCGGCGTGCGCGCCGAGACGAGCGAGGGCATAGCCCTTGCGTTGCCATGCGGTCGCATCATCCGGATCCAGTTCGAGCGCCCGATCATAGCAAGCATCTGCCTCGCTGTAACGGCCAATTTTCAGGAGAACGAAGCCCTTTCGCTTCCATACAACAGGATCGTCAGGAGAGAGCTCAAGGGCCCTGTTGTAGCAGACGATCGCTCTATCAAGCTTTCCTGCAGTGCAGCAGGTCTGTCCCTTATGATACCATACCCCAGCACTCTCTTCTCTGATCGTCATCCGCGCTTAATGGGGAACCGACACATAAGAATCTAACTTCTCTCTTCCCGCAATGAATAAGACCAATCGGGCGAGATATACATCTATTATGGGAGATATGATTCTTGTTGCCTATGCCACCCGTTACGGTTCAACCGCAGAGGTGGCGGAGGTGGTCGGTGATGAACTCCGGAAGGCAGGCGCTACGGTCGATCTGCGGCCGGTCGATGAAGTCGATGACCTCACCCCGTACGGGGCGGTTATCCTCGGAAGTCCGATATACATGGGAAAGTGGCTCCCTGAGGCGCAGGTCTTCGTCGAACGGCACCAGCAGCACCTGCGCAGCATGCCGGTCGCTTACTTCGCCGTGGGGCTCACGGTCATGGGCGGGACGCCTGATGCTATCGTGAGAGCGGAGGCCTCGATGGGCCAGGTGCGGATGCTCGTGAACCCCATAGATATCGGCATCTTCCCGGGGAAACTGGAGAGCAGCCGTCTCTCCGTGACGGACCGCGCTATCATCAAGCTCATCAGGGCAGAGACAGGAGATTTCCGCGATCTCAAGACCATCCGGGCCTGGGCACGGACCCTTCACTCGAAGGTTGTTCGGCCGTGATCGGTTCCGGTCCGGGATCCGTTACCTGCCGATTACCTGACCACAGGCTCTGGTAACGGGGGTGGTTCGTGATTTGCCTTTACCTCCAGGGGCCACCACGGTATGCAGGTAGCATCAGGGACGGACCCTGTAGGCGCAGGGCTCAAACGCCAGGAGGTGCCCCGGGGGACCACAGCGATCGACGTCACACTCCGGCGCACCGGAGAGCCCAACATCCTCCTTCCTGTCCCCCGACACGCAAACCACAAGAAAAAGTGGATATAGAACGATCACACACGTACCTGCAAACCAGGGTGTGAACCAGGTGTTCCGATACTCCTTCGTCGCAAGAATGCCCAATGAACCGGGCGCGCTCCACCGCGCGGCCGAGATCATCAAGTCCTACTCGGGCAACATCAACCGCATCCAGTACGACCGCAGGATCGACCCCGCCACGGTCTTTTTTGAAGTAACCGCTGAACCGGGAACCTGCTCCCGGATGAAAGAAGACCTCCATGCGATCGGCTACCTCCAGGAGACGCTTCCGACGCTCGGATTCCTCAAGTTCTCGGTATACCTCCCTCACCAGCCCGGAGCCCTCTTCGAACTCCTCACCTACATCACCGGAGCGGGTGCAAACATCGCCTACATCGACTTCGATGACCGGCGATGCGACCCCGGGAGGGTCACCATAAGCCTGAACGTCGAGGAGTCCGCGGTCGCAGGGAACCTGCTCGACCGCCTGAAGTCGCGCTACCGGCTCGATATCCTTGAGTATGACACGACCGGCGCGAACCTCGACGACACCGTCTTCTACGTCAGGTTTGCCCAGGCGGTGCGGGGACTTATCGGGACAGCGGAGGACGAGTTCCTGCTAAGCCTCCTGCATGATGTCAATCATATCGTCCAGGAGCTCTACAGTCTCGGCCAGAACCCGGAAGAGGTCTTTGAATGCATCCTCCGCACAGGAAGAACGCTCCGGGACACCACCGGAGAGGGGTTCTATGCGGATCTTCAGCGCATCCAGGTCAGCGATGCCGTCGAAGTCGTCTGCTTCCAGATGCCGGGCGGCGGAAACATATTCCTCCTCTGCGCCCCGGATGAGACGGTCATGATCGACACCGGCTACGGTATCTACCACCAGGACGTCGTGCGGATGCTCCAGCACTACGGCCTCGGAGACCTCAAAAAGATCCGGCGGGTCTACATCACCCACGCCGATGCCGACCACTGCGGGGCGGGCGGGCTCTTTGAGGCGGAGGCGTATATGCACTCCGGATCGCTTGCGATCATCCGCCAGGCAAACCGCGCTTATGGTTCGCGCAGTGAGGCTTCGATACTCGAAGAGGTCTACACGACCATCATCAACCTCTTCTCACGCTTCGCTCCGCCGGAGGACCCGGAACTTTTCCCGGCAGGAAAGATCGGCATGCGCTCGATCTTCCCCGTCCTCGCCCACTTTACAATCCACGACCTTGAGTTCGAGGTCCTCGAGTCCCTGGGCGGGCACCTGCACGGCCAGGTCTATTTCTTCTGCCCCGACCACAGCATCATCTTCACCGCCGATACGCTGATCAACTTCGGGAGCCTCGATGAGGACCGGCGGCGCTACAACTCGCTCGCCGATTTCCTGGTGACGTCGGTCAATGTCGATAGCGAGCTTGCGCGCCAGGAACGCAGGGCGTTATTTGATATAATCGCAGAATTGGATGAAGAGCGTGCACCGGAGGAGAGGCGGTGTCTGGTCGCGTGCGGCCACGGCGCCATATCCATCCTCGTGGACGGGCGACTGGAGGCGGTAGGTCCGGTCGAGCGTTACCGGCCGAAGGAGAGGTGAAGAGGGAGCCGGCCGGGGATTCTCGCCACTCACGAGCCGGCACACTGCAATAACACGCATATCGCTCTGGTTCTGCCTGAAGGGGGTGATTGTCCGGCTTTTCCTGGCTCCAGGCATAACGTATATGTGCTGGCACCCCTTCAGGTGCCCTCCTGCATTCGTGCAGGGGAGTGATGAGATGCCAGAGAATATTATCGATACACTGAAACAGGAGCACGAGATGGTGCTCTCAATCCTCTCAGAGCTTATAAGCAAGGGCATTAGCGGCCGGGAGCAGAAGTATGCAACCCTGAAGGAGAATCTCATGCCGCACCTCATAGGAGAGGAGCAGATACTGTATCCGAAGCTCAAAGAAGATGCTGATATGCGGGATATATCCTTTGAGGCCGTCGAGGAACACAGTGCGGTAAAAACACTGCTCAGCCAGCTCGATAGCGTATCCACATCGGATGAAGAGATCTGGGTAGCAAAGATCAAGGTCATCCAGGAGAACGTGAGCCACCATATTAGCGAAGAAGAGGAGAAGATCTTTGTGCAGATGCAGCGAAAGATGAGCAGCGATGAGCTCTCAAGTCTCGACAGCCAGTACAAAGAGGCGAAGAGAAGCGTAATCCCGGTTGCGGCGCAGTAAGAGTGCCGGTGCCGTGCTCACCAGCGCTCTCAATTTTTTGATGGCGAGGTTTTTTGCGAAATTGTTAAGTGCGGTAGCTACCACAGGACTCTCCGGATGGAGAGAAGAAGGGTATGGCACATATTCTTGAATTGATCAGGGCAGACCACGATTTTATCAGGAGCCTCCTCGATGACCTCGCGGACGATCCGGAGACGCGGGATCTCCGTTGCATCACGCTCCGCCGGGAACTGCCGGGACATATCTATGCAGAGGAGGCTACACTGTACGCGCGACTCCAGGATGTGGTGCCGGAGGAGATCAGGCAGTCGATCAGGGAGCACGGCGATATACGTGACATGCTTGCCCGCCTCGAAGCGATACCACTCAGGGATGGGGCATGGATGCCGGCGCTCGCCAGACTCAGAGAGGCCATCGAGGCACACTTTACCGCCGAGGAGGATCTGATCTTCTCGCGTGCCGAGCACCACATCAGCAGGAGTAGCCTCTTTGAGCTCAGTGAGGAGTTTGTGCTGGAGAAACAGAAAGCCGCAGAGTCCGTGGTGGTGTAAGAGGTGCACCCGTGACGAGAGATGCCCGGCGATGAGTATGAAGTCACCTGCATCAACTCACACGAAATCTGAATAAATAAACATTAAATATCATCTTATCGAATGATGATACATGGATAGAGGACTTCATCCCCGCTACAAGAACAGTAACCCCTCAAACGACTCCGTTATTGCCGATCCTGTCGTT
>Ga0265293_10011608_pt1 | contig 11928 bp, 11 predicted proteins | sample Munlanlewell138R_FD_192505 | JGI IMG/M metagenome (GOLD analysis project Ga0265293, IMG submission 192505) | Leachate microbial communities from a municipal landfill in Southern Ontario, Canada - Leachate well 138R | ecosystem: Engineered > Solid waste > Landfill > Unclassified | place: Canada... | reverse complement strand
GCTGCTCTCAACTCTGGACCCGGATGTATTCGCGATCCTTTATCGTAATCTGGTAGAAAATGCACTACGGCACGGCACAGAAAACACACCAGTGATGGTTAATCTGCAGAGTGACGGCACACTGGTTGTCAGCAATCAAAGCCCTCTCGTGCCTGCCGAAATTCTGGCACAGCTGACCGGGCGCTTCGAACGTGGCGGTGCCAGCAACAAGGGTAGCGGACTGGGTCTGGCCATTGTGCAGACGATTACTCAACGCATCGGCAGCACACTGGTGCTCAACTCCCCGATCAAAGGACAAACCGGAGGGTTTGAGGCCAGAATCATATTGCCTGTAAGCGATCAGACATCAAGGGTTTAATTTACCTGCAGCGCCACAACACAAACAGCAGCACTGCAAAGCCCAGACTCCAGCACAGCATTGCACTGTGCAACAACGGCAAATAGACAGCTGGCAATAGTGGAGCCAGCAAACGGGTACTGGCTGCCAAAACCAGCAGGCAGCTGGCCAGATAACTACTTTTCAGCGCACCAGCGTCCTTGAACTTTTTCACCACGCTGACTCGCGCCATGATAGTGACCATCAACACTCCCATGGCTGCTACTGTTACCGCATGTGTCGACAGCAACTGAGCTGTTGGTGCAAACTCGCCCAAGCCAAGCAAAAATACAGCCAGCGCCAGCCCGGCATAACCGGCAAACAGCAACACAATATCCAGCCGACTACGATACTGCCACGGCTGCCAGCGTAAAATCCGCATTGCAATAATGCCCCCGCCCAGCATCAGCACCCAACCCTGCAGCTCCGGAACCAGACCGGTAACGCTCAGCAGCAGGCCACCAGCCAGCGCCAACAAGCCTGCCCCTTCCATGTTGGGCTGAACACGATTACCCATGCGTACGCCCTGCTGTAACCAGAAACTGGCCAGCACTGGCGCAATCACTCTGCCACCCATAAAGAACATCAACGCCGACAACACAATGAGTGCGTGCGGCAGAATGTCAGCGAACACTGTAATACTGGAACCCGCCACTGCAGTCAGCAGGCTAATCAGCAACACAATGGGTGCAACACTGCGGTTTTGCCATTTTTTCGCTCGCCAAAAAGCAGGCACCACTTGCCAGCCCAGCATGCCGGCTGCAAGCGCCGCAAACAATGCTGGTAACGGATGAAACGATAAAATCCAGAAACTGACCCGGGCGGCCAGCCACAAAGCAATCAACCACAACAGACGGGGACGCTCAAGATTACCCAGCAGATAACCACAGATCACCAAAAAAGCCACACCAAAAATCAGCTCATGAGCGTGCGCATAAGGATTGGCCAACCCCGGCAACCACTGAATATTGCCCAGTATCGCCAGTACCGACAGCGGCAACACCCACATGGCATACAACGCCGCCAGCGGAAACAGCCACTGACGGGCCTGTATTTTTTTGGCAGATACTCTGGCCTCAAGCACACGGCCATCCTTTTTCATAACAACTTTAACCTCATGCTTTCAGTGCAATATCATCAGCACCGATAAAGCAGCCAACATAAACCGAAACTCCACACTGCAACAACAGCCGGACATCCTCCCCCAAAGTAAGGTGTTTCAGCAGGCAGCGGGCGACCGTAGCAAAGCATCAGCAACGGGACGAAGCTTGCTTCGGCACGGCAGCGTCAGCTTTGCGAAGCGTCGTTCGTGGCGTGCAAACCCAACCACATGATCACACCACCGGCAAAACTATGGCTCAGTCAGCAAACGATACAACTGCGGCAAGCGGGTCGGCAACTGCACCGGCTCCTTGATCAGCGTGTAGCCATTAGCCCCAAACATGTAGGGCAGATAATCACCCGCCTGCTGGTCAATGGTGATACAGAACGGAATCAACCCTGCCCTGCGCGCTTCCATCACCGCCTGCCGGGTGTCTTCCACACCGTAACGGCCTTCGTACAGGTCAAGGTCATTCGGCTTGCCATCAGTAATCAGCAGCAGCAGCTTGCGCCGATGTGGACGTTTTTCCAACAACTGGGTAGCGCGGCGAATCGCAGTGCCCATCCGGGTGTAATAGCCAGGCTTCAACGACTGAATTGCACCACACACATTGGCGTTGTACTTGTGGTCAAACCCCTTGATCTCCAGCATACGCACATGATGGCGGCGTAGCGAAGAAAAGCCATACAGGGCAAAGTCATCACCGGCAGCCGACAATGCTTCGGAAAACAGCATCAGACTGTCACCCACCACCTCAATTACACGACGCTCATTATTAACGTGAGCATCGGTCGACATCGACAGGTCGGCCAGCGCCAGACAACTCAGATCACGGTGCTGACGGCGACGGTCCATGAACAGGCCTGGCTCATGAATCTGCCCAAGCTTGCGCTCTACCTGAAAGTCGACACAGGCTTGCAAGTCCAGTTCGCTACCCTGGGTTTGCTGGCGCAACCACTGGGGCTCGGCGCGCAGATGCTCAAACTGGCGACGGACTTTTTTCGCCAAAGGCAACAAATGCTCCGGCAAATCCATCGGCTCTTGCAAACGAGGCTGCATCATCTCTACGTTGGCAAAATCCTTACGCAGTTCATTACGGCGAAAATCCCACTCCGGCATCTTGATACCCTCACCAAGTGGAATGTCGTCGATATCGGTAGGTGGCAAGTCCAGATGCAGCTTGAGCCCACCACCCTTGCGCTTACGCTTTTTCGACAGGGCTATTTCATCCAGATCATCAGCAGCCCGTGCCGCCTCCACATCATCATTGTCATCACCACAGCGGTCGACATCAATATGCTCGGTCCAGGAAAACAGGTTTTCCAGCCGGAATACCAGCAAACCGGATTTACCCGCATTATCTTCTACCCGGCTGGCCTGTTTACGCGGTGCTTGACCTTCCCCTCGCGCCTTGCCGAGCAGATCGCCATCTTCTTCCTCATCCCAATGGGTTTGCTGCGGACTGCCCAGATTCAGCGGCGGATACAGCCACAACGCCACCGGCCAGGGTGCCCGCTCACTACCGGGAAAGTTCTCGACTGTGCCCGGCTTAAGCAATGCTTCACGGATGGCATGCTCCAGCGCGGCCTCGGCAGGCGGCAAATCAGCCGGGTCTGGACGCAAGGCGAGATGGGCAATTACCAGTTCGGTATAGCGCTTTTGCAAAGCCGGGTACGTTTCCATCAGCTCAGCAATCCAGCGCTGGTTATCACGTCCCCAATGGCTCATGGGCCCGGAGTGAGCGCTGAGAATGGTCAGCCAGCGATACAGTTCGTGGTTCAGCCGCTCATCAGGATAAGTGGCTACAGCAGCAGGCAGGCGAACACTTTGCGCATCACGCCAGGCTACATTCAATTGCTGGGCGGTGCCCGCAACTTTCTGCAAAAAAGAACGCTTAACCTGAAGTTTTCGTGCCTGTACTGCTTCAAGGCTAACTTCATGCCCACCACCCATGGCACGAAACAGCAGAGCCAATCCAGCCTGCAAAGGCTCAAGCTCAACTCTGGCCTCGGGAAATTCGGGATCAGCCTTGCGGGTGATAAATTTGTGCCAGACACTGCCGGCCCACTCTTCCACTTCAATGGCAAAACTCATGGAATATCACCTCCAGGTACTACATTTCAAACGACAGGACTCAAGACGCTTCGCATAATCATCCAGCCAGATGACTATACACAACCTCCTGAAAAAACTACGCCGGGGCAAACCCGGCGTAGTCATCAGTCAGCAGTTACACTGATTCGGCAGGCAGAGGGGCCGGACGATCATCCTTGGCAACCTGCAAGCTCTTCTTGAAGCTCCACAGATAGCAGATCAGACCAACCAGGAAGCCCACACCGGCGATCAAACGCAGCCAGTAGAAAATCATCAGTTGGGCCTGAGTATCCATAAAGGACATCGCAGCTCCGCTTTCAGGCAGACGACGCAGCCAGACTTCAACCACACCCGCACCCGTCAGGAACAGAGTGATGAAGACCATGCTGATGGTCATCAGCCAAAAGCCCCACAGCTCCATGACCTGAGCCTTGTTGCTTGGCGCTTCACCAATACCGCGCAGCTTGGGCATGGCATAGGAAATGATGCACATGACGATCATCGCATAGGCACCATAGAAGGCCATGTGACCATGAGCAGCAGTAATCTGCGCACCGTGGGTGTAGTAGTTAACCGGAGCCAGAGTGTGCAGGAAGCCCCAGACACCGGCACCCAGGAATGCCATCACAGCGGTACCCATCGCCCACATGGCAGCAGCCTTGTTAGGATGCTCGCGGCGGCGACGGTTAATCATGTTGAAGGCAAACAGGACCATCACAAAGAATGGCAGTGGTTCCAGAGTGGAGAAGATCGAACCTACCCACAGCCAGACACCAGGTGCACCAATCCAGAAGTAGTGGTGACCGGTCCCCAGGATGCCGGAGATCAGCGCCAGGGCAACAATCACATACAGCCACTTCTCGATCACTTCACGGTCAACACCAGTAATTTTGATCAGTACATAGGCCAGAATGGACGCCATGATCAATTCCCACACACCTTCTACCCACAGGTGAACGACATACCACCAGTAGAACTTGTCACGTGACAGGTTTTCAGGGTTATAGAAGGCAAACAGGAACAGCAGGGCCAAACCAATCAGACCAGTCATCAAAACTACGTTAACAGCAGTCTTGCGGCCTTTCAGTACGGTCATGCCGATGTTGTACAGGAATGCCAGAGCTACCACGACAATCCCCACCTTGGTCGGCAAGGGTTGTTCCAGGAACTCCCGGCCCATCGTCGCCAACAGGTTGTTACCGGTCAGCTCGGCCAGCTTGGCGTAAGGCACAAACAGGTAGCCCAGAATGGTCAGCACGCCAGCAGCAGCAAACACCCAAAACAGCACAATGGCCAGTTTTGGACTGTGCAGCTCACGGTCTGCTTCTTCAGGTATCAGATAATACGCCGCACCCATGAAGCCAAACAGCAACCAGACAATCAGCAGGTTGGTGTGCACCATACGGGCAACGTTAAACGGCAGCAGCGGGAACAGAAAGTCACCGATAATATACTGCAGGCCCATGATCAGGCCGAACAGGATCTGACCCACAAAAAGCATCAGCGCAAACACAAAATAAGGTTTGGCCACCTTCTGTGACTCAAATTTGAACAGATTTTGACTGGACATTATTCGTCCTCCAACTTACAGGCAATTCAAACTTGCACAAACAATCCATACTCCATCTTGGGCATTAGCCTTCGATGTTGGGTGGCCAATCGTTTGTGTTGATTTTCGCAGTCCACTCCAGGAACTCGGTCAGGTCGGACAGCTGCTGATCGGTCAGATTGAATTGCGGCATTTGACGGCGTCCGGGCACGCCCGTCGGCTGTGCTTTCATCCATGCAGGCAGGAAGTACTTGAAGCCGTCCTCACCACCGCGACGGTAGAACACGTTGCCCAGCTCAGGAGCAAAATATGCACCTTCGCCCAGCAATGAGTGGCAACCGCTGCAGTTGTTGGTCTCATATACGTGTTTCCCGCGCACTACCGCCTCAGTTAACTGATCGGCGTTGGTACGCTCGGGAATGGTTTTCTCTGTGTGGTATGCCAGCGCAAGAAATACCAAAATGAAGAACAGACTGCCTCCATAATAAATATTTCGCGCCATACCCTTGGTAAATGTTGCAGACATGATGCGATGCCTCCTGAGGAAATTTTGCAGACTCATAATAGAAACATCACGTTGCATATGCGCTTGATAGCAATCAAGGAAGCCAAGATAGTGCCATCAGCACCAAATATTAGACGTTTTCATGACAAGCTTTAGTCGCAGACAGCACAAGCCTGTGCCCTATAAGCAGGTTGTCCTCTACAGAATTAAATATTAATTTCAAGATTTAATGAAATGCAAAAGGGCGGAGCAAACTATCCAGCCTGTCTCACCGACAAGCTGGCAGTTTGCATCCGCCCTTTTCAGTAAGCGTCAGGGTGATTCTAGAACACCGGAACAACAGCTCCGCTGTACTTCTGGTTGATGAAGTCGCGTACTTCTTCAGTTTTTAACGCTTCAACCAATTTTTGTACCGCTTCAGCATTCTGATTGTCTTCACGCGTTACCAAAATGTTCACATAAGGTGAGTCAGCACCTTCAATCGCCAGCGCGTCTTTTTGCGGATTCAAACCCGCTTCCAGCGCATAGTTGGTATTGATCAGCGCCACATCAACCTGATTCAGCACACGTGGCAGGGTCGCTGCCTCCAGCTCGCGTACACGCAGTTTTTTCGGGTTGTCAGCAATATCACGCGGGGTTGCGGTAATGCCGGCGTCTTCTGTCAGGGTCAGCACACCTGCGTGTTGCAGCAGCAGCAGTGCACGACCACCATTGGTGGCATCGTTCGGAATGGCTACCTGAGCACCCTCTTTCAGATCATCCAGTTTGGTAATTTTGCTGGAGTAAGCGCCAAATGGCTCAATATGGATACCGGCAACACTGACCAGTTTGGTGCCCTTGGCGGCATTGAACTCGTCCAGATAGGGCTGGTGCTGGAAGAAGTTAGCATCCAGACGGCCTTCGGCTACCTGAATATTGGGCTGCACATAGTCAGTGAATACTTTTACATCAAGTGTTACGCCCTGCTCGGCCAGCGCCGGCTTTACAAACTCAAGAATTTCGGCGTGCGGCACTGGAGTGGCTGCAACTTGCAGGGTTTCGGCAGTCGCCGACAGGGTAAATGAAGTCAGGATGGCAGCCGCCAACAGCAATGGTTTTTTCATGGAACACTCCTTGAACATTCTTCTGGAGCCGGCCAGCTGCAGGCCGCCGTCTCCGGATCTTTTTATTTGCGGGAAAAGTGCACTACCAGGCGATCACCCAGCATTTGCAGAATTTGTACCAGCACCAACAATAGCACGACCGTCACCACCATCACATCCGTCTGAAAGCGCTGATAGCCAAAACGAATGGCCAGGTCGCCCAGCCCGCCGGCACCGACTACGCCCGCCATGGCTGTATAGGACACCAGTGTAATCGCAGTCACGGTTACCGCAGCAATAATCCCTGGCCTGGCTTCAGGCAAGACCGCATTCCAGATGATTTGCCGTGTATTCGCGCCCATCGATTGGGTCGCCTCGATAATACCGCGATCCACCTCGCGTAAGGCAGTTTCCACCAAACGGGCAAAAAACGGCGTCGCACCCACCACCAATGGCGGAATGGCGCCGGCCACCCCCAGAGACGTACCGGTAATCAGCACGGTAAATGGAATCATGACAATCAATAAAATGATAAACGGCAGCGAGCGCAACACGTTCACCACCAATGACAACACCGCATAAGCGCCACGATGTGCAAATAATTGGCGTGGCCCCAGCAGAAACAGCAACACACCAAGCGGCAAGCCCAGCAACACAGTAAACAACAGGGAACCGCCCATCATCAGCAGAGTGTCCAGCGTTGCCAGCCAAATTTCATACCAGTCAATATTACTCATGCGCGCAGCACCTCCAGAGTGACGCCAGCAGACTGAAGCTGCTCACGAGCTGCTACCGCCTGTTCAGCGGAGCCGCTCAGGGCAACCGTCAGCTGGCCACATGGCTGATCTTTAATCCGGCCAATACGTCCAGCAAGGATACTGTAGTCAATCCCGGTTTCACGGGCGATACGGCCCAGCACCGGCGCATAGGTGCTTTCACCCAGAAAGGTCAGCCGCACAATGCTACCCTGCACTTGCTGCCAGTCTTCGTCGCTGCCCAGAGTGTCTTCGTCACTTTCCTGGACAAAACGGCGGGTAGTTTCATGCTGCGGATGTAAAAACACATCGGCAACATCTCCCAGCTCGACAATTACTCCACCATCCATCACGCCAACACGGTCGCAAACCCGACGAATCACATCCATTTCGTGGGTAATCAGCACAATGGTCAGGCCCAGTTCACGGTTGATTTCAGCCAGCAGCTGCAAGACCTGTGCGGTGGTTTGCGGGTCGAGCGCACTGGTGGCTTCGTCACACAGCAAAATATCCGGCCCGGTTGCCAAGGCCCGGGCAATACCGACCCGCTGCTTTTGTCCGCCCGACAACTGTGCCGGGTATTTATCCGCATGCTCTGACAAACCAACCCGCGCCAGCAGCTCGGCCACGCGCTGCGCAATGGCTGCATTGCTTTGTTCACCGGCTAGTTTCATGGGCATGGCGACATTGTTGGCCACCGTTTTTGAAGCAAGCAAATTAAAATGCTGAAAAATCATGCCTATCTTGCGGCGAAAATCACGCAAACCTGCAGCATCCAAGGCTGTCACGTCAGTGCCGTCAATCATGATGCGCCCGCCACAGGGCTCTTCCAACCGATTAATCAGCCGCAGCAGTGTACTTTTGCCCGCGCCAGAGTGGCCAATCAGGCCAAATATTTCCCCGCGCCTTATCTGTAAGTCGGTTTTTTGCAACGCCGGGATAGGTTGGCCCTGCACAACATAGGCCTTGTGGACCTGTTCAAATTCAATCACGAATATTCCTTCACCAGCCGCCTCTATAAGAGCGATATTCATCGCGACTGCCGGTTATATGATCATGGCTGGTCAGAGCCAGCATGTATTGCGAATCAGCTGGTACATACACACTTGATGGCAGCCACAGCCTGTGCGTTTTACACAAGCTGAGCTGCCATCGGCGAGGCTAGCGCTCAGGTTATTCCTGACCGGCAACCTTCAGATCAGCCGCAGCCGACCAAACACGATAACGCACTTCAATGCTGTCCGGCGCATACACCACTACCGGCAACTTGCTGTTATAACGCAACAGGGTGCCTTCACTACGCACCGGTACAAACGCTTCCACGGTGCTGTTGTCCGGGCAAGCCATCATGGTGCTGATCGGGCCAGACACATCGCTCAGCTCGTAATAAGTGTACCCCCAGCCTTCCAGCGTACGCTCCTGAAAACGGCCACCCATACCACGGGTATTACAGTCGGTCTGCATCACCTGCCCAGGGACCACTTCCAGCTTGTACAGCGTTTCATCGGCCTGTTCTGGCAACCAGATGACGTGACGCTGATAGCCTTCCTGCGCCGTAGGGTAAGGTGCAACGTCGGCCAGCTTTTGCTGTGGAGTAGCCGCACAAGCGGCAGTGGCAACAGCTGCCATCATAACGGCGGCGGAAAGAGTCTTTTTCATGCTCAATACCTGCTTAAAAATAACGGCCTATTGTCTCCGAGGCAGCCATGGCTGACAACAGTTATGCGGTCCAGTCAGGCCGGACACCCCAAACTACATGCCAGCCAGCCTCCTTGCCATTAACTTTCACCGACAAACGCACGGCATGAAATCGCACTTCGCCTACAAATCAGCCAGACATTGCTGCATCGCCACCGCCATGCTTTGCAGCAGTGCCGGATAGCTGTCGACTTTACTGCCCAACGGATCAAGCTCCTGCAAGCGTACTGGCAGATCCTTGGCCAGGCTGTGCGCCAAACGCGGTGGTGCTGGTGGTTCGTAAAAAATACAACTGGCACCTGCCTGCTCCAGAGTTTGACGCATTTGTTGCACATGACGCGCACCCGGCTGCACCTCGGCACTCAAAGCAAATACGCCACGGTGCTCAAGCCCGTAACTGTGCTCCAGATAGTTGAACGCTTCATGAAAGACAAAAAACGGCTTGCTCCGCACAGGCTGTAATAGTGCACTCAGTTCTTCGTCCAGCGCATCCAGCTCATGCTTGAAAGCCTGTAAGTTGGTCTGATAACGGTCCGCAGCTGACGGCTGCAAGCGGGCAAATTCACTCGCCATAAACGCCGCAATGACTCGCGCATTGTGGCTCGACAGCCACAGGTGCGCATCGAGACCGCCAGGCGGATGATCATGATCGTGTTGTTTCAGCTCATGCTCATCGTGCCCATGTGCATCTTCGTAATACAGCAGCTCCAGTCCCGATACGGTTTGCAAAGCGTGGCTCTGCTGCGGTTTGCGCTCAGCCAGTTTTTGTAAAAAAACCTCCAGATCCGGTCCAATCCAGAAAAAGGCATCCGCCTGTGCCACTCGTCTGCTGTCAGATGGGCGCAAACTGAACGAGTGCGGCGATCCGCCCGGCGGCAGTAACACCTCACTCGTACCTTCCTCGCCCAAAATGGTTTGGGCAATCAGCTGTAACGGCTGGATGCTCACCAACACTTTCGGTGCAGCCAGCAAGGACTGGCTACACAGCAGTAAAACAATCAGGAATAAAAAACGGTTCACGGGCTACTCCAGCAAACAAAGAATGTTATATAATAACGTTCCAATTTAGAAAATATGCAAGACATGAACAAAAATATTTCCCCCAAGCTTGCCGATCACAGCCTGGCCCTGTGTTCCGCACACGGGCATCAGTCATGTATCGAACAAGCCCTGGCCGCCGCCACCGAACTATGCCGGCGCGAGGGCTTGCGCCTGACAGCGATTCGCCAGCGGGTGCTGGAGCACGTCTGGCAAAGCCACCAGCCGCTGGGGGCCTATGACATTCTGGCCCGACTCAGCACAGAAGACGGCCGCCCGGCGGCACCACCGACGGTGTATCGTGCGCTGGACTTCTTGCTTGAGCACGGACTGATTCACCGCCTGGCCTCACTCAACGCTTACATCGGCTGTAACCGTCCGCATCAGGCCCATCAAGGACACTTCCTGATCTGTCGTCTGTGCAAAGTGGCACGTGAACTGCCGCATGATGAAATTGATATTGCCGTAGAACAGGCGGCTGCCGCGCTGGATTTTCAAGTAGAACAACAAGTGGTTGAAGTGTCCGGGGTTTGCGCCCCTTGCCGAGAGCAAGCATGAGCAACCCATTGATTCGTATTGAGCAAGGCAACGTCAGCTTTGCCGGCCAGCCGGTGCTGGAAGACATCAGTCTGGAACTGCAACAAGGTGAAATCGTTACGCTGGTTGGCCCCAACGGTTCCGGTAAAACCACTCTGGTGCGGGTACTGCTGGGACTGTTGCCACTCGACAGCGGTACCGTCTGGCGTGCGCCCAAACTACGCATTGGCTACATGCCGCAAAAGCTGGCCGTGCATGCCACCCTGCCGCTGACAGTCAAGCGTTTCTTGCAGCTGGTCCCGGGTAGCAAAAACTCTGCTATCGAATTGGCCCTGCAAGAAACCGGTGCCCTTAAAGTGCTGAATAGTCCGCTGCAGCGTATCTCTGGCGGCGAACTGCAGCGCGTACTACTGGCTCGCGCCCTGCTGCGTGAACCGCAACTGCTGGTACTGGATGAACCCGTGCAAGGCGTTGATGTCAACGGCCAGCTGGAGTTGTACAACCTGATAGGCCGTCTGCGCGAGCGCTATGGCTGCGGTGTGCTGATGGTTTCCCATGACCTGCATCTGGTGATGCGTGCCACCGACCGCGTACTGTGTCTCAACCGGCATCTGTGCTGCACCGGCAAGCCCGAACAGGTCAGCCACCACCCGGCTTTCGTTGCCCTGTTTGGCACTCAGGTGGCACAGGATCTGGCGGTCTATCACCATGCCCATGATCACGAGCACGACCTGCACGGCTGCGTGCTTGACGATAACCATACCCATCACCACGGACCAGATTGTACCCATGCCTGAGTTTCTTCTTTACGCTCTGCTCGCCGGTCTGGCACTGGCACTGGTCGCTGGCCCGCTGGGAGCGTTCGTGGTCTGGCGACGCATGGCCTATTTTGGCGATACCCTGTCCCACTCCGCCCTGTTTGGTGTAGCCATCGGCTTGCTGCTGGATGTACACCCGGCATTGGCCGTGGTGGTCAGCAGCCTGTTACTGGCGTTATTGCTGGTTACTCTGCAACAGCGCCAGCCATTGGCATCAGATACCGTACTGGGCATTCTGGCGCATAGCACCCTGTCACTAGGGCTGGTTACCCTAAGCTTTATGGATTCGGTACGGGTTGACCTGATGGGTTACCTGTTTGGCGATTTGCTGTCCGTCACCAGCACCGACCTGTTCGGCATTCTGGCCGGCAGCA
>Ga0265293_10011606_pt1 | contig 11930 bp, 9 predicted proteins | sample Munlanlewell138R_FD_192505 | JGI IMG/M metagenome (GOLD analysis project Ga0265293, IMG submission 192505) | Leachate microbial communities from a municipal landfill in Southern Ontario, Canada - Leachate well 138R | ecosystem: Engineered > Solid waste > Landfill > Unclassified | place: Canada... | reverse complement strand
CCGCACGTATTGTCGGCGAAGTCCTTGGCAAATATCACCCTCATGGAGATTCTGCCGTTTACGATGCCATGGCTCGCATGGCCCAGGATTTTTCAATGCGCTACATGTTAGTCCAGGGTCAGGGTAACTTTGGTTCAGTAGATGGGGATTCTCCCGCAGCAATGCGCTATACCGAAGCGCGTCTGGCTCGGATTTCTCAGGAACTTCTGGCTGATCTCGATAAAGATACAGTCGACTTCATTGATAACTTTGACGGATCACTGAAAGAACCTGAAGTTCTGCCTGCTCGCGCTCCAATGTTGCTGATGAACGGCTCAAGCGGGATCGCGGTTGGCATGGCTACGAACATCCCTCCGCACAATCTGGTCGAATTGGTGAACGCCCTCAATATGCTGATTGACCGCTATGACGAGATCGACGAAGTCAGCGTCGAGGAGCTGATGCAGTACATCCCCGGGCCCGACTTCCCTACGGGCGGCATCATTGTTGGTCGTGAGGGCATCCGACAGGCCTACAGCACCGGGCGCGGTCACCTGATGATGAGAGGTAAAGCCACTATCGAGGAAATTCGTGAAGGGCGCTATGCCATCATCATCGACGAAATCCCCTACCAGCTCAACAAAACCAGCCTGATTGAGCGCATTGCCGAGCTGCACCGCGAAGGAAAAATTGACTCGATCTCAGACATGCGCGACGAATCTGACCGAAATGGTATGCGCATTGTCATTGAACTGAAGCGCGGGACACAGCCCAAAAAAGTCGTCAATCAACTTTATAAATACACCGCCCTGCAATCCACATTCGCGGTCCAACTTTTGGCTCTGGTTAACCAGGAGCCGCGTATGCTCACGCTCAAGCGCGCCTTACAGCTTTACTTGGAACACCGCCAGGTGGTCATCACCCGTCGAACCTTGTTTGACCTGGATAAAGCCAAAAAACGGGCTCATATCCTGGACGGTTTACTGATCGCCATCGCCAATCTGGATGCGGTGATCAAGACCATTCGCGAATCTGACGATGCGGATATCGCTAAAACCCGTCTGATTGAACGCTTCAACCTGAGCGACCTGCAGGCACAGGCCATCTTGGATATGCAGTTACGCCGGCTTGCAGCCCTCGAACGTCAGAAAATCGAAGACGAGTATGCACAATTGAAGGAACTGATCAAAGAATTAGAGGACTTGCTGGCAAACCCGCAAAAGATCCTCGAAATCATCCGGACAGACCTTAATGAGGTTGCTGAAAAGTTTGGTGACCCGCGGCGAACACGGATCGCCCCAGACTCTGAGATGGACCTTTCAGATGAATCTCTGATTCAGGATGAGCCGGTTTTTGTCTCAATCACTGATCGCGGTTACATCAAACGTGTTTCCGACAGCGCCTATCGCCGCCAGGGTCGAGGGGGTCGTGGTGTCATCGGTCAGAGCATGCGCGGTGAAGACGAAATCAGGTTCTTTATTCGTGCCAACACGCTCGACACAATCCTTTTCTTCACCAACAAGGGCAAGGTTTACTCGGAGCGAGCCTTTGAACTGCCCGAAGAAAGCCGCCAGGGGCGTGGAATTCCGCTTGTGAACATTATCAATCTCGAACCCGAAGAGACCGTTACCGCCGTCTTGACGGTTGAAAACTTCAGCGCTACCCATTATTGCGCAATGGCAACGCGTCTGGGTCGTGTAAAACGAGTCCCCATGTCAAATTTCGAAAATGTACGCCCGTCTGGATTGATCGCTATCCGATTGAACAAAGGTGACGAATTGGGCTGGGTCCATATTACCAGCGGCGAAAATGACCTGATCATGGTTACCCGCAAGGCGAAAGCTTTGCGCTTCAGCGAATCTGAAGTGCGCCCCACCGGACGAACCACCATGGGCGTCACCGGCATTCGTCTGCGCGGCGATGACCGCGTGGTCTCCATGGACGTGGTTGAACCTGACGGCTATCTGTTGGTCATCACCGATAAAGGGCAGGGCAAACGCACGCCAATGGTTGAATACCTGGCCAAGTCCCGCGGAACCCTTGGAGTGACCACCATAAGTCAGGAAGCTCGAACCGAAATCGGAGATATCGCCGAGGCCAAGGTGGTTCTGGATGATGAAGACATCACCACCATCACCCGTTCAGGCATTGTCCTGCGGACAAAAGTTTCGGATATTTCAGTGCAAGGTCGCGCCACACAAGGTGTCAAGATCATGGACCTGGACAAGGGTGACAGCCTTGCAGCCATGGTGCGAATTTCAGCGGAAGAAGTTGAAAGCGCAGTCAAAGCCCGGCAACAGGCTTTAGCGGAAGAAATGGAAAACAATCCGGAGGTTCAACCTGACGTTGAAGAAGCGGAAATTCAGGAGGAAGAAGGCTCCGAGGCCGATCTCGATGCTGAAAACTCGGCAGACTGAATTACTCGTGTATGTCCAGACTGATCGCGGACATTCAACGAGCCATCAGGATTAATAGATACAGGGCAAAGCATCTCCGTTTTGCCCTGATATTGTTTAATCAACCTGAACTCACCTTTAAAAGCCAGCCGTTCGTTCCATTCGTCTATCAAGCGCGTTGAGCCGATTTGTTCCCTGCGTTTGCATACAAAATCAAGCAGCTTTTCCAAAAATTCCTGCGAGGAATCGATACGACAGCCTTCTGCTTGCAGGCTGGTGGCCGGGAAACGCAATTGGCTGGCGGTCTCCTCAAAGGCTTCGTCTCTCAGATTTACACCGACACCCATAATCAATGCATCAATGGCAGCACCGCTCCAGGTTGTTTCCGTTAAAATACCACTTATTTTTTTTCCACTGATCAAAACATCGTTTGGCCATTTGATCTCAGCCTCAAGGCCGCATGCTTCTTTCAGCAAATCAGCCAGGGCGAGTGCCCCCAGCGCAGTAAAGCGGCTCAAAAACTGTCTTTCTTCATCATCCGGTCGCAAGACCACAGAGAAGGTGAGCGAACAGTCCTGGTGGCTATACCACTGGCGGTCTTCACGACCTTTTCCGGCGGTTTGGTGTCTTGCCCAGACAACAAATTCTCCCGGTTTCTGATAGGACAATTCCATCGCGTCTTGGTTTGTCGAGCCGGTTTCCTCCAGGCATAAGACCTGCCAGCCAGCCAGGTTAATCCAATTTTCATCCGAATGAGAGGCAACAACCTCCATGATCAACTATTCGAGGTCCACCGGAAGTGTAAAACAAATCCTGGCGCCTTGGGTATAGCCTTCATCGACCCAGATGCGACCGCCCTGCGCGGTGACAATTGCCTTACATAGATACAGACCCAAGCCAGTGCCTTTGGTTGACCTGACGTCCTTATCGGAGCGATAAAACCGGTCAAACACGAAAGGTATGTCCTTGGGATCAAAACCTTTTCCCTGATCGCTTATGCAAACCTGGATTTCATTATTAAGCTCCTGCCCCTGGATTACGATTTGTCCACCATTGCTATATTTCAATGCGTTAGCAATCAGGTTGGTCAGCAGCTGTTTGATCCTGCTCTCGTCGGCAACAATAACGGGGAAATCGCTGGAAAACTCCGCCTTAATGGTGTGCCCGGCAGCTTCCGGTCTGAAACGATGGATTTGCTCGTCCACTAGAGCAGGGAAATCGACATGCGAGTTCGTTAAAACTATGGTTCCAGATTGAAGTTTGGTTGCATCCAGCAGATCATCGACCATAGCTGAAAGATGGTCGGCCTCCTCTTCAATAACCTTCAGGCTTTCCTGCACCATTTCGGGTTCCCAGTTGACGTCCGCCCGTCTGAGCGTGCTGGCATAACCCTTGATCAGGGTCAGTGGGGTTCGCAGTTCGTGGCTGATCACCGAGATAAAGCCGGTTTTCATTTCCTCTGCTTCACGATATCGGGTGATATCGCGCACCGAAGCGATCACATTCAACAACTGCCCCTCATTTGAAAAAAGTGGGGCGTAGGTAATCGCAACCGGGACGGGGTCCAGCCCGTCTTTGCGAATCAGGTCGCCCTCCAGGAACATCTCGCCAGGCTCGTAACCATGCCATTCAGCCTCGGTCAGTTCTTTTAGTTTAAGCCCCACAGGGCTGCTCTTCCACTGCACCACATCATCATACTTTTCACCTACCAGCGCAAAAGTCGGGCTGTTGATCAGGCGGGCGAATGCTTTATTGGCACTCAGTATGGTTAGATCTGGGCTCAAGATCAGGATTCCGTCCGCAACAGACGCCAGAAGCGCCGTAATGCGTAAATTTTGATCACGAACCTGGTTATAGAGCCGGGCGTTTCGAACCGCGATGGCGGCCTGGTTAGCGAAATTATTTAAAATGCTGTGATCGTTTGCCGTGAAGACGCCGCGATAATTTCGAAACACAAAAATCTGACCGATTGGTTTTCGCTGAACCAGCAGAGGCAAACCAACACCGGTGATCATTCCCATGCTGATATCGCTGAGCATTTTATTGACCCCAGGAACATACTGGCTGTCTTCCGGCGCGTTTTCAGGCAGAGAACGCAGCCAGTTTTCAAGGTATTCGGACAGCGCTGGTGGGATCCCTTTGCTGACCGCCAGATACCAACCTCGTTTTTCCTCAGTCAGGGCAATGAAGCCGGCATGACCGCTGAGCATCTCGATCGATATTTGCAGAATCCGACCCAGCAGGGTGTTCAGATCAAGCTCTTCAGTCAGAGACCGCGAAATTTCCAGCAGATACTCGCGCTGCCGCACACGATAATCAGGTAACATACCTTAATTATGCCAGTTAATGTAGAACATGGATAGTGAAGGTTCTATATTATTGAGAATCGGGTTTACAAAAAACCTCTCGCTGGAAGGGACATGCCGGCGGTAGCTTCTGTGTGTGCCAGAGGGATTTTGCCACCCTGTAAGGGCCAACCTTCGAACTGGCTCTTAAAAGAAAAAGTGGGCGCTGTAGGACTTTATTACCCTGCAAGGGCTAACCTTCGAACTGGTTCTTAAAATAAAAAGTGGGCGCTAGAGGACTTTATTACCCTGTAAGGGCTAACCTTCGAACTGGTTCTTAAAATAAAAAGTGGGCGCTGTAGGACTTTATTACCCTGCAAGGGCTAACCTTCGAACTCCCTATTAAAAGAAATAATGGGCACTGTAGGACTTTATTACCCTGTATGGGCTAACCTTCGAACTGGTTCTTAAAATAAAAAATGGGCGCTAGAGGACTCGAACCTCCGAACCTCACGGATGTGAACCGTGCGCTCTAACCAGCTGAGCTAAGCGCCCCAGAGTGAAAAGATTATAGCAAACCGCCCCGCTTTTGTCCACTTATTCCCTGAACATTTTGCGAAATTTATGGTTGGTCTCAAGCTCCGGTATACTTAATCATAACCGGGTTATTAGCATTCCGGTTTTTACCATCGTTTGCTTTAGACAAGGACAGACCCATGAAACAGTTAATCACCCTCCTGCTGATAAGCCTGATGGTTTTAAGTGCCTGCGAACCTCTGCAAACTCCGCCAGACACGATTGAAACGGATATTCAGGTTTTTAACTCCACCGGAACTTCCACGCCCGAACCTCTCCCGCGGACACTTCGCCCCCGCCGACTGAAACAGCGCTGCCCAGACCCACTTCTACTCTTCTTCCCACCAATCCACCTGTCCCAACGCCAGAGAGTGAGATCGTGCCTGGTGAACTGGTCGAAATCCCCGAAGGCGCATTCATGATGGGCTGCGACGTGGAAAACAACGGCGATCTGGGCTGCCGGGCAGCGGAGCTCCCCTTCCATGAGGTCACCCTGCCAGCCTATCTTATCGACCGCTATGAGGTGACCAACTCTCAATACCGGCAATGCGTGGAGGACGGAGCCTGCAAAGCCCCGCGGTCAAACGCCTCAAGCAGCCGGGAGGATTATTTTAGCGACCCTGCTTACGACCTGTATCCGGTCGTTTACATCAACTACGCGGATGCCCAGGCGTATTGCGAATGGGCCGGCATGCGCCTGCCCACCGAAGCCGAATGGGAAAAAGCAGCCCGGGGCAGCCAGTCTAATCTCTATCCCTGGGGCAACCAAGACCCCGACTGCACCCTTGCTAACAGCCTCAACAACCTGAACGCCACATCTTGCGTGGGCGACACCACCATGGTTGGCTCTTACCCGCTGGGCAGCAGTCAATATGGCGTCATGGATATGGCTGGCAACGTCTGGGAATGGGTGGCTGATTATTTCTCACCCAACTATTATGCCGACAGCCCCACAGAAAACCCCACTGGCCCTGAGAGCGGCACAGAACGTGTCGTTCGTGGAGGAGGCTGGTCGGGGAGTTGGCGCTACCTCAGAACCTCATCCCGCGCCTATGACCTCCCATTTTACAGCGGCGCAGACCTTGGCTTCCGCTGTGCCATGGATTTTATTGAAAACCCGGGGGATTAAACCCGACAACTGTTAAATCAGCGATGACGGATGGAATTGACTCCCAACCTTCTTTCTTAGTAAAATCGAAATTCTTCAAGAGTTAGTCAACTGCTGACGATTGCGTCCATTGAGCCACCAGATGCCGATCAACCCCATCGGCAGCAGGTAAGCGCCGAGTTGAAATGCGGCTCGGAAATCAAAAAGATCAGCAAATTTACCCACAAACGGGATAGCCAGTGAGGTTATTACAAAATTCATGGACAGGTAAATTCCGTTGATGAAAGCCCGGTCTTCGCTAAAGTTATCCTGCACCTGCGCCATCAGCACGGGCATAGCTGAAATTTCAAAAAAGCCGATCAGGAGCAGCACAGGCACCTGCAGCCAGCCGCTCATTCGCAGAAAAACCAACATAAAAATGCTGGTGGCCATGGTAGAGACAGTTAATATTTTCCCACGGCCAAAGCTATCGCTCAGGTTGCCAGCCAGAAAAGAACCAACCACACCGGCAGAAAAAATCAGTGCCATCCCAGCTCCGGAAACCCAGGTGCTGGCTCCGCCCTCGCGCAGAAAGGCTGGAAAGTAAGTCGAGAGCATAACCGTCATCACCGCGCGTGCCACCAGGATCAGACCTGCAGGCAGCATAACCGCGGTTATAGTGCTCCAGTCGCGAACTTTTTTCTCTGTAATTTTCACCATCGCAGAACGCGTGTCAGCGTCCTTAAGTCCGCGCCAGGTAACCAGAGAGGTGATTGCCCCCAAAATTATCAGGATCGGCAGCCTCCTCAGACCAAAGAGGTCATAGACGGAAACTAACACCAGAGCACCGAAGGCGTAACCCAGAGTGCCGGCATTGACCCAAAAGCTCATGCCCCGGCCTAGCTTTTTACCGGCATGCTTGCTGTTTAACGCCGGACCGATCGCGTGTAATGAGGCGGAGCTTAACCCAGCCAAAACCAACATCGCCATCATCAACACTGGTGTCGTGGCCAAACCGAGAAAACTCATCATCGTGCCAGTGATCAAAGGCGCCAGACTGATCAGAATCTTGAGATTGTATTGGTCAGCCAATGAGCCGATCAGCGGTTGGAAAAGAGAAGGTAATGAATAAAAAAGGGTCAGAGAACCCCCACCCAGATTGGTGAGTCCAAACTTGTCAATCAAGATTGCCAGCAGCGGCGGCAGAAATCCGGAATAGAGGTCATGCACGCCGTGCGCCATGGCAATGGAGGCTACATGCCGGCTGCTGAATTGGTTAGGTTCTTCTAAGGGCAAGTCTGGTTGTAAGAGGATTTCATCAAGAAGTATTTGAGGAACTTCGGTTTGGTTCTGCACGCCGCCAATTATATCAAGCAAAGCAGTGAGTTTAGCCAGATTCGACCAAATTTTGACTGGATCGATAGCATCCCCACGGGAAGCGCTTGTGATTATCGCCAGGCCCAGATTCAATTTCCAATCGTCAGTTCTACCTTAACCTATGATTATCTATGGTAGATTTTGACTTTCTCTGGTCTAATTAGTTCGAAAGAGGTGAAATATGTTTGATGGAAAATTTACAACAACTGATTCTTCAGGAACGCCACGTTTTAAAAGCCCCAAGGTCAACAGGAAGATCTCCATTGTCCTGATCGTCGCCCTTGCGCTGTTCATTTTGATTACATCGGCACTCTATGAAGTGCCTGCCGGCAGTATCGGTGTAGTCACACGCTTTGGAGCGGTAAACCGCAATGCCTATCCAGGCATGAACCTAAAAATCCCCTTCGTGGAGAAGGCCGTCTTGCTGAGCATCCGCACACAAAAAGATGAGGTGCAAGCCACGGCTGTGTCTATAAACCTGCAGGTGGTCACATCCCTTATCGCGGTCAACTATCATCTGGATGGCAATCGTGCTACAGAAGTCTATCAAAATATTGGCGTGAATTATGCTGATATCATCGTTGCACCGGCTATTCAAAACACCTTTAAAGCTGTAACTGCCCGGTTTACAGCTGAAGAGCTGGTCACCAAACGCGACGAAGTCAGACATCAAGCAGAAATAGAATTAAGTAAGCAGCTGGAGCCCTATTTTATCGTCATGGAAAACTTTAACATTGTCAACTTTGATTTTTCTCAGGAGTACCAAAATGCCATTGAGATCAAACAGGTCGCGCAACAGCAGGTAGAAACCTCCAAACAAAAGTTGGCCCAGGCAGAAATTGACGCTCAAACTGTAATCGCCGAGGCGGAGGGTCAGGCTGACGCCCAGAAAGCGTTGGCTGAAACAGGCGCTCTGACCAACGAGTATTTGCAGTACTTGTTTCTGACAAGATGGAACGGTATTTTGCCCCAGGTCATGACCAGTGGCAGCGATTCGCTGATCGACGTCTCACGCTTCATGAACTTTCCCCAGCAGGAGCCCTAAAGTCAGACAGATACTCCCAATGAGCGACTAGCATGGCGTGGTGGATAGTGCCAACACTCAAACTGCCACGCCACACAATTAGGATAGTGTCTACAACTATGAGGAATTGTCCCTAATCACTTGTATAATGGCAATAATGACAAGGGTAAGATACCCATTAGTCATAATTGACAACAAAGAATTATTTAGAGAAGGAGTACACATGGCAAAATTTGAAAGAGAAGTTGAGATTGATGCCCCAGTCCAAAATGCCTGGGCAGTCCTGACCGATGCAACACTCTGGCCAAAATGGTTCCCATTTATGCACAGTGTTTCAAACGTTCGACCGCTCGCTGAAGGCGCGGTGATCAACTGGAACAGTGGTGATAAAGATGGTATTGCCACAATCACCAAGTTTGTTCCCGAAAAAGAACTGGAAATCCTCACAAACCTCGAAGGCGATGAAGATAAGCACAACTTCACCCTGCGCAGCAGTGGTGGTTTCTTTGGTCTCAAGGCTGATGAAGCTAAAGTTGAATACAAGCTCGACACCATGACCGGTGGCGGCATCTTTGGTCGTTTTGTTACAGGTGGTAATCCCCGCGACATGCTTCGCGTCAAGAATGCCACAAACGCTTTGCGCAGACTTGTAGAAGCGCATTATCCACACGCATAAGAAAGAAGGAGAAATCAAATGGGATTAATTGCATCAATTCTTGTCGGTCTTTTGGCCGGAATGGCGGCCTCATGGCTGATGAAAACCAATCATAAATGGTATGTCGATATCCTGATCGGTATCGGTGGTAGTATCCTTGGCGGTTGGATCACAAGTTTAATTCTGGGCACAAACCTTGTGTCTGGATTCAACCTGACAACGCTGCTTGTTTCAATAGGTGGCGCGGTTCTGGTTCTCTTGATTTACAACTGGTTCACCAGCCGTAAGTAAATAAGATTGACTATCAAAAAAGTCGGCAAATCGCCGACTTTTTTTGTCATCCATTGCAGTAACCCAGCATGGCGTTATGAGGATCATTTATCTATAATCCTTACACTTACCGATAACACAAGCCAAAAATAGACTAAAATTTGCATTAGAATCGCGAACACTATTGGTATTTATTCACCTTAATATGGAGGCAATTATGTCCGATGACATCCCTGAAGTAAACGCCCGACGCAGACGCCGCAGCAGCAGCAAGCCCACACAACAGGCTGAGCGACCTGTACGTCGTCAAGCCCCACCTCGCCCTTCCTCCTCAGGAGGCGGCGGTATAGGCATGAACCCTCCGCCAGGCTCTGACAGTGGAGGCGGCGGTTTTTCGTCTTCTGGAGGTGGCTCTTCTCCTTCCGGAGGCGGCTCTTTTGGCAGCGGCGGCCTGGGATCTCTTGGAGGTCTACTGGCCGGCTTAGGCTCTGGAACCGGCAAAAGGCGGGGCGGTTGCGGCAGCATCATCGGCATCATCCTGGTTCTGCTGGTGGTCTTTTTTCTGTTCCGAATGTGTTCCGGCGGCAGCTCGTTATTACCTCAACTTGGACTGGACCAACCTTCTGTCACTCAGCCAGGTCAGGACGATTCTTTTGTGCTTCAACAGCCCACCCCTGACGACACAACAATCCAGCCATTCTCACCAACTGCGATCTGGCCTACAGCCCTGCCTTCTGATAACTCGGGCAAAACCTGGCTTGTCATGCTTTATCAAAACGCGGACGATAACGCCCTGGAACGCGATATCCTGATCGACTTGAACGAGGCAGAAATGATTGGGTCGACCGATCAGGTCGTCATCCTCAGCCAGTTCGACCGCTACCGGGGTGGCTACAGCGGCGACGGGGATTGGCACACCACCCGGGGTTACCTGGTCACCTACGATGACGACCTCAACCGCATTGGCTCCGAACTGCTTGCAGATATCGGCGAGGTCAATATGGGCGAGGCTGCCACCCTGGTCGATTTTGTCTCCTGGGCTTCACGTACCTACCCAGCTGACAACCACGTCCTGATTATGTCCGACCACGGCATGGGTTGGCCTGGCGGCTGGTCAGACCCAGCCCCCAGTCAGCGAGACAACAGCTCCAACGCCCCGCTTACCAATGCTATGCAGGATGACTTCCTCTACCTCAACGAGCTGGAAGACGCGCTCAGACAAATCCAGTCAACCACCAGGATCGATAAATTTGAGCTGATCGGGCTGGATGCCTGCTTGATGAGCCAAATGGAGGTTTATGCCGCTCTGGCTCCCTATACCAGGTACGCGGTAGCCTCCGAAGAAAACGAACCTGGCCTGGGCTGGGCTTATTCAGCCTTCCTCAGCTTGCTGGTCTATGACCCCGACATCCCGACTGCCGACTTGGCAGCCAACATCGTTGACAGTTATATCACTCAGGACCAGCGCGTGGTGGACGACCGCGCCCGGGCAGAGTTTCTGGCCCAAAATTCCAGCAGCGGGGGCTGGTTCGCGAATCGCATGAGCGCCGACCAACTCTTCCAGCAGCTTGGACAAAACATCACTCTGACCGCCGTGAATCTCGAAAATTTCCCGCTCTTGCTAGACGCGTTGAATCAATTCGCCTACCAACTTCAACGCATGGATCAGCGCGTCGTTGCCCAGGCACGTAGCTACGCGCAGTCTTATTCCTCGGTTTTCGGAAGCAATGTGCCGCCATCCTTTATCGATTTGGGACATTTTGTGCAGTTGATCTACAAGAACAACAAAGACGCCAATGTGCGCCAGGCTTCCGAGATGGTGATCGATGCCCTTAACCAGGTTATCGTCGCTGAGAAACACGGCCCAGGTAAACCTGGTTCGACCGGCATCGCCATTTACTTTCCCAATTCGCAACTCTATTCCAATGCAGCGACTGGCATGGCTTCTTACACGGTAATCGCTGACACTTTCAGCCGTTCGTCATTATGGGATGACCTGTTAGGCTACCATTACTCCGGCCGCAACTTTGATCTGACCGCGGCAGAGTCGGTCTCGATTGCACGCGCAAGCCAGGTTCCGGGTTCAGGCAATATCCAGATTGGGCAGGTTGAAGCTTCCGCCAACAGTGTCAGCCCGGGTGATTTTGTGGATCTCACCGCCGTCATAACAGGCGAAAACATTGGGTACATCTATTTGTTCACCGGCTTGATCGATGAGGAATCCAACAGCATCTATGTCGCCGATATGGATTACCTGGAAACTTCCCAGACAGCGGAGCTC
>Ga0265293_10011605_pt1 | contig 11933 bp, 9 predicted proteins | sample Munlanlewell138R_FD_192505 | JGI IMG/M metagenome (GOLD analysis project Ga0265293, IMG submission 192505) | Leachate microbial communities from a municipal landfill in Southern Ontario, Canada - Leachate well 138R | ecosystem: Engineered > Solid waste > Landfill > Unclassified | place: Canada... | reverse complement strand
GCCACGTCTCGAGCGAAGATTGGGCAAAGCTGGCAGCGGCTCACCGTGCGGGGCACCGAAATGAGAAGGGGTCCGACTAAGAACCGGACCCCTTCTCACCACCGGGTCAAGGTGCACCGCAAGTGTTATCCAGGACCGCTGTGACGACATCACCTCCATCAATTCCAGCCGGAGGCAGGAAGGTATTGATGCTGGTCAGTGGTCCTCCGGTTGCGATGTCAAACTGCTCGACTCTGAGGCTTCCAGTACCCCTTTCATCTCGAAATACCATATCATCCGATACCGTGTTGCCAGTGATCTCTACGCAGGGATCCAGATTGGTATCCTTCTCGATATCAATGGAGGAATTTTGACCGGAGAGCGTGTTTGAGCGGATGAATGCCGTACTGATCGTGAAGCCCTCATAAAAGTTAATCGAAATATCAGCATCATTGGAAGCTGAGAAATCATTGTTCTCTATCAGTGCCCTGAATGACCCACTTCCCGGATTATCGATATCGAACGCACTCTGGTCACTTCCGGAGATCACATTCCCAGAGACTATCACCTCGGTGGTAATAGTAGAGCCAGCGTCTATTCTAATCATATCCTTTCCGCTTCCATCGGCGGTATTTCCTGTAATGCTGGCGGTCACTGCAGAATCATCGTTGCACTCGAGAGAGAAAAAACGTTCTACAGCGTTGATGGAGGAGTTGTCATCGACCAATATGTCCGCGCGGGAGGAGTCGTTGGTCACGAGTCCGATGCCGTGCTCAAACGCAGCTTCCGGGTCCTCACCGCTAAACGTGTTCGACTGGAAAGTCGCGGTCAAGACGCTTGTCCCATTTAGAGTCATGGAAAAGGCGTCGTCCGGTTCACTGACAGCATCGTCGTTAAAAACGTTAGCCGTTGCCACAATAGTCGCGTCGGTGTTGGTATTGTTCACCTCTACATAATCGACATCCGTGGCAACGCTGTGAGGTTCAAAGACGTTGTTGGTGATCGCCAGCGTACCACCGACGTCCGTCAATAGGATGTGCTGAGTGTTAGGAGCGCTGAACTCGTTGTTGTCTACAGCCAGATTTTCAACACCACTAGCAGTGAGGAAGACCCCTGTACTGCTCTCCATCCGGAGTCCCGCCACGAGGTTGTCGCCACCCAGGGTTATCGGTCCCTGAAGGACCGGTCTGCCACCCGGGACTTCGATCGTTTGGGCGGCTACCAACCCCTGGGCCTGGCCGATCAGGTTGACCCCCGCCGGCAAGGTAAAACTCCCGTCCTGCTTGGTGGTCAAACCGTCACCCCGGTAAACGAAGATAGTGTCCCCGCTGCCGACCGCTGCCAGGGCATCGCTCAGATTATCGAAAGGGCTGCTCTGACTGCCGTTGCCGTTGGGCCCGGAATTATCAACGAAAAACGCCAGGGCATCGATATTCAGAGTGACCGTCGCTGTCGAAGAACCTCCATCGTTGCTGAGCGTATATGTGAAGCTATCGCTCCCGGTGAAGCCGAAGGGCGCGGTGTACTGGAAGCTACCGTCTTCATTCAATACGACGGTTCCGCCCTGGGCCGTTGAAGCATCGAATTCGGTAATGGTTGCTCCGTTGATTGTGTCGTTGTTTAAAACTCCGTTGGCGATCGTCTGGTTAAGAATCGCATTTCCTAGAGCGGCCACTGTATCGTCCACGGCCACGGGTGGCGCGGCCAAAGGTCCAGTAAAGACGAAATTCTGCGAGCCACCGCATCCGGCGAGCATTGTAGCCAGGGCTAGTGATACAATTTTAAGTTTGGGTCTTTTTCTCATTAACTCTCTCTTTCTGGAAGAAAGGTTAGTTGGCCAAAGGGAAAAGAACACCTGTCACCTTCGAAGCTATTCCAGGATCCTCGCTCTCGCCAGGCCGGTAACAATTTATTCAAACTTATACGGTCTTCCCAATGTAAACTCGGGATGCTCAAGATTTGGAGACCATTATGCAAATTACTCGAACCAGCTTCGCTAGCTACAGACCGGAGGCGAAACCTGCCCCCAGCGCACCTGATCGTCCCGAGAGTTTTACTTTTTCGGGGGCCGAAAGTCCGGCGAGTACCGGTAGAGCGCTCAGAGCCCTTTCAGGTGCCGCCGTGGGGGCCGGGGTCGGTGTCCTGGCCGGGCTGAATCCAAGCGCGCTATCCACTCTGGGCGGAGCCGCCGTCACGGCTCTACCCTCGGCCTTCGTGGGAGGCGTAACCGGAGCCCTGATCGGAGAAAAGATCGGCCAGAGCGATTCCAGCAAAACCGTGGGGGCGGGTCTCTGGGGTGCCCTCCTGGGAGGCGCCGCCGGAGCCGCCGGAGGAGCCTACGTGGCCGCCAATTTCGCCGGCTGGCCCGCAGCCATAGCGCTGGGTATCGGCGGAGGGATCACCGGACTACTGGTTGCCGGGTCTTAGAGAGTCTCTTCTTCTAAGAACCTCCATCCCCAACCAAAACAGACGCTCGCGCACCGAAACCGCGCTGGTCCATTCCCGAAATTCCCACCGCTCGGAGCCGACGTCGTCTCCGCAATACAGTAGTGCACCCAGGCGAGCGCCTCGATAGCGAGCGACGGCGGCCAGCGAGGCGATCTCCATCTCCACGGTCAGACACCCCGACTCTCGGCGGCGAGCGATGCGCGAGGGAGTCTCCCGATAGAGGCCGTCGGTGGTCCAGGTGCTGCCGGCTTGATAGGAAACGCCGGACTCGTCCATGACCTTGCGGGCGGTCTGAACGAAGAAAGCGTCAAGCCGAATAATAGGGCCTGGTGGAAAATAGTGGTGGGATGTCCCTTCGTCTCTCCAGGCCTGTTCCACCAAAACCAGATGGCCCAACGCTTGCCCGGCCAGGCTCCCTGCTCCTCCACACAAGAAGAAATCGCGGCAGCCCAGCGCGATCAACTCTTCCAGAGTAGCCGCCGCGAGAGACCCCCCCACCCCGGGATGGCAGACCGCTACGGTCTCTCCCCGGAAAGGGAGGGTCCAGACTTCGGTCGCTCCGATCTCTGAACCCAGTCCGTGAAAACTTTGGGAGCCCTCTTGGGATTCGAGTCTCTGCAAGACCTCCGGAAAAAAGCAAAGCAGGCATTTTGAAGGCAACTTCGGGTCAGGGAATCGTTCGGACGGCTCGATCAGGGCCGTTTCTTCGGTCAGCGGCTCCAGTAGCGGACAGACCAACCCCCGCAGGCTCTGGGGCCAGACAAACTCACCTTGAGCATTCCTGGTCAAATTCACAACCGCCTCCACCGAGGAGAGTGGGATGAGCGAGTAAAGGTGAGGAAACTCTTCCCCATGACCGTAGAGATCTTCCCATTTTAGAGAAGGCCCCAGAGGTTCTACCCGAAGCACCAGAACCTTGAGATCCACGGCCTCCGAGTACCAGCGCTCAGCCGTTCTCAGGAGCTGGTCAGCGCTGGAAAGGTGGACGAAGCCTTCAGTGGTCAGGCTTTCGGGGTTAAAACACGGCTCAAACCCGGGACTTTGAAAAAGATGAAAGAGAAACTCCATATCGCGGAACCTGCGTCTTGCCACCTCTCAAGACCTGTCGTGCAAGGAGTTCAATCCTATACCCCTAACCTAACCTCATGAACAAGGACCAGATCCGCGACGCCGTCAACCGTACTTTTTACTCTTCTTTAGAAGAATCCGGGACGGAGGTCAACGCGCTGCCTCCCGGTCAGTTGCAAGCCATAGTGCGGGCGGTGGCCGACTCCATCTACGCGGTCATGGAGGGACTTGAGGAAGAAACTCCCCCCACCGGACCGCTCCCCACGACCCAGGATGAAGAAGAGATCCTGTGGACCGGAAAACCTATAATGACGTTGGGAGAGCGCTATGAACTAACCTCTCAGAGGCTGCGCATCTACCGGGGCGTCTTTTCCCGCAACCTGGAAGAGATCGACCTGGTCAGGGTCCGAGACACCAAGGTCAAGCAGAACATGGGCGAGCGCATGGCAGGCGTTGGAGATGTCACGGTCATCTCCACCGATAAGAGCAATCCGGAGATCGTGCTCAACAACGTGAAAGATCCGGTCACGGTGAGAGAGACCATCCGCAAAGCCTATCTAGCCGAGCAAGACCGCCGAGGTCTACGATTTCGGGAGGAATAGGCTTTCAGGGGCTGGGCGTTTTCGCACCCACCGTAAAACTTACCCTCGGCCCCCTGTCCTCTTCCACTATCATATCCGGGCCGCGTTTTAATTCGCGCCCATCCACGGTGATCTTCCAGGACCTCTTCAGGTCCTTGGGAAGGGCATTGAAAACGATTTCATAGGCTGAGGGTCCTCCCCGGATTTCGAACTCACCCGGTAGAGTGATATCAAAATTCTGCTGGCCCACTCCGGAACTGGCCGGATTATTGGTCTTGATCGTCCCACCGACCTGTCCTTCCCCTTCTGGGAAGATGATCTTGATGGTTTGAGCGTGTTCGCTCTCCATTTTGGTACTGCAACCTGCCAAAATGAGAAATGACAATACAAGTGAGGTTAGTAACAAACGATTCATGATTGGCCCGATTCGCTCTTCAAAGAGACCATCCTTGCCAATTTCGCTGCTTAGCGGGTGATCACCGATCCATCATTGGCAAAATAGGCGCCACCCCGAAACGTTTGGACCTCGATCCCTCCGGCCTGAACCTTTACCCCGGTGTGGCCCCCGTCCTGGCTGTAAACATCGATAGAGTTAGCTTCGTTCTGCTCTACGATCAACGTGCCTCGAGGAGTGGTGATGGTGGCTATGTTGTCGGCTTCACATTCACCCCCAAGATCCAGGGCTTGCTTGCAGATCGTTTCTCCGCGCTGGTCCCACGACGCTTCTTCGGAGCCAAGAACCTGATAATGGGAGCCCGAATCAGGATTGACCACTCGATCCCCGATGCTCAGGTTGATCACGACCTCTCCATCGGCGGTGCGGATAAGCTCCACGGGAGCGTATTCAAAGTTTGTGTTTTGGACCTGAGGGAGGGCACTTTCAGCGATCGCGGGTGCTAATGCGGAGTTCGTCATGCATCCGGCCAAGGAAACCGCCGCGAGCCCACCCAGCACCGCCGCCGTCCAGAGTTTTGACGACTGCTTCGGTCTGGCTGCCCCCGCACTCAAGGACACATCATCACAGGTTGCCGTTGAGACCTGAGGCCCCAGGTCTCTCCGGGGGGGTGAACTCAACCTGCCCAACACTCGAGAGCTTTTGAAAGAGGCAAGTTTCGATGATTGTATGGTCTGCATTGTCGGATTATCTCATTTTCAAGACGAAATTTCTTTAAAATCGTGGGCTGATTTGTTACCGAAAAGCTAAAAATAGGGCCACAAAGGACGTGCGAGGGTAATGAATAAATCCTTGTACTATGATTTATCGTTGCCGAGCCCTCCTGGTTGCTGCTTGTCTCGTCATTTTCCTCTCCAATGGCGTGGCAGCTCAGTATCCCGACCAGTCGGCGGAAGCGCACGCCTGGTCACTTTTTGAAGCTTACGACTCGTCCGACGCCGGCACGTTCAGCCGGTTGCTCAGCTCCCAGCCGGAGCTTTCCCGGAAGGCTTTTATTTACGTACTTTTCTACATAAGCGAGCACCTTCAGAGCAATCCGGCCGACGCCCAAACGGCAACCCTGTTCGGTGCAGAGCTTGCCGCTCAGCTCAACACCCGCCTCAACGACCCGGTACCTCTGCAGGTGATGCAGGCGCTACAGGATCAGGACGAGCAGACCCTGACTCGATTGGTGACTGCGTATTCAACCGAACTATACGAAGAGGAGGTGGGCTCCGATTCCGTTGCCACCCTTCCCCCTGAAGAGTCCGAAGAACCGGTAAAGTATATCTATTACGGTGATAACCAGGAACGAGCCAGCGATTACCCCGACCAGGTTTTCGACATCATACACCCTGTGCTGATGAAGCTAGCTCGAGCCATGCTGGCGATCACCCACCACGATCCGCGGCTCATTCTGCAAGAATTGGATACCTTTGGTGGTGTCTTCGACGAATTCAAGAGTACCATCTTCGAGTTGGGTGGCAAGACTCCAGAGTTTCAGGAGTGGACCGAGGAGGTCGAAAGCACGGTGGCCCTTGCTCGTCTGCAGATCCTGGCTGAATTCGGCCTCTTAGACGATTTTGGTAACGAAGCTCCGAGATTACTGGCTAAAGAAGAGGATACCAACAACCGAATGGGAGTCTACTTCACCGGTTACCGGGTCGCTTTCCGCCGGCAGCAGTACGAGAAGGCCCGGAATTACCTGAACCAGAGCTGGGCCACCATTAAACAGGTACCAACCGAGGTCTCCCCCATTTTCAGTTTTCTGGCCGAGACTGCCGAATTTCAGCTCCGGGTCGCAGAAAAAGGGCCGGTCAACTCTGCCGACACCGTCCAAGCCTTCAACAAAGCCTGGGCCCATCTGAGTGGTTACAAGGCTCTTCAGCGCATGGCCGACGACACCGCTTGGTACTACGGTCAGCCCGGTCTTTACTATTGGATCGAAGAGTTGAGTGCTTTAGGAGAAGCCGGCAATCCAGGGATTGGCACCATCTTTGGAGCTGCCAACGAATGGATGGAAGAAATCAGCCGGTTTGACGATTCCCTTATCCTGGATCCTGCCGACGCCTTGCTCCACTCTTACGAACTCCAGGGACTCTTGACCGTTGCTTACACAGGTCTAGATGTCTTTCTTTACATTTTGGAGCACAACCCGGACATACTCGCCCACCCCGATGTCGATGCTAAAGGGTTGTTTGCAGCCCTCGGCGAGATTTTGCAGCTAGGCGAAGCCATCGACCAGCAGATCGACCTGAACCTGGATAGGCCCGGATTTCCACCCTTCAAACTGAAAAATAGCTCCCAGATGAAGACGTTGGCCATTCGACTCAAATTGCTGGAGGGGCTCAATCCGAACCGCCCGGACCAGGAAAGGCTGAAGACATTGGAAGCCCTTCTGCCCAGGATGGAAGAGTTGGATGCTCCCGGCGATTATATTTTCTATCATCTGCAAATGGGGCACTCCCTGAAGTCGCTGGGGCGCCCTGATCTTGCCATCGTATCCTGGAAGAAGGCTCTAAAAAAAGCCGAAGATCTCAGCTTCGTTTCCCAATCGCTGGATGCTGCAGCTTTGCTCGCCGAGGAGTACGGAGAATCCGACAACTGGGGACAGGCCAGTGTCTATGTGAACAAGGCCAAGGAGAGTATACAAGAGGAGCTGGGAACTTCCGAGGAGACCGTCGGGCTCAAGATGGTCAAGAAGTCCCAGAATCTCACGGAGTTGGGGGCGGTCGCCGCCATCAAATCCAATGAGCCGGAGAAAGCGCTCGCCCTGCTCACCGAAGGCCAGCAGATGAACGACGCGGCCGCCCAACTTACCAGCAACAGCGAGGGGGCCAAAGCCACCAAAGAGCTACAGCAAAAAAAGAAGCAGCTCAATTCGCTGACCTCAAAGGTCAAGGAGTTACAGTCGCTACCGGACAGCCAGACCCGCAATGAAATGCTCCAGAAGGCAGAAACGCTCCTGGCCGAGACGAAATCGGACTTTCTCCTGCAGAGCCGAAACATTCGACAGAAATTCTCCGGGCTTTACACAACTGCGCTCCGCTTCGATCCCTTGAACCTGCCGGACGTGCAGGCCGCTCTGCCCGCCGATGCGGCGGTCGTACAGTACTTTGCAACCGACCATGAGTTGTACATCTTTGTGGTGACCAAATCGGATTTCCGCTTGCGTTCCGTGAAAGAGACGAAGGCCAACCTGGACCACAACATCACCACTTATCTCGAGACGGTTCAACGCACCGCTCAAGACCCTCAAACATTGAGCATGGTCTCGACCAGCCTGTACCAAACTCTGATCGCCCCCATCGAGACAGACCTGGCCAATTCCAACACTCTGGTCCTTATCCCCTCGGGCAAACTGAATGTACTTCCCTTCGCTCCCCTCAAAGGTCCGGATGGAAAGATGCTGCTGGAGAAAAAGACCTTGTTGGTGCTGGCCAAACCCACGGACTTTATGAAGATCGCCTCCACCAAGGCAAAGCCGGTGGCCAGCGTGGTCGCTTTTGCCAACGCCACTCAGGACCTGCCGGCCGCCGAGATGGAAGGAGAGAACATCGCCGAGATCTTCCCTGAATCCAAGCTTTTCAAGCGAGAGGAAGCCAGCAAGGAAAATCTCATGAAGTACGGCAGCCAGGCAGAGGTTCTTCACCTGGCCACCCACGGCGTGTGGGATGCCAATAACTCTCTGAACAACTACCTGAAGCTTTCCAACGGACAAAAGCTTGCCCAGGAAGAAATTTTCAGCCTCAACCTCTCCGACACTTCCATCGTGACTCTCTCCGCCTGCAGCACCGCCCTGGCGGACACCAAGGAAGTCGAATACGTAGCCAGCCTGGCCGAAGCTTTCTGGATCGCGGGATCCCAGTCGGTGGTGGCCTCTCTGTGGCCGGTGGACGACTCTTCCACGGGGCTATTGATGACCAAATTTTACGAAAATCTGAGAGCCGGTGACGGCAAAGCCGAGGCTCTGAGAAAGGCTCAGCTTGCAGTGAAGGCCAATCCCCGGTTTGCTCATCCGTACTTCTGGTCGGGCTTTCTACTCTTTGGAGACTATCGATAACCCAGGCGGTCAACCTACCGTTTCAGGGTTCAGAACAGCGGGAAAGCACTCTGTATGAACTTTGAAGATATACCGTTGCCCGATTACATCAAGCCTTACGCTCCAATGATATCAAGGATGCTCTACGCCCTCGCCATCCTCATCGTCGGTTGGATGCTGTCCAAATGGACTCAGCGTTTGGTAAAGACCATGTTAAGCCGCACCAGGACCGAAGAATCCCTGGCCCGCTTTCTCTCCTCCATCGCCCAGTACGTGGTCCTGGCGGCAACCATCATTGCCGCTTTAAACCAGGTTGGTGTGCAGACCACCAGTCTGGTGGCGATCCTGGCTTCGGCCGGTCTGGCGGTAGGCCTGGCCTTGCAGGGCAGTCTCTCGAATTTTGCCTCGGGGGTGATGATCCTGGGTTTTCGCCCCTTCATGCTCGGTGATGTCGTGGAACTCGCGGGCAAGAGTGGCACCGTGGACGACATCGGGCTCTTTATGACCCGTCTCGTCTCGGCCAACAACGAAGTGGTGCTGGTGCCCAACGGAACCATCACCAGCGACATCATTATCAACTTCACCGCCCGGGGAATGAGGCGTCTCGTGATCGATGTACGAGTCGGCTACGGGGAAGACGCACGCCGGGTGGCAGGCCTTCTCGAGGAGATAGCTCGCGGCCATGAATTTTGCTTGGAAGATCCAGGTCCCAGCGCCGTTATCAGTGCATTCGGCCCCACTTCCGTGGAGTTTCAATTACGCGCCTATGCCAAAAACAATGAATTTTGGCCTTTGACCAACGAACTGCGATTGCGGATCTTCGAAACCCTCAATGAAAAGAATATTGAGATCCCTATCAACCAGATCTTGGTTCATCAAGCCGACACATCGCGGTAATATCGATCGCGCTCAACTGCGGGGTCCGAAGCTATAAAGAATCGCCTCCCGATCAGCCTCGCACCAGGGGTGAGACCAGTAATTGCTGAGACTCCAGTCGATGGTAGGAGATGTTTGAAGGACGATCTTGAGCGTCGCTCGGTCTCCTTCTTTCTGGTAGGTCAAAGACTTTTTGAAGTCCGGGTCTTCCACCATGGGAATGCCGACGCTTGCCAGGTCGTCCAGGGTTTCCGGAAGACCGCCTTGTTTGGCCCGGTAGTTCAGAACACCGAGGATCGTCGCCAATCCGGCGGTTCGGGCTCGGTTGACCGCCAATTGACCGCCGGCTCGGTCGTAATTCGGAATAAGCATCTGTGCCACATGGCCGGTACGCCCGGAGATCCAGTCCCACAGTCCGGGGCGAGTCAAGTAAGAAGGAAGGACCAGGCTACTCTGGGACTCGGCTTGCTTTTGCATGTCGCACATGGCGTTGAGGTAGATTCTCTGCTCCCGTTGTAGGTAGCCCGGCAAATCGGTTAGCTTATTGATCTTAAAAAATTCGTTATCGATCCCCTTCTGGAAGGTATCGTGCCAGGAGGTCATTTCTGCTTCAAAGGATTGTACCAAGATGTCTTTTGAAGGCACGGACTCCACCAATTCTTCGGTCAGGCTTTGCCAGAGTTCAGGTGTCAACTCGAGCTTTTCGGGGTCGATCAGGCCTAGAAAAGCGTCGGCCCCGATCGCTTGCATGACCACTCCGAACATTTCAACGAGCAAGAAACCGCTTCCACTGAGGCGCTCCCCGGCTAGGATGGTCCGAGCGATCATCTCCACGGCTTCATCGCTCTTACCCTGAGCCACCTTCGACTCCGCCAGCGCACAAAGGGCCTGGGCACAGGAGCGATTCGCGTTCATATTGGGCAGTAAAGTTTGGGAGAGGAGGGGGGAGTTGGGGGGAAAATAGACCGGCTTTTCCAGGGCCTCCAAGAGTTCCGGTACCAGAGCTTCAAATTGCCCGCGAGCTTCTAAATAGGAGGGGTCCTTTCGGGTCAGCAGATCGATGTGGTCGATCTTTTTCTCCATGGCCTGGCTACTGAACTTTTTCCATTGTTCAACAACACGCTCGGTCTCCGAGTCCGGCTCGTACTCCATTCCCTTTCGACCCCAGTACGGGAGAAAGGTCGGGGAGAGGTAGCCGTTGACTTCTGGCTTCGTTGCCTGCTCTTCCAATGACTGGTTGCGGGAGTGCGCAGCAGCGAAAGAAGCCTCCACCCGAGCTTTGTCGGAAAGTTGGGGAAATTGCATGGCGATCGAGTAGAGCACAACAACCGTCGCCACGAGACCCACCAGGCCCATAAGAATCCTTTTCATGGTTGAAAGGTTTGTCGTTCAGAAACCCATACCTTTCATGAAGGGCCTGTTGCATCGTGGGGGAACTAACCCCAATGCATCCCCGCACCCACCCGATGCGGATCCTGATCAGGCTGGTCTTTACCGGCCTATTTTGTGTCATGGCCGGGTGTGCTCCCAAGGTCAACGACGACACGGTCGTTCTGTGGACCGCCTTTGAAGGGGCTGAACTGGAGACGCTTCGGGAGCGCGTGCAGGACTTTCAAAAGGAATCAGGCGTTGAAGTTAGCCTTCTGAAGGTGCCCTTTCCCTCTTTGCAACGCAAGGTACTAGTGGCCGGTCCGGCCCTCCAAGGACCGGACATCCTGATCGGCCCCCACGACTGGATCGGTATTCTCCAGACCGCCGATCTGCTGGCTCCAATTCCCACCGAAGTGCTCAAGCCCGCTGACGAGCGCTTCTATTCCATCGCGGTCAACGCCGTGACCTACGACGGCGCGATCTACTCGGCCCCCATGATGATGGAGTGTGTGGTCCTGGTCAGAAACACCGAGTTGATCCCGGACCAGCCGGAGGATCTGGACCACCTGGTGGAACTGGCCAGGGAGTGCCAGCAAGGCAACATCCTGGGCTTCGCCTACCGCCCCGATGACTTCTACTTCACCTGGGCCTTCATGGCCGGGTTCGGGGCCGATTTTTTAGCTCCGTTTAAGGAGAAGAACCTGGACCTCGACTCCCTGGAGTTCAACACCCCCGAAGCGGTACGGGGAGCCCAGTGGGTCGCCGATCTGCAACTCAAGCACAAGCTCATTCCCCCGGGCATGGAAAATCAGACAGCCGTGGACCTATTCCTCAACGGTCGCCTGGGGATGATGCTCTGTGGGCCGTGGAACCTGGGAGCCATCCGCCAGGCTGAAATCTCCTACGTCCTGGAGCCCCTGCCTCCCGGTCCGGCGGCCGACTGCTCTCCTTTCGTGGGAGTGACCGGCGCCATGCTGAGCCGCTACTCCACCGAAAAAGCCGGAGTGACAGAACTTCTGACCTTCCTCTCTTCGGCAGAAACAGGAGCCCGGCTGTGCCAGGCCTCCGGTCGCGCACCCACCCGTCTGGACACCGCCGCGCTGCTGCGCAAACGTGTGACCGATCCTGCCATCTC
>Ga0265293_10011604_pt1 | contig 11933 bp, 11 predicted proteins | sample Munlanlewell138R_FD_192505 | JGI IMG/M metagenome (GOLD analysis project Ga0265293, IMG submission 192505) | Leachate microbial communities from a municipal landfill in Southern Ontario, Canada - Leachate well 138R | ecosystem: Engineered > Solid waste > Landfill > Unclassified | place: Canada... | reverse complement strand
CATATATAATGTTGAGCATAAAGATTGTTAAATCTTTATGCTTTTTGTTATTATAAGAAGCTAATCGGTTAAGACGGATTATAACAGGAACTTCGAGTTCGATTTTTTGAGAGTCTGCCATATAGTTATTTATTAATTCGGTTGTAGATAATGGAACATTTTAGTTCGGATGATAAGTATGTAGGAATGTAGATATCTCTTATGGTTTGTGCCGATAATTTTATGAAAGGAGGACAAGCCTATGAAATATATTTTAAGTTTTGATATCGCTAAAGGGAAAAGCGTTTATTGTTTAATTGATAATAATAAAAATATCATTATTAAACCAACTTCTATTAATCATATTAAGAATGAATTTGATAATCTATTATATAGAGTTAAAGACTTTTTACCTTTAACTGTCGTTATGGAGTCAACTTCTATTTATCACTTACCCATTGAAAATTATTTTAGATATAAAGGTATTGAGACTATCGTAATCAATCCTAAACTTGTCAAACAATTTAAAGATACTTTGAATAAATCTAAAACTGATAAAATTGATTGTTTTAAAATAGCTAGATGTTACCTTGGTACTACTGATACTTTATATCAAAAGAATGATGAATATTTTATGTTTAATCCACTAGCTAGACAGTATTGGTCTTTAATTGAGGGACAAACTAGATTAAAAAATAGATATAAACAATTGATTGAAATCGTTTTTCCTGAATTTAATCAGATATTTGATGATTTATATAACGATCTAGCACTAAACTTTATTCATGATTTCCCACATCCTGATTTATTTATTAATCGTAGAAATAACTATCTAATGAACTACTTAAAAGATAAAAACGGTACTACTCAAGCTTTTAGATTCAAAAACAAAGTTATTAAAATGAAACAAATTGCTTCTAATTCTTTATGTTATGTCACTTTGGATTCTCTTAATGTTTCTAATCTAGTTCAAACTATTGAAATGATCCAAAACCATAAAATTGAATTAAGTAAAATTAAAAACCAATTAATAAATTCTTTAAAAAATACTAAATTATTTAAAATTATTAATTCTATTCCTGGTTTCGGTGATTTCTCTACAGCTTTATTTTTATCTGAAGTTGGTGATATTTCTAGATTTGATAATCCCTATCAACTTATTTCCTTTATAGGTATTGATTCAGTTATTAAACAATCGGGAGCCTCAATCTATTATGGTTCAATTTCAAAAACAGGCAACAAATTTGCCAGAACTATTTTGTTCAATGTAATTACTACATTACTTCAAACTTCAGCTCATTACAATCCAAATAATTCTGTTTATTTATTTTTTAGAAAAAAACAATCGGAAGGAAAACATCATTATAAATGCATAATCGCCTGCGAAACGAAATTATGTAAAATCATTTATAAACTTTGTTCTTCTGATTGTTTTTACTTAGATAAATAACACAATTCAAATTACTGTTTTTCTAATCGAGAATCCCTCGGTGTTTTTGTCGTGCTTATAATATCACATTTTTTATTATTTGACAATTCTTAGATAATCAAAAAATTGACTTAAATATAAAAAAATGCTAGTATAATTAAATAATTGCGGGAGGGTAATAATGAAATTAATAATAAACTATGATCTGATGGAAAAAATCAAAAAAGTAAAACAACCTTATGCGTTAAAAGCAGCAAAAGAAAATTTGGAAATAATTCTATGTTACGGAGGAATTTATCCAATTATTGGGAAGATAATAAAAATAAAAGTACCTGAAGCAGCTATTTTTACAAGTAGTTTTATAGTAGGATTAATATTAAGTGATATTAGGTTTTATTATTTGCATGGAGATTATTATAAAGATGAAGCTTTAAAATATTTAACAATATTATCACATCAATTAAAAGAAATAAATATTGATACTACTAGAGAATTATTGTTGGATTCTGAAGAATATTGCACAAAATATAAAAGAAAATCACTACATATACTGCAAGAAAAATATATTATGGTACCCACATATAATGACGAAAAAGATATATCAGTTCTACAGGAACATATAATTGGGAGTAAAGAATACATTCTTTCAATCGGTTCCCCTACAAAAGTATATAAACCAGCTTATGCTAGGACATGATTAAAAACAAAAAAGTTCCCTCATAGGGAACTTTTCTAATAAAATTGACAACAAGAACCTTGATCTAAATTAACAATTTGATTTTCTTCGCAACATGTATATCTTGGTTGATATGTATGTCTATAAATATGACGATTTATTATTCTTGTATTAATAGGACAAATGTGTGGAACTTCATGCATCATACATCTTTGTACAACCTTTTCCATTGGTGGTTCTACAATTGGACATCCACATCCTATTGGTTGTTGAACATTTGGACAACCAGTCCCTTCATACATTGGAGTTGTCATTGCGTCTTGACCAAATCCAATATTATCATTATCTCCGTACATATGCTATCCTCCCTTATATATTATCTACTTTATATTATTCAGGATAGTCAATTGTGAGCAATATAAAAGTTTAAAAGGGATTAATATTAATCCCTTTTATTGTTTATCACAAGTAATATTTGCCTCACTACCTTTTTCAGTAAAAATAATTTTATTATTATCAAAGTTTCCAACCATTTCTTTACCAGTAACAACATTAATTGTTGTTACTGTATCATTTTCTAGAGAATAAGATACGTCAGTAACTTGATTATTAACAGTAGCTTCTATTTTGTTATTAGACAATTTATAAGTCATAGTATATTCAATTCCACTACTATCATACACACATTTATACTTTCCCATAAGCGCTAATTTATCAATACTATTTTTTATCTTATCATCCACACAACCAGTTATTATAAAACCCATAAATATTATCAAAATTATTCTTTTCATAACAACCCCCTATTGATATATCTTTCTAGTGCTACGACTTCTAAAATAGCTCTCATTAATCCATGTACCATATTTTGATGATGTCCATCCGCTGTTAGGGTTTTTAAATGTAGCACCATAACGAGTAAATCTATAATAATCACTAGTATCACCGCTCGCATACCAATAAGATCCACTAGTTAAATCTGTACCCTTATAATACTTGTTAACATCACCAGTACCTTGTCTTTTACCTTTAAATCTAAAGTAATATATTTTACCATCTATAAAATCCTGTTGATTATATCTACTACCAATACTAGTATATTGATTAGTTGGAGAAAATCTATATGCAGTGCCACTTTTACCTATATAAGTATTATTTACATATAATGAATACCCTCTATCAGCATCACTACCTCCTTCAAGTCTTATAGCATAATATACCCCGGTACTAGGATTAAAATTAAATTCATAATCAATTCCAGTTTTACCTGTGTACTTTGAATACAATGCCACTTTACTTGAATTTTCCCTATACCATAAAGCAAATCTTGGGTCACCATCATTTTCAGCAGCATCAAAGAAGTAGAAATTTGAACTCTTTGAGTCTAAAACAAAGCCCATTTCAAAAGCAAAAGTTCCTCCATCATCTCTATATATACCATATGCTCCTTTTGTCGTTGTTTTTAAATAATCGTTACTTCCATCAAAATCTAAATATTTATCTGCATAATAATACTGTGTTTGACTGGTAATTGTTGTACTAGCACTTTTACTATTACCGGCTTTATCAGTTGCGGTAAAGGTATGGGTTCCTGTTGTTTGCGTTGCATATGATCCTGGGGAACAACTATATAATCCTGACCCTCCAGTATCACTACATGATGGTGTAATAGTTACACTTCCTGTTGTAGGACCAGTTTTTGATACTGATACTGTTGGAAGAGTAGTATCAACTAGAACAGCCAGTGTATCACTAGAAGGACTTACATTGTTACAAGCATCTTTTAATTTTACACTAATATTATTTGTTGTATTTGCTGAAAGACTTATTGTAGTACTCCAAGTGCCATTAGATGCCACTGTTCCACTTGCTTTTTCAGTACTTCCACTATAAACATAATATGTTGTCCCAGCTTCTGCATTAGAACCTGATACAGTTACATTAGTATTTTTGGTAATATTATCACTATTGCTATATCCTGTATCTGAACTAGCAACTAAATCAGGTTCCCCTGGTTTCGCTGGTGCGATAACATCAATTCCATCTACTACTATCGATTTTGTATAACTATTACCAGCATTATCATAACCAGTAAAACTATATGTCCCATTTGTAGATACTGTATAAGTTGCAACTGTTGAAGATATATATGTATTATTAGGTCTTTTTATACGATAAAATCCACTTCCTCCAGTATCACTTCCTGTTGCTGTTATAACCACACTTGAACATCCAGTTGAGGATGATGTAAGAGATAATGTTGGCTTAATATTATCAAATCTTACTAAAGTACTTGTTGATATATTTTCATTGCCCGCATCATCTACTGCTTTTATATGTAAATAATAATTTCCACTTATTCCACTTTCTACTATTGTATTTCCAGTATATAATGTCCAAGCCAAATCATTACTTGCGGGATTGTTTCTGTTTTCATCATATATATAATACGTTTTACCGGTATTAAAATATAAATCAGTTATTGTTACTGTTGCTGTATGACTTGATTTATAATCATAGTTATCCAATGCAATATTTATTATTGGTTTAATATTATCAAGTGTCATTTTTGCACTAGTAGCAACTGTTTCAGTTCCTACTTGATCTTTTATTTTTACATGAAGATACCAATCTCCATTTATCCCTGTTAATGTTAATTGATTTGTATTCAATTTTGCCCAACCTGATGTAGGAACATCTGGACTATTAGACCATTTATAATGTTTCTCTGAGATAGCCTCTTTATTTATAGTTATATTTACTGTATGACTCTTTGCGATATTAGTGTTATCTACAGCCAATACTACATCAAGATTAGTATTATCAAACGCCAAATAACTATCATCTGTTACTAGTGTTAAATTACCTTCACTATCTACTGCTTTTATATGTAAATAATAATTCCCCGTTTTACCAAATACTAAACTACCACTACCTGTTATTTCTGAATCATAATTATAACTTATCCAATTAGAATCAGAACTGCTTGGTGTAGTTTTACTGGTAGTCCATTGATAATATTTAACAAAATCATTATCATCAGTAATCATTACTTTTACACTATGATTAGCTTTTACCCCTGTCGTTTCGTTAACTATAACTACAAGCGGTCCTTCAATATCTTCTCTTACTACTACTTCTCGATATTTTTTTGCAGTATTCCCACTTGAATCAGCAACTCTATACTCAATCCTATAAGTATCATTCTTAGTATTATCGATACTAGGAACAACTGTGTTAGTATCTACTTTGGTTATAGTAGTTTCTATCATATTAGTTAAATCACCATCAATATTATCAGAAGCAGATACGGTTTCAATAAAAGTATCTACCCCTCTCCACAAATATATTGTTGATGAACTATTTAAACTTATTATTGGTGCAGTTATATCTTCTTCGACTGCATACCCTTCTCCACAATCAAGTTCAGCTTTATATGTATAGGTATCATTTTTACCTTCAATCACTTTTATTCTACCTGTACATTTTTTACCATTAGGATCTCTTACATCTTCTATATAATTATTAATATCAGATAAAGGAATATATGCAATACTTTCTTCGAAATCAACCATATCCTTATTTAATGCATAATAATTTCGAGCTGCTTCTTCTACTGATAATTGTGTTTTTAAAAAAGTTTTTTCTTTAGAATTCTTTATTATATTTGATACTGATGGCACAGCAATTAATAGTACTAGTGATAAAACCACTACTACTCCTAATAATTCTACTAAAGTAAAACCCTTTTTTTTTCTTATTTTCTTCCCCATATTATTGCTCCATATCTATTTTTTATTCTATTATTTTCATTATAATATATAATTAAATACATTTCAATGTTTATTAAAACGAAAACTTTAAAAGGGTATTTTAAAGTTTTTGTTTTTTATCATTTTCATCATCTTTTTCATTTCTTCAAATTGTTTTAGTAATTTATTTACTTCTTCTACCGTTCTTCCTGATCCTTTTGCAATTCTTATTTTACGACTAGCTTTTAGAATACCAGGATTTTTTCTTTCATAAGGGGTCATTGAAAGTATTATAGCTTCTATATGAGATAATTGCTTAGGATCGATATTTACATTATTTAACCCTAGTTTTTTAGATCCTGGTATTAATTTTAAAATACTCTCAATTGATCCTAACTTTTTTAATTGCTTAAATTGACTTAAGAAATCTTCTAAATCAAATGTTCCTTTATTCATCTTCTTCGCAGCTTTTAAAGCTTCTTCTTGATCAATTACTTGGTCAGCTTTTTCCGCAATCGATAAGATATCTCCCATATCCAGTATACGATTAGCCATACGATCAGGATGAAATTCATCTAACCCATCTAGTTTCTCTGAAACTCCCACAAACTTTATAGGTACATTAGTTAGATGTCTAACAGAAAGGGCTACCCCCCCTTTCGTATCACCATCTAATTTAGTAAGTATGGCCCCTGTCAATTTTAATCTATCATTAAATTCAGTTATAACATTAATCGCATCCTGTCCCATCATACTATCTACTACAAGTAATATTTCACTAGGACTTACTTCATTATTAATATTTTCTAATTCAATCATTAATTCATCATCAATATGAAGACGCCCCGCCGTATCTATTAATACATAATCAAACCCATTTTCTTTAGCATATTCAATACCTCTTTTAACTATTTCAACTGGATTACCCTTACCTTCTTCATATACTTCAATATCAAGATTCTTACCAATTGTCTTTAATTGGTCTATCGCAGCAGGTCTGTATACATCACAAGCTATGAATAATGGCTTCTTTTTATGTTTTTTTCTTAATATATTACCTATTTTACCAATAGTAGTTGTTTTACCACTACCTTGAAGACCCACTAACATTAAAACATTAAAGCCTTCGGTCTTTAACTCTTCTTTAGAACCTCCCAATAAATTAATAAGTTCATCTCTTAATATTTTTAAAAATAATTCTCCAGGAGTAATACTGTTTCTTACTTCTTCACCTAATGCTTTTTCTTTTATATTATTTGTAAATTCTTTTACTACTTTATAATTAACATCAGCCTCTAAAAGAGCCAATCTAATATCTCTCATCATCTCATCTATATTAGATTCAGATATCTTACCATAACCTTTTATCTTCTTTATAACCCCTTGTAATCTATCTCCTAATGCTTCAAACATTTAATCACCTTTTCTTTATTTCACTATGATGAAAATAAATTTTATAACTTATATTATTTTTCTCACAATAATCAATTATATCTTTTTTATAAATATCCCAATAACAAACATTATTATCAATAAATATATCTTTATACAAAGGATATAAATCTTTATATTTATCCTTTATCATATTTAAAACTTCATATTTATAATCAGCTCTTAAATTTAAATTTTCAAAGCAATAATAATCAACAAAATCTTTTGTCTTTTCAATTATAACTTTAAAATCAGTTATTTTTGGAAATATTGGAGACATAAATAAATACGTTTTAATACCATTTCCCTTTAAAATTTTCAAAGCATTTATTCTATCTTCTACATTACTAGCACATGGCTCAATTAATTTTCTAAAGCTATCATCAAGCGTATTTATACTTATACCTATCTCAATATTATTCATTTGTTTAAATAAATCAATATCTCTTGTAACTAATTTTGATTTTGTAAGAATTCCTATATTACAATCAATATCCTTTAATATTTCTAAAGCTGTTCTTGTCTTTAAATATTTTGATTCAAAGTGATTATACGGGTCTGTTACTGAACTTATAAATATATATTTACCTTTTATATCTTTGGGTAATTTATAATTCTTAAATTCCTTGATATCTACGAAATCACCCCATGGCTCTATATGATTAGTAAACCTTTTCATAAACCTAGCATAGCAATATATACATTTATGACTACATCCTACATAAGGATTTACCACATAGTCACTTGCGGGAAGTTTACTTTTTACTATAAATTCTTTGCCATCTATTACTTTATATGTAACCATATTACCACCTATTTAATTATAACATAATTTGTTTTCCTATAAATAAAAAAGTCTAATATAGACTTTTTATAACATTCCTCCATCTACTCTAATTGTTTCACCATTGATATAATCTGCATTATCACTTGCTAAGAAAAATACCACTTTAGCAATTTCTTCAGGCTTCGCTAGTCTTTTTAAACAAATTTTTTCTATCTCTTCATCCATATCTTCTTTTGGAATATCTTTATTCATCTCGGTATCTGTCCACCCAGGGGCAACCGTATTAACGTTTATATATGGAGCAAATTCAATTGCCATATTCTTGGTTAATGATATAACAGCTGCTTTAGAAGCATCATAATCAATACTAGTAGGATAAATAGTATCAATACCATTAGTAGAACTTATATTTATTATTTTTCCAAATTTATTTTTCAACATATACTCTGACACGTATTTACTAACTAAATACTCCAAATACATTTACCCCAAAGGTCCACTTAAAATCATCTAAGGTTCTATCTTTGAACTCTTTATCAATAACGACTCCTGCATTATTAACTAATACGTCAATTCTTCCAAATTCCTCAATAACTTTTTCTACCATTTCTTTTACTTTTTCTTCAGAAGAAATATCAGCTTTAATAAAAATACTATTTATATTATGTTTTTCTTTTAATTTGTTACTTACTCCCTCACCTTCAGTAATACTATTACTACTATTTATTACTACATTGTATCCATTTTCTGCAAAAAGTTCAGCAGTTGCCTTTCCTATTCCTCGTGAGGAACCTGTTACTAATACAACTTTATTTTTCATATTTTCCTCCTTTATTTCTTCTTTAAACATACAGTAGTTATATCTTTGGCTACAATATTACTAATTAATCCAATAATAGGACTTGGAGTGCTCCATTTATTAACTCCGCCCGTTACAATCATTTGGCCATTAAATACAGAATACATTCCACGGCAATACCTTGCTTTTCTAAATGTGTTTCTTAAAGTTTGTCCTTCATAAGCCGCAATTCCTTTGTCTGATTTTATTAATCCTATTTTTTGCCAATGTTTTGGTATTAAACCATTATGCATATGGCCACATAATACTAAATTAATATTTTCTAATGCCTTTTTTGCTTCTTCTATTTTAGCTAATTCCTTCTTATCAGTTTCTTCACTTAACATATTTTCAATAGTATCAGATAACTCTTTTATAGTTACTGGTGAATGAGTCAATAATATAATATATTTATTTTTATCATATTTAAGTTTGGCTTCAATTAAATCTTCAATGAAATATCTATTCCAATATTCTCTATGTTTTGGATAATAGGCATCAAATCGCGGAGAAAATCCCATCACAATTATATCATTATTTATAGTTTCTACTTCATTATTTAATAAGTGAAGATTATCATTTTCTAATGATTTTAAGTAATTCAAAGTATCTTTAGCTTTTAGAGTCTTTCCATCTTTAAAGTCATGGTTACCTAAACTAATATAAGTTGGCGCAATCGATGTAAGACCATATAATAAATATTCCAGCTTTTCTCTTGTTTTTTTAGATAACAAATCATCTGCTGTATAAACAATATCTCCTGGAATAAAAATATTATCTGGTTGTTGATTTTTTATTGTTTCTATTATTTTTCTCCAAACTCTTACGGTAGAATATTTAGTATTATGAATATCTGATAATAAACAAAAAATATAATCTTTTTTTATTAGATTACTTGTTACCTCCCATTTTTCGTTGAATATCTTCACTCTAAAACCTCCTAAGTTTTTGATTCTCCATTAACATTTTAACTGATATCAAATCTATTAATAATATTATATCAAAAATTCTAACCTATGGTTAGAATTATCTTATATATGAAATCTCTTCTTAAACTCCTCTTTAATAATACTTTTAGAAAAAACTATTAAATATAATATTGTACTATATGAATAAAACGCTGTTAGGATACTAGGATAAAGAGGTTTTGCTATACCCCATATTAAAATAACTAGAGGTATAAAACCTAATAAGCATAATACTAATTGATATAATAAAAAATCTCTTAATTTCTGTTTAGTATTAAACATAATAAAATTAATAAAAGCTATAAAAGTAAATATAAGTAATGGTATCGCATATGATATTGCCCAAGTAATATTTTTAATAACTAATTCATTAGACGCAAACATATTTATAATAAGGAGAATTAAAGATATAGTAATCGCATGAGCAATTAATTTAACAGGCATATTAATTCTTTTATTGAAGGTTAAAAGACCTAATAACCAAAAATAAATAATACCTGCTATTGCGATAACACTCCAATAACTGCTCTTAATAACAAACAAATTAAGTACTAAGGCAAGAACTATTAAAAATGGCGCAATAGAAGAAATTATAATGGCGGTCTTTGTATATTTATCTTTTAATGGTTCATAAAGAGGATAAGTTATTTTTGCATCTTTATCTATTTTTATTCTATTATGACATAGGGGACATATGTTTGTTTTAGTATTTATATTTATCTTACATCTATCACAGTATTCCATATTTTATCTCCTTATAAATAGTTTTCTATCATATTACTTTCTATTTCAACACTTAATCCTTCTTTTGCTAAAAATCTAAAAAATGTCTGTTCGATACAAGTATCAAATATTGTCCTAGAAAAACTTATAGTAGTTATTTCATTACAAGAAATAACACCTACATTATTAGTTTGTGAATAATTACTCCCAAGGATAATTTTCATATCCTTAATGTAATTTTTCATAGACTTAGGTATATCTATATTACCTAGATTAGATAGTGTCATTGTACTTAATGAATTACCTAGAATATTAGAAGCTATTCTAAGAAGTATATTTTTTAAGAATAATGGTGTGATCTTCATAAAAAAGTTTTTTTCAGCACCAACATTACTATTTAAATTAGATTGTAGTTTATCTTTATCTATTTCTTTTTTAAAGTTTTTCTTTACTTTATTTAAAATATCATTAAATTTTAAATTTCTTTTATTAATATCTACCGATGTATAAAAAAATAAAGAAAAATTACGTAATGTTTTGGAATTAAAAAATCTTCTCATATTAACTGGTATAGAAATATTTATTGGTTTAACCTTTTTTTTAAAATTATCATTTCTATATGACTCATATACAGAATAAGTAAGTAAAGCTGCTAAATATTCAGTAATAGTAGCATTACTTTTTCTTGCTAAAAATAATAATTTATTAGTATTAATTTTACCACTAATAATACCAGTATTATAATAATGAGGGAAATGAATATCTCTTATATGATAAGCTTTATCTACCTTATTATGTTTTATAACTTTAGAAGTAAAGTTCTTTTTAAAACTATCTTCTATTTCTTCTTCCATAACTTTTTGATTAATAGTAAGAACTTTATCTTCACTATTTATTTTATTACCTAATAATTCTAAATATCTAAAAACAATAGCTTTTAAGAATTCAATGGCCCCATAACCATCACATAAGCTATGAAAACATTCTAAACTAATACGATTATTATAATAAAAGAGAGTAAATAAATAATTATTATTCTTTGATACATCTATTAATTCATTTATATATGGTGTTTCTTTTTTTACTATAGGTATCCTTTCATTCTTTTCAAAATAATACCAAAACAATCCCTTTTTTAATTTTACATACATAGAAGGAAATCTATGTTTTAAATCAATAAGGGCTTGTCCTAAGATATCAGGAATAATAAAATTATTTAAATTTGCACTAACTCTAAAAACACCACTATCTTTTTTACCTATAATAGCAGGATATATTTTAGCAGCATTATCTAATTTATACCAATTATCTTGTTTCTTATTATTCATAAGTTCACATCCATTTATATTA
>Ga0265293_10011603_pt1 | contig 11933 bp, 16 predicted proteins | sample Munlanlewell138R_FD_192505 | JGI IMG/M metagenome (GOLD analysis project Ga0265293, IMG submission 192505) | Leachate microbial communities from a municipal landfill in Southern Ontario, Canada - Leachate well 138R | ecosystem: Engineered > Solid waste > Landfill > Unclassified | place: Canada... | reverse complement strand
AGCAAATTAAAGCTCGACAATATCAATGACAACGGGATTATTCGCTTTATTCAGGTAAAGACCAACGATCCTGTTATGTTACCTGCCACTGCCCGGGTTCTGGATATTTTAAAAAGGAACAAAGGGAAAGCCCCAGCTGTTTGCGAACAGTACTTCAATCGGGAAATAAAGAAGATCTGTCAGAAAAACGGTCTTACGGATCCAATTTTTAAAACCGTATCAAACGGTGGCAAGAAATACACGATTACTAAAGAAAAATGGGAGCTGGTAAGCTCTCATACGGCCCGTCGAACCGGGGCTACCAATATGTACAAGGCTGGGATCCCTACCCTGGCCATAATGAAAGTCACAGGGCATACCTCAGAATCTTCTTTTTTAAAGTATATCAATATTTCAAAGGAAGAAAATGCCCGGATGCTGGCTGAGCATCCGTATTTTAAGAGATAGGAGCAGAACAAATCACAATGAACAGATGACCACCTGCCTTACAAGCAGGAGGCTATATATGAAGATGTTTCAATATCCATAATTTGCATCCTGCAAAATATATTTTATCTTTGAACAAAGAGAATAACTACATTTGCACACTTTTTGCTGATAACATATATTAATTACTTAGCCATGCTTGAGGTCGAATTTAAATATTTTAGAGATCATCAAATTGATTTGTTCAAAGAGTATCCTAATAAATATCTTGTGATTAAGGGAGAAAAAGTCATTGGAAGCTTTATCACATTTGAAGACGCTATTGATTTTGCTTCTAAAAGATATGAAATAGGAACGTTCATGGTTCAACTGTGCGGCCCGAGTGCTGATTGTTATACTCAATTCCATTCTCGGGTTATCTTTGCGTAATGAAAGTGAAAGTTCACGCTTTAACAAGTGGATGTGAATGCATATCAAATAGAATCACTTCTCCCGTTGAAATAATTGATCCATTTACTGGAGCAAAAACAAATACAAGTGGTATCTGGGATACCGGGGCGACAAATTCCGTTGTAACAAAATCTACTGCAGCAACTTTAGGTTTAAAACCTGTTACCAGAATAATGGTCAATGGCGTTCATGGGCCGAAAGAGGTAAATGTTTATCATGTTGAGATAATACTGAATAACAAAGAGATTTCGCTCAAAACTCAAGTGACTGAATGCGAGGAGCTTTCGTGCAACAATCAAGACGGGATGCTTATAGGTATGGACATTATCAACAAAGGCGATTTTGCTGTTACAAACAGCGGAGGAAGAACTGTCATGTCTTTTAGAGTTCCATCATTACAAGTCATTGATTTCGTTGAAGGCATAAATTGCAGTAATCCTCTTATTAAGGCAAAACTTCCAAGTAGAAATGACCCCTGCCCTTGTAAAAGTGGCAAGAAGTATAAGCATTGTTGCGGAAAGGATAATTAGTTTCCCCCTTATCAGTGTTACCATTGCCACCCTCACGAGTGGCTATGTTTTTTTTATCATAAAAAAAGTTAATCAGTATTTCAAAGAACGTAAAGGCTTTCAGGCACTTGTAATCATAGCCTTAGGGCATCATTTTCAAATTATTAGGTTTGTAATAATTACATCCATAACTGTTATTTTTTTATATTTGTATGTGGGCCTACGGTATCACAATGCAAATGTAAGTAATATTCTTAATTGTGCAAGTTTTTTACTGTCTTTTTAAGTTTTTTTATTAATATTATTTTATATATGTCTGATAAAGAACGCCTTGCAGACTTCATTAAATACACGAACCTCTCCGTAAAAGCTGCTGCTGAATCCTGTGGCGTCCACAGACAAGCGTTTTATGACATACTAAAAAAGGAAAACGTAGGCATTTCCGACAATGTTGCCAAAGCAATAGTTAAGACTTATCCTGACATAAATCTTTTATGGTTAAAATATGGTGAGGGTGAAATGCTAAAAAATACTGATCCCAATCAACCCACAACCAACCAAAACGGGAAAGGGGTCAAATATTTTGACGTTGATTTTATTGCCGGGTTCGATATAGTATTAAACAATCATACAGTCACCCCAGCCTATTACATAGATTTTAAGCCCTACAATAAAGCTGATTATTGGGTGAATGTAACAGGACACTCCATGGATCCGCTCATTTCACATGGGGATATTATTGCCATTAAGAAGTTAAACGACTGGAAGACATACTACTTTCCAGGAGAGATATATGCCATTGTAACGGATGAATTCCGTACAATCAAAAAAATAAGAAAAGGAGATAATGAGGGAGAGGTGTTGTTGGTCCCAGAGAACCTGGAAGATTTTGACCCTAAACCGATTTCCATAAGCCTGATCCGTGATGTTTACCAGGTGTTAGGGTGTATGAAGAAGATCATATAACCTAAATATAAACACATGGATTTTAAAGATGCCGTAAAGCAACTCGGTGAACGAATTCTTAAGTTAAAGAAACAGATTAAAACCGAGGAGGCCACAAAGAATGCTTTTATCTTACCTTTTCTTCAAATTCTCGGATATGACGTATTCAACCCTCTGGAAGTAGTCCCGGAGATGGATTGTGATCTTGTCAAGAAAAAAGGAGACAAGATCGATTATGCTATCATGAAAGATGGCTCCCACATCTTATTGATTGAATGTAAACACTGGGAGCAGGACCTTACTTTACATGATACTCAACTTAAGAGATATTATGTTGCATCAAAGGCAAAATTCGGGATCCTCACTAATGGAATTATTTACCGATTTTATACAGACTTGGAGAAAACAAACATAATGGACGACCGTCCATTCCTGGAAGTAGATTTGACGAACCTGAAAGACTTTCAGTATGAAGAATTGAAAAAATTCCATAAATCATATTTTGACGTTGACACAATCCTTAGTTCCGCAAGTGAACTGAAATATACATCTGAGTTAAAAACAATCATTAGTGCGGAGTTTACTAACCCCTCCCCTGACTTTGTGAAACTACTATCAAAGCAGGTTTATGATGGATTAATGACGGCAAAAATTCTCACTCAATTCACAGGATTGGTAAAAAAATCTATTGCCAATTATATCAATGATGTTATCGCCGAACGACTATTAATTGCTCAAAAAAGTCAGGAAGCCTCGACCGGAGAAGAGTCAAAGAAAGGAGAAGATAATGTTGAAATATCCATAACGACTGAAAAAGTCATTGAGACCACATCTGAAGAAGTGGAAGGTTTTTATCTTGTAAAATCAATTCTAAGAAACACAATTGATCCTGCCAGAATTTTCTTTCGTGACGCTGTAACATATTTTGCTATCCTGGTTGATGACAATAACCGTAAAACCGTCTGTCGGCTATATTTCAACTCACCTACAAATAAGCAGATTGCAATCATTGATGAAAATAAAAAAGAAATAAGGCACAAATTATCCTCACTCAATGATATTTACGATTATTCAGATGACCTGATAAAAGCGGCAAGTACCTTTGTTAACAACTAATTACTATTTTACCATATTACATTACCTATGAACTCGTCAGTTAGTACAATCCAAAAAGCAGAAAGAGAAACAACTATTAATTTCTCTGTTGAGATAGTCAAAGAGGCTATCAACACTATCTTAGAAGAATTACCTTTTAAATATTCCCCAGTTGGAAAAGGCAAGAGTAATGATGTTTTTAATAATTATCAATTCTCAATTAGTAGAAACATGAATCCAGCCATATGTAATGTTTATCTTGAAGAGGCAGAAACTGACAAAACAAAAATTAAAATTATCGTCACAAATGCTTATGGGGCAGTTTCCTCCAACTCAATTTTAGAAAGTATATTGAACGATTATTTAAATCTACTGGCAAAGGTTTTAAAAGGAGATAGTATCGAAGCTGAGAAAAAAAAGGCAACAACATCGGGTATTTTATGGGTGCTGTTTATTATCATATTCATAATAATTATGGGTGTAATATTTCTCATTTGAATTTTTAATCAGTAATTATGAATATTGTTAAGAACAAGTTAACAATGAAAAAATTATCGTCACTGTTTATCTTTATACTGATATCAGCTATTAGCATTGGAGCCCAAACAAAAGAAGAACGTGAATTACTCAAATCCTTGAAAAACGAAAAGGAGATTGATGTCATCCTGGATATTTCCAGGGCAAAAATTCATGGATATAGTGAATCTGACTTCGTTTATCGAGAAAACCTTCGATCTGATAGAGATTGGCCAACCTTGTGGGAATCTGAATATAAACCTGGTCTCATCGTTGATTTCATGAATGCCTTAAACCTTCAGATATTCGATTATGGTCATTCCGTAAAATTTGGGAATTACGAGAATGCGAAATACCAAATCATACTGATAGTCAGCAGCATCTCTGAAAAGGGTGATGTAATCATGAATGGTTATATATTAAAGCATGGTCAAAAAGATTTGTTGTGTAAGCTTTTCGTTTCCGGAACCGGTGGAACCTTTGGTTCTAAAGTGAACTTGATGGGTGATGGATTCAAGAGGGCCGGAAAAGAGCTAGCCAGACAAATGAATATCTTGTTTAAACGAGGGAGAGTCTGATACTTTTTATATGCTCTAATGAATTTGTTGTTGTGATGAATAGAATTACTATGGAGAAAGCTCAGAAAGAAATAGATGATGATCCCCTAAATGGATAAGTTCGATATTGCCCCAGGCCCCAACGATCCACCCGCTCTTTGATTAGTTCCTGTTTTGCCCCATAGCCCCGCTCTTGAACCCTCTACGCCATTATCTGAGCCTGATAATGTCCTTTCATTTGTTTTATGTTGACAGTTTGTACCTAAATAATAATCTATATGGAAAAGAATAATGAATTATTAGGACTAACATTGTATGGCTTTAAGTCCTCAACAAATGGGTTTGACCCAACAATTTTTAACAACTATATCGAACTTATCCAAACGATAAGGTCTGTACTAAAAAAATATTTTACTAAGACTAATAGGTTTTGTTACTGTAAGAATTCTTATGGTATAAAATATATGGTCAAAAAATATGTTAATGAATACATCCCAAATGGTTTGTTTATATACACAATGTATTTAGATGGATTTTCAATCAAAAAAGATGGGAAAAATGCGTTCTTTAATATCAAAGAAACTGATATTAGGTGTTTAAAAAATGCACCGGAGATTCTTCAAAAGATATCAGAAACAAACATTAATATCCAATATTTTGAAAAACGAGATCAAAATCTTAAATATCACTTCAAGAGTATTATCAATTCAGTTTTCTCAAAGACAAACCCGCTTAAAAAAGACGTAATTCGTGTAATTTCAAAAGAAATCGGAGTAAATCTTGATACTGTACGAATGTGGTTTAACCTGACAAAAGATGAAGGTGTTTGTATCCCAAAAGACAAATATGAGCAGCTAATAAGAATCTTTGGACTGAATGATTAACCATAATAGAAATGTCAAAAAGTATGTATTGCCCAAATTGTGGTGCCTATGTGGGAGATTGTGGTCATGAACCGGGAGGATCCACCTCTCCATCTACGATAAGTGGTACATGTAAATGCGGATATTATTATTCGGTTACATGTTATGGAAGTTGCCTTAGGGCAGATGATAATGAAATGACCGAAAACTCAAATGTTGACGAAAGTAACTAAACCGACTCTTTCACTCCCTCCCGAAACCATAGAACTGACTGATCGGTTCTTCTCAGCACTTAAGGCCCTTTCCCAGCAGAAAGTGATTCGGGGAAAGGCAACTTTTGTCAAAAAATATGGACTGGACCTCAGAAATTTCTACAAAGTTCAGGAGCACCAAATCCGAATCAAACCTGAATGGCTCGTGTACCTGGTCCGGGATTACAATGTTTCTGCTGAGTGGTTGATTTTGGGGAGAGGGGGAATGTTCGGGAAATAACCGACAAAATATGGAATATGCCCCGCTTTACAACGCTGGATTCGTGAATATTTCTAATGAGCAATTAGAAGATACATTTCTTGGTCCCTTTGATAACAAAACAAGAAGAGCGTATCTTTTATCACGCTTTGGAGCATTACTGGATAGATTTAAAGAAACGGGCTTAAATGCTGAATTATGGATTGACGGTTCTTTTGCAACCTTGAAACCTGAACCTGGAGATATTGATTTAATTTTTTTTGTGGATGAAATTCAGCTAAATTTATTACCACCAGATAAGCGGGTTATTATATTGGAACTGAATAATCGCACGATATCACAAATAAGATATAACTGTGATGTTTTTATTGTTACAAAGCAAAACATAAATAGACGGAGTTATTGGAGAGGTTGGTTTGGATTTTCGAGAGATGAAGAACCAAAAGGAATAATTCGTTTGTATATTTGAACATGGGGAATTTTGCAAGGATAAAATCACATATTGAACAACTTGAACCAATTGTTGCTCAACTGGAAAAGGACCATAAGGCTTCTCCAGATGATTTTTCAATCTTCGTTGAATTGACATCATTAAATAATCAATTAGCCGATTTGCAAGAACAGCTATATCGTGAAAATCTTAAAAGAGAGAAAGAAATTGTTGAGCTAAGATTAATTGGTCAATCTGCAAATTTTGGAAGTATCCCTCTTGAATACGTTGGTGGAATTACAAATAATCTATCTGCTTCCATAATTGTTACATCAAAGTATAAAATGTTTGGTGGGAAAGGTGGCAAAAAGCGAGATACAATAGTAAAAGACACAATTGATTTAAGGCTTGAAGGAATTGGCCGTGGTTCTACAATTTTTTATTTATCTGGCAGGACATCACCTGATTTGTTTGGGAACAGCACTATTCAGGATACCCTAAAAAACACATTCGAATTATTCCAATCAAAGCCAGATGAACTGATTGATAGAATAGGTTCAGTTGGAGCTGGAAGTATAAAATATATATCCAGATTTCTGAATGTACTTTCAAGAGACGATTTAGATATTGATTTGAAATGGCATAGTCCTGATAACCAGGAATATGTTTGGGAAGGGAGACGGGATAATATAACCAGCTTGTATAATTCATTAAATCAAATGAACATTTCTCAACCAACAGATATGGATTTTGAGGGAGAATTAATCACCATCAGTTCTAAAGGCAGATTTGAAGTTTTCACAAATGAGAATTGTTCTTTGTTTGGCCAATTCTCAAGTGATCTGCTCGAAAAAATGAAAGAATTTCATATTGGGGATTATTGCAAAGGTATCATAACAAAGACCTCGATTTATAACCCATTGACAGATAAAGAGAAAATTGAGTATAATTTAAAAACAATTGAATAACCTCATTTCTTAAAGAAAGAATTAGTTGTTACAGTCTACTAGTCATAAAGTTTGGAGACCGATATAAGTTATTTTAGAAACTTCTTAATTTTGCGGATATGAAACTACTTTGGAAAATCATAAGAACCATTCTGGTTGTTGTAGGAGCATTGACTTTAGCCTTTGCCGCACTGGTCTATTATCAGCTGCAAATTGAAAAGGAACCCATCCATCTCAATATATATCCAAGTCCCAAAGTGCAATTGTCTGCATATGTGGATTCATTGAGAGCTTCGGGACCATACACCGCTGATACGATCCAAATACACATGACATCTGTAAGGGATTCAGCCAGAGCGGAAAAGATAATGGATTATTTTCAACTTGACACCCTATACAGCGAAGATGCAGATGTATGGACCAAGGCACTGGCAATTGCCTCATTCGTGGCAACAAACATTCCTCACGCCAATCAGACAGTTCAGCCTGAAGAGAGAAACGCCATATACCTTTGGGAATACACCAAGACAACTGAACCGGCTTTCAATTGCAGACTTCACAGCATCATGATGTACGAACTTCTGCAGGCCGCCGGAATTGAAGCAAGGTACATCACTTGTATGCCACAGGACAGCCATGACCAAGACTGCCATGTAGTCGATCATGTATGGCTTCCTGAACTTCAGAAATGGGCAATGTTGGACTCCGATATGGGAGGCAATTGGGCTTCAGACGCGAATGGGACTCCGTTGTCCCTTCCTGAAATCAGGGAGCATTATATTTCAGGGGAACCGATTTATTATCATCCAAAATTCGGGAATCCGACCAAGAAGATCAAGAGCTACTATTCCTACATGTCCAAGAACACATACTGGTTCTCATGCTGGGAGACCCTTCATTTCGACCAAGAGCCTTCTTCTGATAAAGAAGTCGGAAGGTACGTTCACCTTGTGCCGAAAGGGTTTGAGCCCTTTGGTGCAGGAACAGAAGATATAGTGACAAGTGACGCTGACCAGTTTTGGGCTGCACCAGAAATGTTATCTTTTGAATAAACATTTCTTGACACAGTTCAACTGACACCCCCGATTGAAAGGGAATGACGATGCCTATAAAAAACTGGGCTATTGTTTTGAATCAGTTTATCACTGTTTTTGAGGACAGGGTGCTGTTGTAACTAAAATCATAAGTGAATTAACCGATTTGCGGAAGTGGTGAGGAAGGAAAAAGAGGCAAATTGAGAAACCCAATATAAATGGTATTAGTCAATGGAATGGATATGCATAAACTTTAGACACTGCAGCCAACTGATAAATAATTTATAGGCTATTATGAATAACGAAACGAAAAAACCTTGGTTCAAAAAATGGTGGGTAATAATCTTTCTAATCATTTTTATAGTAATTGTAATTTCTCAATTGAAAGAAAATCCCAATAATTCCAATACAATTGAACCTTCACTAAGAGAAGAAAATTTTGTGACAGTTTTTGATTTTGAAGCTTTTCATGGAAAAAATGTTGATGAAATCAAAGCAATTCTTGGAACACCAAGTAGTGACACTGAACCCACCGATGCACAAAAACAATTTATAAAAGAGTGGGATAAACTTTGGCAGAAAGACGGTCACGAATTATTAGTCACCTATAACGTAGCCAGTCGAAGGGTCATAGACTATTTTGTACCAACAAATGATCCATCTGGGGCCACTAAAGATTTGAGAGAGCTAGAAGCTGTTGTAGGGGCAAAAAAATTGGTCAATTTCACAGTCCTCCCAGTGAAAACCATAGAAGACCCTACAAAATATACTGGAGTCCGAGTTATTCCAAAAAGATAGTAATATGTACAACAAACAGCCCTCTGCCCAGCAAACTAGTCCCGGATGCGGAGAGATTGGGAAGAGTGAAGGATCTAATAAAGAAATATCGAGTATATAAACATAAATATCTTTGAATATGGAAAATACAACAACAGCACTCATGGGAAATACAATATCAGCCTTTATTGGTGTAATCTTAGGTTTTTCTCTTACAATTTGTTGGGATTTATATAAAAATCATAGAAAATTCAAAGATCTTATATGGCTTGTTCTCAATGAAATGGAGGCAAATTTAAAGCGTATGGATGATGTAATTGAAAATCTTCCAGAAGGGATTAAAGTTCAAGTTGAAAAAAACGGAGATTCTGTTTCTCTTGACAATAGTGAAATAGAAACCCTTCCGTGGTCCTTCCCGAAACCATATATTACAGAAGCATGGCATACTTTTATTCTATCAGGTTTTGCGTCTAAATTACCAAAAGACACATTACTAAATTTATATAAAGCATACGATCAAATTCATTCAATTAACTTCTTAGGAGATATTTCTGTGAGTTTATTTCAAATTTTATCACAACAGAATCGCCTTGATAACAAAACTAACAAAATATTTGATAAGTTTTGTAGAATAGGGACATTGGCACAACAGTTCATTGCACGTAAGCAATCAAAACAAGTAATCGAAGATCTTAAAAAATTATTAAAGTAACATGATAGCCATCTCAACAATTGCATAATATATTTTTAGTAGCGATACATTTCTATACAACAACTTAATAATTAACAATTTAAGATCACCGCCATAGCTAAAACAAACTATCTCAATTTTTATTTATAAAAGAGATTTTGTTTATTTACGATGAAATAATAAACTACTATGTCAGACATTAATTCAGACTTCTGTATTACTATTGATTTTGACAAAAAATCTGAAAATCCTTCTCGAGTTTTTCAAACAATGTCAGAACTAATCAACGCCTTTCAGAAATTTGATTCTGATTTAATTTGTGGGATAAACACACAATTAAAACCTACTATTTTACTGGAAGACGTAGAAACTGGTTCATTAAAGACATGGCTGTCAACGCAGATTAAGGGAATCCCTGACGAAGTATTAAAAGAAGGTGAATGGAAAAAAATATTAGGTCATTATTTGCTAAAAGCAAAATATATTTTAATTAACAAACTTGAAAATCGAGTTGATATATCTGACGCAAAAACCATAGAAGACATTCAAAACGAGCTTTCGGAAGAAGCTAAACGAACAGACTTAAAATTGATGCCATATTATGAACCTCTGCCTATCCCAAAATTAATACGCAATATTGAAAATATGAATAATGCTTTATCTTATTTAAATGATAATGACAAAGCATATTTTGAAACAAAGGATCAGGACAGAGCTTCATTCAATCTTACCTTGAATTTCAGTCCTGAAACAATTGAAGATCTGCTTACAAAAGAAGCGATTTCAAATGAATCAATCACAATTCTTAAGATTAAAAAACCTGATTATCTCGGTTCTTCTATGTGGGATTTTATGCACAATCGAAAACAGATTCCTGCTAAAATATTAGACCAGGAATGGCTGTTAAATTTTCAGCGACGCAAAATTGATATAAGGCCAGGTGATTCAATAAGAGCACGCATAAATACTGTAGTGAAATATGGACATGACAATAATGTGATTGGTATTTCATACGAAGTGATTGAAGTTCTCGAAATTTTACCATTAAAAAATGTGATATCTGATAAATTATTCGACGATGAACCGGATAGTGTTCAATAGTTCTAGATAATTTGTACTTTGAAATTATGGTATCTTAAATTATCTCACAATGACAAAAGAAACCGCCATAAAATTGTTTGATCAAAAGCAGATCCGCACGCTTTGGAATGAGGAACAGGAGAAGTGGTACTTCTCAATTGTCGATGTTATTGAGGCCTTGACTGGGACTGAACGTCCCAGAAAGTATTGGAGCGACTTAAAAGCCAAATTAGAAAAGGAAGGTAGTGAGTTGTCCGAAAAAATCGGACAACTGAAATTAGAGTCTGCCGATGGGAAATTTTATAAAACTGATGTAGCCGACACCGAGCAGCTTTTTCGTCTGATCCAGAGCATCCCCTCCCCTAACGCCGAACCTTTTAAAATGTGGCTGGCCCAAGTTGGCCGGGAACGTATAGATGAGATAGAGGATCCGGAACAGGGGATCGACCGGATTATGGAAACTTATTTGCGGAAAGGATATAGCAAAGAGTGGATCAACCAGCGCCTGAAAAGCATTGAGGTGCGTAAGGAGCTGACTGATGAATGGGAGAAACGAGGCGTCCAGAAAGGTCAGGAATATGCCATTCTCACCGATGAGATAACAAAAGCCTGGAGTGGATACAACACAAGGCAATATAAGAGTCTGAAAAACCTGAAGAAAGAAAACCTCCGAGATCACATGACCAACCTTGAGTTAGTGCTTAACATGTTGGCCGAAGCCACAACCACAGAGATCTCAAAGGAGAAAAAGCCCAAGACTTTTTCCGAGAACCAGACAATTGCCCGGCAGGGAGGAACAATTGCCGGTAACACCAGGCGGGAGATTGAAGAGAAGACCGGCAAGGGGGTTGTAACCGGGCATAATGCCAAGCGGCTTAACCCAAAAACGTCATACAAAAAAATTGAAAAGGAATAGATCACTTCACCACCCTGAGAACCTCAAAAATCTTCTGTTTTAAAGTATTCCCGTACACTTTTCCCGTACACTAATACATAACAAACTGATAATAAGCACCTGTTTCGAATCCCAACCGGATCACAAGAAGCCCTGCGAATGAAAATATGCAGGGCTTTTGCGTACACGGCGGGATGGAGTTTGTTCAAGTCCGTCCGGGTGCGGAAAAGTCAGTGCAGCCGCATGC
>Ga0265293_10011602_pt1 | contig 11934 bp, 5 predicted proteins | sample Munlanlewell138R_FD_192505 | JGI IMG/M metagenome (GOLD analysis project Ga0265293, IMG submission 192505) | Leachate microbial communities from a municipal landfill in Southern Ontario, Canada - Leachate well 138R | ecosystem: Engineered > Solid waste > Landfill > Unclassified | place: Canada... | reverse complement strand
TGCCGCGCAGCGAGCTGAACTGGAACGCGCAGGCGGTCTTCGTGGACGCCATCTACCAGGCGAAGGAGACCTGGACCAACGCTCGAGGCGACACCTTCAGCCCGGCGCTGCACTACTACGTGGGCGGCAACTCGAAGGTCTACGGCGCCGCGTTGCTCAGGCTGCGGGAGCGCGACTTCGGCGAGGTGCAACATGCCGGCGGCGTTTCGCCGGCATGGCCGCTGGGCTACGACGTGTTCGAGCCGTACTACACCCAGGCCGAAACGCTCTATCAGGTCCACGGCCTGCGCGGCGACGACCCGCTGGAGCCCTGGGCGAGCGGCCCGTATCCGCATCCGCCGGTGAGTCACGAGCCGAAGATCGCCGAACTGTCCGAGCACCTGAGCGGTATCGGGTTGAAGCCGTTCCACCTGCCGCTAGGCATACTGCTGGACGAGAAAGACGGCAAGACGACGCCGACGAGCATCGCCATCCGTAACACCTACTTCGACGGCTTCCCCTCCCCGCTCAACGCCAAGGCCGACGCGCAGGTGATCTCGATAGACCCGACCCTCGCCCAGCACCCGAACGTGACGTTGCTGACCAACGCCTACGTGTCGCGCCTGGGCACCAACGCGTCGGGCCGCGCCGTAGACAAGGTCTACGTCACGCACGAGGGGCATGACGAGGTCTTCTCGGCCGACATCGTGGTCGTTGCCTGTGGGGCGCTCTCCTCTGCGCTGTTGTTACTGCGCTCGGCGAACGAGGCTCACCCGAACGGCCTGGCCAACGGCTCGGGGCAGCTCGGCCGCAACTACATGCGTCACAACATGAGCGTGCTGATGGCGGTGATGAGGGAACCCAACGACACGGTGTTCCAGAAGACGCTTGCCTTCAGCGACTTCTACTTCGGGGCCGACGACTGGCAGTATCCGCTCGGCCTGGTGCAGATGTGCGCCAAGAGCCACGCCGATCAGATCCGCGGTGAAGCGCTGCCCGAATGGCTGGAATGGCTGCCCGAGATGCCCTTCGAGACGATGGCCCGGCACTCGATGGACTTCTGGCTGCAGGCCGAGGACCTACCGCATCCGGACAACCGCGTGTACTACAAGAACGGCAAAGTGCACCTGGATCTGGTTGCCAGCAACCCGCAGGCCCTGACCCACCTGAAGCGTAAGCTCAAGGACGTGCTCAACCGCTCAGGCCATGGCGGGGTGTTGCTCGAGCGATCGCTGTACCTTGGCAAGAACATCCCGCTTAGCGGCACCGCGCACCAGGCCGGAACGGCGCGCTTCGGCACCGACGCGAGAAGTTCGGTGCTGGACCTCGACTGCAAGGCGCACGAGCTGGACAACCTGTATGTTGCCGACGCCAGCTTCTTTCCGTCGATCGGCGCGGTCAACCCGGCCCTTACGATCATCGCCAACGCGTTGCGCGTGGGCGATCACGTTGCCGAGCGGCTCAAGTGAACGTAGTGCGTGTGGTGGGGCGATCCAGATGCATAAGGCTCGAACTATCGGCGATGTTTGGGGCCCGGGCTATCACCGTCTCGATGCGTGAGGCCTGAGCTACCCGCCGAGCCAGCCGCCAGTGAAGCCGGCACGGCGCAGTCCGAGCACGAGTGGCCGGCAGCCGCGCATCCACCGCCATGGCAGCCCGCTGAGGTAATTCTCGATCATGATCACTATCGGCCCCTGGTTGAGCCCGAGGTGCGAGGGTGATACCCAACCCTTACCGTCTCGAGAGATGAAGGTCTCGTTGACGGTTGCCCTGAAGCCGTAGTGGCTGGTGAGGTGTAGCGGGTGACGGGTGAGCGCCTGCAACGTGGGCAACACGATCTCCGGGGCGAAGGGCAGGCTGGCAGCCACGGCCCAGGGCGCCAACGTGCCGTCGTCGGGGCCGTAGGGCACGCCTCGGGCGCGGTAGTCGAAGAAGCGCCTCTTCACGCCGTCGACCTTGCGTTCCGCCGGCCCGGGCCCGTCACTGGCGGTGACTCCCCACGTGTGTTCCCCGTAACCGCGTAGCCCACGGCTGTTGCGCACCGCGTACTGCTGCTGGACGTAAGTGGCTCGCCGGCTGTTCTCGAAATAGTCGCTCTGCTTGTCGCGCATGAACGCGTCGCGGATGCCGCGGAAATCGATCCACAGGTGCGACAGTTGGTGGATGAACAGCGGCCCGGCGTAGAGGAACTCGTGGCCGTAGACCTTCTTCCAACGGTAGGTAGAGGTCCAGGCGTCGTAGCTGCCGGGCTCGATCGGATGGCTCGGCGAGCCCAGCGCTAGCAGGTACAAGATCAGCGCCTCGTTGTAACCCTGCCACCGCCAGTTGAGGAAGCCGCTACGTGGCTTCCACCCCATGGAGATGGTCGCGCCGCCGTTCAGCATCCAAGCCCACTCGACGCGCTCGTAAAGCATGGTGGCAAGCTCGCGGATCTCCACCTCCGCGGCGTTATCGGCGCCGAAGTACTGCGCGGCCGTGAGCATGCCGGCGATCAGCAACGCCGTGTCGATCGTCGATAGCTCGCAACGCCAGACGCGGCGGCCGCTGTTAATGTCGAGGAAGTGGTAGTAGAAGCCACGCCAGCCGGTGGCGTCGGCGGCCTGTGACTGTTCGCTGGCGGCGAAGAAGCGCAACGTCACCAACGTGCGCTCGGCGGCCTCGGCGCGTGTCAGGAAGCCGCGCTCGGCGGCCACGGGGTAACTGCTCAACCCCAGCCCGGTGGCTGCGATGCTCGCCGGCCCACCGGGTTCGGTCCGGTCGGCGATCAAGCCGTTGGCCGGGTTCGTCTCGTGGGTGAAGTAGCTGAAGGCGGCGCGTTGCAGCGCGTGGAGCATCTCGTCGTTGGTCGCCGCGTTCATGTCGCGCTCGGTCCGAGCTCCAACGTCACCGCGGCCACGCCGTGCGGCGGCAACTGCAGTTCGACGACGGTGACGCCGTCGGCGTAGTGGAAGTCGAGCTTCTCCACCACCAAGCGCGACGCTTCGTGCAGTTGTTCGAGCTTCTCTGCATGGAGGTCGTTCGGCTGTCCCATGTGGCGCCAAGCACCCGGTGCGTTGGCATGCTCGTCGTCCACGCGCTCGATGCTCGCGCTAAGCGGCGTCGGCGCATCGCGCAGTTCGAAGCGAACGGTCTCGGTGCGGACGGAGTGGAGCGGCAGGGCGTGGTTCGTCAGGAGAAGGGTGGCGCGTGTGCCGTCGTCGCTCATTACGACCCAAGCAGACACCGTGTCGTGCCGGCCGTCGACCACCAACTGCCGGTGCCCAAGTTTGTGCAAGAGCTCGAACGCCCGGTACACGGGCTTGGCGATGCCGTGGATGCTCAGCAGACCGAAGCCACCCTCGAAGGCCGTGCCGGGCATCTGGTTCTCGTCGAAGATGTCCGAGAAGGTCCACCAGCTATAGCCGTCCACGGTGTCGTCCACGCTCATGAGGATATTGGTCGCAAATGCCGCCGCGAACGGCTCGTCGTGCAGCTTGTCACGCGGGTTGGACGAGGTGCTCCACTCGGTGTAGTAAAGCGGGCGTCCTGCCGCTTCGCGCCGAGCGTCCAGCGCCCTCTCGCGCATGAAGCCGCGCGTGCTCTTGGCCAACTGGTGCTCGGTGTCGTCTCCCGGGCTGCCGAAGGCGTCGGTGGGGTACTGGTGGGTGGTGATGAAATCGGCCGCCAGGTCGTGCTTCTGGGTGAAGGCGACGAAATCCGCGACCCACTCGCCGTTGGCGGTTGCAGGCCCCCCTACTCGCAGGGCTCCGTCGACGCTCTTGATGGCCTCTACGGTGAGGCGATAGAGCGCGAAATAGTCTTCCTGCAGACCGGTCCCGAAGACGGTCAGGTTCGGCTCGTTCCAGACCTCGAAGTACCAGCTTCTGACTTCCTCCGCACCGTAGCGCTCGATCCAGTGGCCCACGGCCTTTCGAATCAGCGCCGTCCATTGGCGCGGGTCCTTCGGGGCGGTCACGTTGGCCCTGTAACTGAAGGCCGTCTTGGTGCCCGAGGCCAGGGCGTCCGGCATGAAGCTCAGCTCGACGAAGGGCTTCATGCCGATAGACAGCAGGTAGTCGAAGATCTGGTCGGCGTTGAAGAAGGAGTAAAGCGCCTTGTCGTCGCGGTGAACCACGATGTCCATCGGGTGCGTAAGCAAGCCATGAAAACGTACGTGGCGAAAGCCCAGTTCACGCCGGCAGCGCTCCAGCTGCGCCCGCCAATCCGCGCGCAGCGCGAGTGCCGCGTGGCCGCTGCCCACGGTGTGTTCCCAGACGTGGTTCAGAGGAGTCGTCTCTTCGTTGAGGCTGCAGGCAAACGTGGGCATCGCGCTCAACCTCGCGCCGAGGTAAGGCCGCTAGCACGGGGAGAGTGAGGAGGGCGGGGAAGCCGCGTTGCTTGTGGACTTGCGGTTTCAGGCCCATACGCTCGTCTGGTCCCTGTCCACGGCGTGCGCCGGGCCATGACAAATCCCAGCGTACTCTTGAAATTGGGCATTTGATGATCAATAGGGAGGTTCATACTCTGAGGCAAGGGTAAGTCCGGCGGCAACAGCTATCCGTGCAAGTCGCACATCGCGCAGTACGCACAACTAGCCGTTATCGGCCTACCGAGTGGGCCGCGCTTGGCCCCGAGGCTTCAACGCTATGTAGTCTCCGTCCATCACTTCTCAGCGACCGCCAAAGGTCAGGCCTCTAGCTTCGACTTCTCCGAGCACTAGTATTGGGTACATGTTCGATGGCGTCCCTGCCCCAAGCGGAGGATACTGACTGGGCGAGGATAATGGAACGCGCTTGGTGTCGGAAGTACTGTAATGCCGACCAGTTCATACAAGTATCTGAACGCAGCCTGGAAGGCTCCAGCGGAACCTCCAAGCGACGCCCGCCTTACATCCTGAAAACTCGCTCCCTAGCCTCAGAATCGTATCTCGATGCCATGCTCTATTCGCTCCGAACGAGTGAGAGGAGCCTCCGCCAGACCCAGTACGGTTCAACTATAGATCGCGTTGCGGTGGTCCAGTCACCGTTCGCCACGCAGCTGGAGCTACGGGAGCGAGTGGATGCTCGTCGCCACGCGACATCAGTCGCGCATGAGGTTGAGTCGAACCGCATACTTACCCATGCTGGTAAACGTTGGCGGGCGCTCCAGGGGCCTTACGTTCGGGCGTTCAAGAATGACGCCCGACACGGTGCGTTCACCACACCCTGAGACGGTGCAGATAACCTCTGCCTCCGAGCACGTGCCCGACTTCCGCTTCCCCCAGCGATCAAGCGGGTAGGGAGGGTGTCGCCTGCGCCGCAGTCAACCGCCACATCAGGTCGCGCGCCAGGTTCATGACTGCGTCGACCTCGAGGCGCTTAGCCGCGGAGGGGGCGGGGGCGGCGACCCCCTCCAACCGCACCGGCACCGGCGAGGGGTAGTGGTGCAGGAGCTCGGTCGCCCAGCGCCGACAGCCGTAACTGGCGGCCGGCTGCGAGGCCGCCAGCCCTAACAGCTCCTTGTCCACGGCGGCGGGCGCCACCAGGTACGCGGTCACGAAGGCGTCGAACGCGGCCGGCACGAACGTCAGATCGATGATGATGCGCAAGGCCGCCAGCAGTTCGCCTACTCCCGGGTTCGCGGCGTGGGTGCTTGAGCCGGCGTTCATCAGTGCCGCCACGCCGGCGCTCAAGAGGTTGTCGGTGACATCACCCAAACGTTGGCTGCGGATACCCCAGGAACTGCTTCGTGCGTCGCGGAACTTCCCGAGGTGAAGCTGCAACGCCGCAGCGTCACCCTCCGCCAAGTCGGCCCAGGCTAGTTGCTCACACACGTCTCGGTCGCCCATCATGGAGGCTGCAACCCGGCGCGCGAGCCCCAACTCGCCTTGCACGTCGTGCACGACGAACTTCAGCCGGTCGTGCTCCAGGTAACTGCGGAACTTGTGATCCTCCCAGGGCTTGCGGGTCAAGAGCAGGCTTGCCGCCTCGGACTGGTGCGCCCTTAGAGCTACGTAGTCGCCGAGTCCCGCCAGGTACTCACCGACCGCGTTGTGGAACATGCCAAGCATGTAGGGTCTGCGGCCCGCCCTTTGCTCGATCAGTAGCGCTTCGCGGCCGAGCTCCAAGGCCGCGGCGTCATCGCCGTACGTGGAGGAGAGAACAACACCGTAGTTGTGCAGCACAGTCGCCAGGTAGTAGAGGTTCTCGCTCTTGCGACAGGCGGAGATGGCCTCGCTCAAGAGGCGCGCACTCTCCGAAGGATCCGCAGTAACGAGGGTGAGGTTCGAGTAGCAGCCGCCAAGCAGCCGCTCGGTATCGTGTCGTTCCAAGAGCGGTAAGGCCTCGCTCCATGCCTTGCCGGCTGACGTCTCGTCACCCCGGTACGCGTTGGCGATTCCGAGAACGTGCAGTGCTGCCCCGGCATCAGCCGGGCTGCCGAACTCGTGAGCCAGCGTAACGGCGCGCTCAAGGAGTAGCACTGCCTCGGCCGGTTTGCTCCTGGCCATGAGCCGCCCCTTGGCCCGCAATAGCCGTGCCGTCAGCAACGATTCGGGGTTCGAACGCGCCAATGCCGCCTCCATCAAGCCCGCACTCTCCTCCACCGTGCGGCGGTCGAACAAGAAGCGCGAGAACATGTGGGTCATCCGCTCCAGCAAGTCGAAGCGGTCGGCGGCGATGGCCCACTCCCACGCGGTCCGGAGGTTGTCGTACTCCAGCTCGAGCTCCTCGAAGGCGTCGAATTGCCCACCGGCCATGTCGAAGGCGAGTTTCGACTCGAGCAGTCCAGCGAAGTACTCGGCATGCCTGGCTCGCAACTCGTCGGCTGCGGGCATGGTTGCGAGCTTCTCGAGCGAATACTGCCGCACCAGTGGGTGCAACTCGTAACGCCTGCCGGTTCGCCACAGCAGTGACCTGTCGATGAGTGCAGTGAGCCGCCTCAGGTCCAAACCCAGCACGGCAGCACCTGCAGCCCGGCTGAAGCCGCCCCGGAACACACTGCAGCCGGCCAACGCGCCGCGCTGGACCTCGGAGAGCAGACCCCACGACCGCTCGAAAACCGCCCGCAGGCTTGCGTGTCTCTCGGTCACGGCGGAGTCGGTACTCACCAACTCGTCCATGTCGCCTTCCAGCAGCTGCAGTAGCTCCTCGGGCGCCACGGCGCGCGTGAGGCCCGCCGCCAACTGGATCCCGAGGGGAGCACCCACGACCAGCCGGCAGAGGCCGAGGGCTGTCTCCAGGCTCCCTTCGTCCTTTGCGAGGCGAGGGTCGAGGCGCCGCGCAGTGAGGAAGTACAGGTTCAGCGCGCCGAACTTCTCCGGTGAGGCGAGTGCCTCCGAGGCCGACTGCGGAAGGGCGAGTCCCGCGAGCGGATAGAGGGTTTCCGCCGAGAGCCCTAGCGGTTCGCGAGAAGTAACCACCAGGCTAGTGGTCGGCGAGGCTTCGAGGAGCTCCGCTATTCGCCCAGCTCCGGCGGTCAGGTGCTCGAAACCGTCGAGCACGAGCAGCGACCGCCCAACGCCAAGCCGCTCGCGCAGGGCCGTCAACGGGTCGTCGCCCGTGCTGGTCGGCATCAACACGGCGACCAGCCGCTCAAGTACCCGTTGAGGATCGCTCAGCGCCTCGAAGGGAACGAAGAAGACCTGCTCGAACGTGCTGTGCTCCTCCAGGCGGCGCGCCAAGGCGAGCGCCAGGCTGGTCTTGCCCATCCCGCCCAACCCAGTGATGGTGATCAGGCGCGCGCCCTCCGCGAGCAGCCGTTCCAGCTCCGCCAGTTCTCGTTCTCGCCCGACGAACGCCGCCGCGCTGGTGGGTAGGCCTAGGGCACCGGCGTTGATCGGCGCGGCTCCGGTAGTGGGCGAAGCCGCCAAGACGATTCCGAGCGCAGCCGCCTCCCTCTCGAGGGTGGCGGCAACCGGATCGCCTAGCGCGTGGGCCAACCCGTGCAGACGCTGCATGAGTTGTGCATCGTCCTCGCCCGTTGAGGCCCAGGCCACCAGGGCCCGTTCGAACAACCGAGCAGTAGCACGCGAGTCTCCCGCCGCAAGGGTCTCTTTCGCGACCTCTAGCAGCGCGCGGACGGCCTGAGCCGCCAGCCGCTCGCGCGTCGAGTAGAGCCACTCCTCCAGCTCCACGTTGCCGGTATCGGTCTCCATGCCCGCCAGGAACGGCCCGGCGTACAACTCGACCGCTGCACGCCAGTCATGCTCAGCAACCGCGTCCCTGAGCTGCTGTGCGTCGCACTCCACGGTGGCCCACAGGCGCACGTCGTCGCCCTCCACCGCACCCGGCAACGCCTGGCGTAACTGCGACAACGCGACCGAAAGGCTCTGGCGCGGCCGCCCCGCGCCGGGCCAGAACAACTCGGCCAGGTAGCGGCGCTCCTGGGGTCCTTCGAGCGTCAGGTACGTGAGCAGCAGTAGCGGTTTTGGACGGCTGAACCCGGCTTCCGGCATGGCCACGCCCCCGAGGGTGCGCAGAAGCATGCGCCGAGTATAGGGGTACTGCGAAGCGGAATGGAAGCTGCGGGGACCATGTCTCCGGGCCGCTGAAGGCGCCGCCGGCTCGAACGCCGTGGGCCCCTGGACTCCCGTGGGTGAGCTCCGTGCAGGGTGAACTCCGTGCGCGTGAACTCAGTGCGCGGTGGACTCAGTGCGCGGTGGACTCAGTGCGCGGTGAACTCAGTGCGGGGTGAACTCTGGCGGGGGAGGGGCCGAGGAGGTTCCTCTCCCCCGCATGCAAGCGTCTTCGGGCTATTCGGCTTTGACGAGGTCGGCCCAGCGAACCTCGGAGAACATCGGGTTCCTGTAGGCGCCCGAGACCTTGTCACTCACCACTAGAGCGTAAGGGAAGCTGGGGAGCAGCACGAACGGCGCGTCCTCGTAGGCGAGCCGTCCGACCTGCCTATACAGGTCATCGCGTTTCGCACTATCGAACTCGGTGCGCGCCTGGGCGATGAGGCGATCTATCTCCTCGTTCGCGTAGCCGAAACGGGCGGACATGGAAGTAGACGACTGGTACCAGTCCGCCATGAAAGCGTACGCGTCCGGGAAGGTTGCGGAGCCCGCCGGGGTAGCCCAGGGCATCTGCATCTCCGCCCACACGCGGTCGGCCTGCTCCGGCGTGATCTCTTTGAGCTCGATGGTGAACTTCGGGTTCATGGCCTCGAGGGTCGCCTTGTAGGTCGCGCCGACCCAGTCGTCGGCCGGCACGGCGAGGCGCATGCCGTTCTCCCACAAGCGGCCGCCCCAAGCAGCCCGGCAGTGCTCTTCGGCCTTCTTCAGGTCGAACTTGTAGTGGGGGATGCCGGGATCGTAAGCGGAGAAGGAGGGTAGGAGGATCATGTTCGGATAGAAGGTGCCGTCACCGGCGTACTGCGGATCGTCCTCACCCGTGTCCCAGGAGTAGGCGAAGCACTTGCGGACGTCGACGTCCGAGAAGAAGTCGCGTGGGACGCCCGAACCGTCGAGTTCTCCGCTGCCGATGAAGGGGTTCTCCTCCCCTCCCATCTGCTGGTTCAGGAAGATGGCGCCCACCACCCGGACCCCGGAAGGCAGCGTCGGGTCACGCGCCGGGTCGAGCACCTTGACACCGGGTTTGCCCTCGAGGTCCGACAGTGGCGTGAAGCGCACGTCGATCTGGTCTGCAGCGCCCGAGAGGAGAGCCTCGATGCGGGCGTCCTCGTCCGGCACCACCTCGTAGACGATGGTCTGAATCTGTGGCCTGGCGCCCCAGTACTCCGGGTTCCGCTCGGCTACCAAACGCACTCCAGGTTCCCAACTAACGACCCGGAAGGCTCCCGTGCCGCCATCGTGGTTCTGCAAGTACCCCTCACTAAGGTCGGAACCGATCGAGTCACGCCAGGTAGCCTGCGTGCCGTCCCAGCCGCCGTTCGCGATGACCAATGCGCTGTCGACGATGGCGAACTGCGGGCTCATCAGGCCAGCGAACAGGATAGGATCCGGCACCAGCGAATGGATCGCTACGGTGTATTCGCCCAGGCACTCGACGCTGCCCGAGATCCGCTTCCAGTAGTCCGCGTAGGCCGCGTCGGTCCCGGCCTCCCCCAGCTCCGTCAACGCGTCGGTGGCCGTGCCGATAAGCGACTGGCCCACGAAACCGGGGTCGACGATGAGCGCCCGCTTCAGCGAGTAATCGACGTCCTTGCAACTGAACCCGTTGCCGCTATGGAACTTCACCCCCTCACGGAGGCGGAAGGTGTGCGTGCGCCCGTCATCGGAGAGCTCGTGACCCGTGGCCAGCGCCGGCCTGAACAGGATGGTGGCGCCCTCGTAGCCATAGAGGGTCTCGTAGACGTTCTCGATGACGCTCTGACCCCACGGCGAGTCGTAGTTGAGCGGGTCCAGCGTCTCAGCGTCGAACAATCGCTGGAACACGTAGGTCTGACCCACTGCCAGGCCCAAGGACAGCAAGGCCACCAATGGAATGAGCTTCGCTAGAAGAGCCGCCCGTTGCTGAACTCTGGTAGTCATCATCATCCTTCCTCCTCGGACGGTTCGAACTTGGTAGGAACCGTGAGAGGAGGCTAGGAAATAGACTGCTAACACCTGCTAAACGCCAACTAAACGACCACGGTTTTCTCTCCCGCCAGTGAAGCCTTCGGCCCCTGGTCGGTCGGCGCAGCCCAGCCGCAGTACGGCAGCGTCCTTTCGCTACGGCATGCCGAGCAGCTTCTTGACGGTCAGAACCAACGTATTGCCGGTCTCACCCGTGAAGAACGGTGCGGGTCCAAGGTACCTGCCCTCACCATCGAACACCAGCACGCCGAAGTCCTTCTCGCCGTAACCCCACGTGGTGACCGGATCATCGGGTCCACCGACCTCGTAGCGAACGATGCTCACCCCATCGGCCCAACCATCGTCAGGCCACACGGTGGTAGGCACGAACATGCCCTTAGGGGGTTCCCCGGTACTCAAGTAGTTCATGATGTCAGCGCCAGCGGCTTCTTCACCGAAGAGCTCGGCGTACTCCGCGAAAACCGCGCGGGGACCGTAGTCAACGTAAGGCGCGAAACCGTAGAACCCCTCAGCGATCGACTCCAGGCTCGGCTCCAGAAGGTAGACGCCCATGTCCGGCTGCTCGTCGAGCAGTCTCTTGACCGCCTTCTGCAAACCGCTCGACACGATCTCCCGGCAGAAGCTGCAATAACCGTCCCCGACGATCACAAGGGCGGGCGCGCCGGTGCCAAGAGGAACCACTGGTGAGGAGCGCGCCACTCCGCCGATTACTGGCAAGGCGACGACGTTATCGTCGACCGCTTGCCAGTCGCCGCTGTCGGCGCGCGCAAGCTGGTGATCGAAGTCAACCCACTGCCGGCGGCTGTTCGGGCGCACCTTGTCTCGAACCATGCCACTCTCGTCCAGGAGATACAGGAGCGTGAGGTTGGTCTCGAAGGCATCCTTGAACCTCGAGTCGGCGTCGAAGACGATGGGAACGTCATGCTCCTGAGCCCACGCTTCCACCGTTACGCGCGGTGAACTGGTCTCGACCACGAAGACCTGCAGGTTCTGGTACTTCCGTATCCAGCTGGTCGCAATCTCGGGCACCGCCTCGCAGAGTGGACACCCCTTGACCTTCGCGAAGATGACCACCGTTGGCACGCCCTTCTTTATGGTCTCTCCAGTAACGGTTTGGACCAGTGGGAAGTCCACAAGGGTGCCGGGGGCCACCTTGGCGCCAAGCCTGTAGGCTTGGCTACTAACCGCCCCAAGAAGGAGCGAGGCGAACAGGAAGGCCGCTACGGTCCAGCTACGAACGCGCATATGAATCCCCCTCATTACTTGTAGTACTTATTACGTTGGACGCATTATGTGGACGATTGGGTCGAATGTCAAGACTGCCCAACCCCGGTACGAACTACTTTTGTGTTGCCGTGGGCTGCGGCGCACCGCAGGTATGAACGGCTACGTTCAACGGAACCCTGTTACACGTTCCGGGGAGCGGCACACGATACGGTTACTGCCGTGTGCGGGCAACG
>Ga0265293_10011601_pt1 | contig 11935 bp, 12 predicted proteins | sample Munlanlewell138R_FD_192505 | JGI IMG/M metagenome (GOLD analysis project Ga0265293, IMG submission 192505) | Leachate microbial communities from a municipal landfill in Southern Ontario, Canada - Leachate well 138R | ecosystem: Engineered > Solid waste > Landfill > Unclassified | place: Canada... | reverse complement strand
CGGCCTATGTCCTGACGGCTAGAATCGGCGTGTACTCGCGCACGGACTCGGGCGTTCCATCGAGGATCAGATCGCCCTGCTGGACCCAGCTATGTGCGGCCCAGGGTCTGACACGCACGCCGATGATCCATAAGGCGGGTACTCGGTAGTACTGCAGGAAACGCGCCAGCGCGAGTGCCTGAAACAGGCATCGACCATGAGCGGCAAAGACGTAGGGCTGTAGGCGACGAAAGATCCGGACGCACTGGCGAATCTTCGTGAGATCCGCCGGCGACGACATCGAATCGCCGTCGGCCTGCATGAAATGCTCGACGGCGCGGGCGACCTCATAGAGCGACGATCTGCGCAGGGCGTAATGGGCCCATAGACAGCTTCGCAGGAATCGCCACGAATCCAGTATACGGATGGGCCGGGAAGAAGCCTGAAAGGTGTCTAGCCCAAGCCGCGCTTCTTGCAGGCCGATGGAAGTCGGTGAGAAGGGCCTGAGGCGCTTGCCTTCGGGTTGCAATAGTACGCGCGCGGATAGAGCGTCGAGAATACGTGCTGCCGCTGCTTCGTCGAGCGAATCGCACTCCAGAGTCGGGCCGGTATCCTTCCAGTTTGCCACATATTGTCGAAGTACCTGCGTTTCGGTTTCGCCGACGCCGAGATAGCGATTGCGATGCAGATCCAGAAATACCGTGCCGCCGGATACTCGACAGGCGTAGATGTGGGCAGGCAGCCAATACGTGCGCAAGCATTTGAGGCTTGCTGCGTCGTCGTCAAGATGTTCGACCTGATAGTCCACTTGTATGGTTATCCGGTGTATGACAGGTGCACGGCGTGATACCCACGCCATGCACCTGCTGGAGATCACTGCTGGATTACACCAGCTGCCTCACTCCAACAACGGACAGATTGTCCAACTCCTCGGGTATTCCAGGCTGCCGTGTCTCGAACCGCGCATCTCCCAGATCGACCAGTGTCAGTGTCGTATTCATGGCTGTCTCCTTCGGTGAGTGTGAGTGATTGCCGACCGCGGTGGCGTGATCAACGTGCGCGTCGATGTCGTCGGCGTCAATGGGAATGGTCTTGTGGGTGCGCGTTCGTGAAGCGTGTGTGCGCGAGCGGGCGAGCCGCGGTGACCTGGGCGTCGTTGATATACCGCACTGCGGATCAAGCGGGAATGCTGGAATTAAAGGGATTTACAGCTCTTTTGACAGGGGTGGCTCATCTTTGAGAAATCTGCCGCTTCGCCGGGGCGCCACTCTTAATCGGTGTTTTCGATGGGTTATCTCGGGCCGGTGCCAGAGTTTGATAATTTGCTTGTGGGCTAACTAGCGCGACAATCGCTGCGGGTCCGGCGCTATCCGATCTGGTTCGATAAGCAAACAAGCAAACTCTGGCACCGTATGCCATGAACCTGTTTCCTCCGGATGCTACCCAGGCGATCGCTCCAGCATGAGGAGCGGTGCCTGAGCAGTCGTCTCGAGAAATCATCGGGGAAATCATTCGAGTAACGTCCCTGGGAACGATCGGGCGAGCTGCCAATGGCGCGTCGGTGCGCCGGCTCGATGCCTCGCTGCAAGTGGCGACATCAACAGGCGCTTGCGATGTCCGGCAGGGTTTTACATCGTGTGCCGATGAATGCTCCTGGTACGTCCCGTCATGTGCGCTTGCTTCGCTCCGATCTATGGCGTGATGCCTGGTCGTTGTTCCGCGGGGCGGCGGATCGCTCGGTGCGGCGTGACTTGTTCATGGTGGTCTTTCTGGCGGTGGCGGGTGCTTGCACGGCGGCATTGGCCCCGCTGGTGCTGAAGCTCCTGCTGGACGCGCTGGAGGGAGCGGGCGAGGAGCAGTTCGTTGTCCTCATTGCGCTGGCCTTGCTGTATGCGGCCGGTCAGTATCTGACCCGCCTGATCGGCGAGTGGCGCCTGTACCGCCATGGGCGTGCGGAGCAGCGCATCGGCCGCGCGATCGGCCAGCGGATGTTCGAGCATCTGCTGCGACTGCCCTTGCACTGGCATGTGGAGGGGCGGCTGGGTTCGATGGGGCAGACGGCCGAACAGGGCGTCCAGGGCTGTCGTCTGCTGTTGAGCCAGGCACTGTGCACGGTGCTTCCCGTCCTGTTGGAGCTTGGCTTGATCGCAGTCATTCTGGCCCGGCTCGAACATGAGATCTATCTGGCCGTGCTGCTCGTGGCGGCCGTGGCGTACGTGCTGGCGTTCCAGCGCGGCGCGGCGGATGTCGAAGCGCCGGCACGCCGGATCGCGCAGGCACATCTCGTGGCTCACGCGGCGTTCACCGACAGTTTGCTGAATTGCGAAGCCGTGAAGTGCTTCAATGCCGAAGCGGTTGTCGGTGCACGCTATCGCGCCGCGCTGCGGACGAGCGAAGTCGCGTGGCGATGGTTCTTTGGCCGGCGCGCCGCAAATGGTGTGCTGGTGGGCGGTATTTTCGCGACGTGCCTCGGCGTGACGATGATTCTCGCGGTTCGCGATGTGCTGCTTGGCGCCATGACGCTTGGAGATGTCGTTCTGGTCCATGCCTATGTGATACGGCTGGTCGCGCCGCTGGAGGCGCTCGGGCTGGCGATGCGCGACAGTGCTCAGGCGCTTGCATTCGTCGAGCGGATGCTGGGGCTCCTGGCAGAGCGGCCGGAAGAACCGCTGGCAGTGGCCGCTGCGAACGAGTTGCCGGAGCGCGCGGTTCGGGGCGGTGTGGAATTCGACCGGGTCGGGTTTTCCTATGGAGAGGGACGCTCGGTACTGCGCGCGGTCTCGTTCCGCATCGATGCCGGCCGTACGGTGGCCATCGTGGGACGCAGCGGTGCGGGCAAGTCCACGCTGATACGTCTGCTGCTGCGCCTGTACACGCCGAGTGAAGGAGCGATACGTGTCGATGGCGTGCCTCTGGATCAGATGCCGTTGGCTGCACTGCGGCGCACGATCGCCATCGTGCCGCAGGACGTCATCCTGTTTCACGATACGATCGGCAGAAACATTGCCGTGGGGCGAGACGTTCCGCGCGAACAAATCATACGAGCTGCTCGCCTGGCGAATATCCATGACCGGATCATGAGTCTCCCGGAGGCGTATGACACGCTGGTGGGTGAGCGTGGCGTGAAGCTTTCGGGTGGCGAGCGTCAACGGATCGCGATCGCACGCGCCGTGCTCAGGCAGGCGCGCATCATCGTGCTCGACGAGGCCACCGCATCGCTCGATGGCGCGACGGAGCGAGGGGTGCTGGGCGAGCTGCGGCGGATGACCGAAGGAAGTACCGTTCTGGCGATTACGCATCGGCTTTCGACGGTCACGCGGGCGGACCAGATCCTGGTGCTCGAGGACGGGATGCTGGTGGAGCAGGGCACCCATGCCGAGTTGCTGCAATTCCGGGGGGTGTATGCGCGCCTGTGGCACGCACAGTACCGGCAGGGAGCCCGGCGCGGTGCAACGCGCCCGGTCTAGCCCAGGGGTACGAGGTGACGAAAGGCATCCAAGCGGAAAAGCTCGGGCCGGCGCTGGCGATGGCGGGCGATGCCGAGCGTAATCGTTGCCGGGTGGCGTCGCAGATAGTTCGCGACCGTACTCAGGCGGGCGATGCCGAGTTCGGTGGCATGCCAGGCGATGACGGAGCGGGCGAGCGCCGGCCCGCGCAGTCTGGACCGGGAGAACAGCTCGGCATGCTTCACATTGAGCATGAGGATGACGTTGTGAGTAATCTTTTCCAGCGACATGCCGGACTTCGGTATCCGCACGCTGCGTGGCAACGTTGCGACGAAATTTTCGTCGCCGATCACGCGAGGATCCACCTCGCCGGCCTGGAGTCGCCGGATCTCTCCTGCGGCGGGAGGGCGTAGCATCAGTCGAGCATAATCCCCGCGGGCCTCTTCATGTGCCGCCATCGGCCGCCGCGCAATGCGCGTATGCAACCAAGCGCGGTTTCGCCTTCCCAGATAATCGAGGTGGCTGCTGTAAGGATAGGTGTCGAGGTTGGCCGCCAGGCCGAGGAGCACCGGCAAATAGTGAATATACCGAATCACGGGCGGCAGCCAGTGTTGTGGGTCGATGAGCACGGCATGGTAGCGCCGGGCGAACAAGTGGCCGGATTCGCCTGTGTGCGTATGCCGTACCCGCACGTACGGACCTGCATAGCACTGCAGGAAGCGGCCGAGCGCTGTGGTGCCGACCTGCAACACCAGATGAATCCGGCACGGCAGGCAGCAATAGGCGATGGCGTGGGTGCCGGTACGTTCGAGCGCGGCGCTGAAGCACCTCTCGAAGATCTCGTGATGCTCAGGGGCAGAAAAAAGAGGCTGTCGGGCGCTGCCGAACTGGGTGACGCAATAGGTTCCTCCCGGGACATGCAAGCGTTGCTGGCGAGACATCGCAGACCACGGTCATCTCGAGCACGGCGGAGCGAGGTATTCGTGCGCCTGGCAGCCATCATTCTGGCCGACGCCGGCGGGCGAATGAACCGGGAGCGCCGTTTCGCAGGGGTCTTGCCAGCCGAGGCGCGCAGCAATGCCGCCGGCGGGGGGCACGAAGCGCGTGACGGGTTCGGGGACGCCGAAACGTTCGCGTATCGAGCGCAGCCCTCGCGGCGTGACATCGACGCCGACGGCCGTGACACGATCGTTGCCGTCGGGCAGGGTCGGGCCGAGTACCGTGGCATCCCAGCCGCAGCGCAGCGCCAGGGGTAGAAGCGTGGCGCCGGCCATGAAGACGATGCGCTCGACCCCGAACAGCAGGGAGGTCTCCATGATCCCGCAGAAGACTTCCCACAGGAACGCCAGCCGGGTTCGCGGGCCGCCCAGCCCCGGTGCCGGACAGAAGCGCGACGCCTCCCAGATCCTGGCGCCGCGCGGCACGCCGTCGTGGAGGGCATGGGGGAACACGTCGCTCATCAGGTGCGGTCCCAGGGTGGGCAGCAACCGTGCTGAAGCCTGGATCTGGCGTTCACCGCGGTGACGGGCGATCAGGTAGATCGTATCTTCTCGATCGTAACGATCCACTTCCAGGCCCCCGGCATGCGGAACGTTCCAGCCGAGCCCGTCGACGAAAACCGCTTTCCGGTGACGATGCATCTGCAACAGATCGGAACCGAGGAAACGGCGATTCTCGGCATTGACGATGAAGATCATCCTTCGACCTCCAATCCACCGCATGCAAGATTGCAATCCTTGCGCTTTTTTGTGAATCCCCTGATCAGGCGGATCCGCTCGTGAGGGTGTTTTCTTTTTATGAATCCATGCGGCTGTCATCTGAGCCTGGTCGCGTGCGCAGCACGTCGCCGAACGAGATCTGGTGCCAGGCGAGCGCGCACACCAGCGCTTGCTGGCGCGTCGAAACATTGAACCGCCGCATTGCGGAGGCGACATACGTGTGGACCGTGTGCGCGCTGATGCCCAGGATCCTTGATATTTCCCAATCGCTCTTTCCCTGCCCGACCAGTTCCAGGCATTCCCGCTCGCGCCGGGACAGGTGAGGCATCTCGACGGGCGGACGGTGCACGTTCCTCAGGCGGGCGGCGCTCTCGAACAGATGGCCGGCCATCAATTGCACGGCGAAATAGCTGTCGCGGTGGATCGAGCGTGCATCATCGGGAATGACGGAACACGACGCGCGCAGCGGCAGCGGCGATCGGGGCGAATGAATCGGCATCGTGTAGCCGTGGGCAATGCCGAAGCGGCGTGCCTCCGCCAGCATCTTGCGCTGGCAGGGTCGTACGCTGATCCTGAATTCGCGGCTGTCCCAGAAGAAGGGGAGCGCCGTATTGCCGGCGCGCGCAAACACTGGGTCGATACGGTGCAACTGCTGTTCGCTATACGCCGCGACCCAGGCACGGGGATAGTTGAGCATCATGATCGCGTCGCGAGGATGCAATGGATCGACATGGAAGCCGCAGGCGAAGTATCGAAACCCCAGGCGCTCCAGCGCATACTGGAAGGCCAGCTTCATGTCCTCGACATGTGTGGCCCGTTCGCACTGCTCGATGAACGATTGGACGAGGTCGAAGCGATCCATGATTCACCCTCCTTATGCATGCGGCGCCTGTTCGATGACCGGGAACAATCCTCCCGGAGGAGCTCTTCCGCACTACGCTACTTCTTCTCCCCCAATTCGACAAACCCGATTGCCGCTTCTTTGGTGCTGGCGGTTCATGAGTTCGTGGATGGCCTCGAGGATGTCATATCATCAGTCGCTACGGGCGGCGCAGGGCAGACAAGGGCGCGGGCCGCCAAGCAGCGAAGACAAGGGCACGGGCGTCAACAGCGGGGAATAGGCAGCGGAGCGGGCGAGGAGATATCGATGAACTACTCGGGTGTGATCTGCTTCATTGCCCTCGGTGTGGGCGTGCCATTGGCCTCGAGTTTTGCCTCCACGCCGCTGGAGGAACGATTCCTGGCATGCGCCCAAGAGCGTGACAACGCGGCGCGCCTTGCCTGTTACGACAGGGTGGCGAGTGCCGGGCGGCCACCGGCGCATTCCGTCACACTGCCGGCAACGCCTTCGCGGGTGGCCGCGGGGGTGGGCGATGCGGCGCCGCCGGGCCCGGAAGCCGTCGAGCGGGGTGATGGGAACATTCCCGAGGCTGGCGCCGCGGCGAATCCGGCGGGTGAGCCGGCATCTGGCCAGGAGCAGTTCGGCGTGCCCGGCAGCGAACTGGCGCGCAGACGGGAAATGGTGCAGAGGGAATCGGACAGGCAGGCGGACAGGCAGGGGGACTCGCAGGCAGATCCGGATCGATTGAACGCGACGGTGGTGGCGCTGTCGGCGCGCCCGCGCGGGGAACGGATCGTGACACTCGACAATGGCCAGGTCTGGGTGCAGAAGACGCCGCAGTACATATCCATCGAGGCTGGTGATTCCGTCACGATCCTGAAAGGTGCGTTGCGTTCCTATCGGCTGGTGGCCGGCGGGCGTTCGACGGCGGTGACTCGGATCGAGTGAGGAAGCCGGGTGGAAGAGCAGGCTTGCGCACTTTGACTGAAAGCTTGCCATTGCGGCTACCGAACTCGGTTCACCACGGGTATCGAACGTCAGGGTCAGCGCGACCCGAATGCCGGATGCATCACCCGCGCGCCCGCGCGGATTCCGAGGCGGGCGACGGTCCCGGCCTTGAGTTCGATCACGGCCGTCACCGGATTGGCCGATTCGATCGTCTCCAGCGATAAGGGTTCGGTATGCTCGACCACGTGGTCCACCGTCCCGTCCGCGCGCACGAACAGCATGTCCAGCGATACGTAGGTGTTCTTCATCCACATGGAGATACGTCCCTGCCGTGGAAAAAGAAACAGCATGCCGGCGTCCGCATCGAGCTGCTCGATGTGCATGAAGCCACGTGCCCGGCGCGCATCATTGTCGGCTACCCAGACTTCGAAGCCGTGCAGCCGGGCATCGGGCGTGGCGATCTGGAGGTGGGCGCGGGGAAAGAACCGGTCCAGCGTGCGCGCGTCAGGGTTCCTGTCATCCTGAGCCTTCGTGCTCGTGTGAGTCGCATGCGGTATCGGCTCGCCGGCATACGTGCCGAGCGCTGCGTACAGCAGTGTGGTCAGGAGCAGGGCGAAGCGGAGCAGGCCGAAACGGATCGATGAAAAGATGCTGTGGGGCATTGCCGGCATTCTCGGGGAAGGATCAGTCGTCCGGCATGGCCGCGTAAAGTTCATCTTCCGCGTCTTCTGTTTCGAAATCCACCTGTCCGGCGAAATCGAATCGGGACAACAATATCGCCCCGGGGCCGCGTACCGCGCGCGCCGGTTCGGTGCAGAAACCGCGCGCCACGATCCGGTAGCTGCGCGAGCGTCTCGGCAGACCGATGATGGGCGTTTGGGTCACATCATCCAGCAGACACTTGTCATCGCCCTGCGTACTGTAGAACTGTCCGCGACCTTCGCGGATCACTGTCAGATTGACGGGCACGGCCCGCGCGGACTGCCCTTCGCGCAGACCGGTGATGCCGAACACCAGGACGAGTTCGTGCGCGGCATCCGCGCCGGCCAGGGCGCCGGCCTCGACCTTGCCGTCCCGGTCGTGCTTGTCGCGGGGCGCATCTTCAGCCCCACGTTGCGCTTCGAGCGCGGCATCGCCGGCTGCGATCCCTGGCCGGCTGAAGCGTATCCGTATGCCCTTGCCGGCGGGACGTGCCGCGCCGGTACAGAGCATGCCCTCGTTATCCCACTCCAGTTCGGCCTGGATCGAACCCGAGATGCGTGCCCGCAGGTAGCCGTTGCCTTGCGGCAGGCAGCGTGGCGTCTGCACGGCGGTGGTACCGGGTTCGTGGGCCTCTTGGGCGGCCGCAGGCCTCTGCGTGGCCGGGCCGGCGGCATCTGCGGCGTTTTGTGCAGCATCCTGGACGGCATGCTGAGCGATATCCTGAGCCGTATCCGCAGCCGTGGCTCCTGCGCAGATCGTGGACAGGCTCATGGCCAACAGGCCGCAGCACATCAGGCGTCGTGGAGACGTTATTATCATCGCGGTCCGGAATCTCGAGCAGGCTTGTCGGAGTGGTATGACTCAGACTCAGAATGACATGGCTCAGGATGGCATGACTCAGGATGGCATGCATAGCGGCGACAATGCACGAGCAGGCACCGGCCGTACGCGCACCCGCATAAACACGGTCGGCAGTCCGACCGTTGTCGGCTAACATGCGTATCGAGTCCAGCCGGTCGTGCCGAGCCGATCGCACCTGGCGCCAGAGTGTCCAGACATGAATCAGAAGATTGCGCCGAAATCGAAAAGCGGGTCCCAGAACGGGCCGCCGGTCCGCCGGCAAATGGAGTCCCGGCGATACGTCAGCCGTATCACGCGCCAGACCCTGGCCGTCGTCATGGCGGGCGGGCGCGGCGAGCGCCTGAAGCATCTGACGGACTTTCGCTGCAAGCCGGCGACGCCGTTCGGCGGCAAGTTCCGGATCATCGATTTCGTGCTGTCGAATTGCGTCAATTCCGGTATTCGCCGCATCTCGGTGATGACCCAGTACAAGGCACACTCCTTGATCCAGCACATTCAGCGTGGCTGGAACTACCTGCGCGGCGAACTCGGCGAATTCGTCGAGGTGATCCCGGCCCAGCAGCAGATGGGGGAGATGTGGTATCGCGGTACCGCCGATTCCCTCTATCAGAACCTGGAGATTCTCAAGCTGCACCATCCGCGCCATATCCTGGTGCTGGCCGGTGACCACATCTACAAGATGGACTACGGTCCGATGCTGGCCAAGCACGTGGAGAACAAGGCCGATATCACCGTCGGCGTCGTGGAGGTGCCGCGCGAGCAGGCCACGGCCTTCGGTGTCATGAGCGTCGATACGCAGTACCGCATCACGAAATTTTCCGAGAAGCCCCGCGAACCGGAAGGCATTCCAGGCCGCGAGCAATTCGCACTGGGCTCGATGGGCATCTATGTGTTCAAGGCCAGCCTGTTGTACCGGCTGCTGGAGGAACAGGCGAATCGTCCGGATTCCTCGCACGATTTCGGGCGCAACATCATTCCCGAAGCGCTGGGTACGCTGAAGGTGCATGCCTACCCGTTCACCGATGTGCATACCCGGGTGCAGCACTACTGGCGGGACGTGGGGACGGTGGATGCGTTCTACGACGCGAACATGGAACTGGTGCACGTCGATCCCGAACTCAACATCTATGACGAGAAATGGCCGATCTGGACCTACCAGCGCCAGTATCCACCGGCCAAGTTCGTGCTCGATGAAGACGGTCGGCGCGGCATGGCCGTCAATTCCATGGTATCTGGCGGCTGCATCATTTCCGGCGCGCACGTGAACCAGTCGCTGCTGTTTTCCAACGTGCGTGTCGACGAGCACAGCTATGTCGAGCGTGCCGTGGTATTTCCCGACGTGCACATCGGGGCAGGCTGCACGATCAAGAGGGCGATCATCGATACCGGCGCGGTGGTGCCGCGCGGCACCCATATCGGCGTCGATCCGGCCGAGGATGCGCGGCGCTTCTACATCACCGAGGCAGGCGTGATCCTGGTGACCCGCGACATGGTGTCCAGGCTGGAACGAAGATAGTCCGGCGTTTTCCGCCCAGCCGAAATGTCGATCAAACTTTCGATCGATCGAACGATCGGATGAACGGTCAGCGAACGATCACCCAGGCCGGCGGTCGATGCCGGCCATCAGTCCTTGGAGTTTTCATGCTCAAGCCTTTTGCAGTCGTCATGTCTCGAATTCTCTCGCCCGGTCGGGTGGCCGGGCTGCTGATCGTGCTGGCGGCGGGATCGGCCGGCTGCAGCGCGCTAGCGCCGAGGATCGAAACGCCGCGCCTGAGCATCGTCAGCATCGCGATGACGTCCGCGGATCTGTTCAACCAGCAGTTCCTGGTGCGCCTGAACGTGGAAAATCCGAACGATCGCCAGTTGCCGGTCAAGGCCATCGATTACAAATTGTTCCTGGAAGGCGACAGCTTCGCCGAAGGCTCCACGCACAATGCCTTCGTCGTGCCGGCATTGGGTGCAACGGAGTTCGATATGACGGTGCGCACGAATTTCGTCAGTAGCGCGGGACGGTTGTTGTCGCGTCTGAACGGACGTGACCAGGTCAATTATGTGCTGGAAGGGTCGGTGCGTACCGACCTGGGGCTGATCCAGAAGATTCCATTCCAGCGCAGCGGTACAGTCAACCTGCAGAGCTTGCGCTGACGATGCGGATCAGATCCGCGCCGGGGCGCCGAGTAAACGGCGGTAGAGGTCCAGATACTGCAGGCATTGCCGCGGCCAGGAAAAATCCTGCGCCATGCCGTTGTGCACCAACTGTTTCCAGGCGTCGCGATCCTGGTAGAGATCCAATGCCGTATCCAGCGCCCAGCGCACCGCCGAGGCGTCGAAATCGTTGAATACGATGCCCGTGCCGCTGCGCGTGGACGGGTCCCACATCTGCACCGAATCTGCCAGTCCGCCGGTGCGCCGCACGATCGGTACGGTGCCGTATTTCAGGCTGTACATCTGGTTCAGACCGCAGGGTTCGTACATCGAGGGCATCAGGAACATGTCGCTGGCCGCTTCGATCAAATGCGCCAGTTCATCGCTGTAGCCACAGTGAAAAATGACTCGCCCCGGGAAACGCTGCTGCAGGCCGGTGAAAAACGTCTCGTAGACGGCATCGCCGCTGCCCAGCGCAAGCAGACCCAGATCCCGTGTGGCCAGGATGTCGGGCAGAACGTCGAACAACAGATCGAAGCCCTTCTGCACGGTCAGACGTGAAACGATCCCGAGCAGTGGCGCCTTGCCCGTTTCGAGGTTGAGCCAGTCCAATACGCCGCGTTTCGTCGCGGCCTTGCCGCTCATATCCTGCGGCGTGTAATGGTGCTCCAGGTAGCGGTCGGTGGCGGGATTCCATTCTTCGTAGTCGACGCCATTGAGTATCCCGGTCACACCGTCGGTGCGGCTGCGCAGGGCCGTGTCGAGTCCATGCGCACCCAGAGGAGTGCATATTTCCCGGGCATACGTCGGGCTGACCGTGGTGACCGCATCGGCGTGCAGGATGCCTTCGCGCAACCAGTTGAATGCACCGGCGGGCTCGCCGGCCAGGGCGCCGATGTCGCCACCGACGTCGGCGGTGGTCGCGGCCGGGAAACTGCCCTGGTAGCCGATATTGTGGATCGACAGGACCGAGCGCGCATCGGTGAACAATCGATCCCAGGCATACAGTGATCGAAGCATCGAGGGTATCAGCGCCGTATGCCAGTCATTGCAATGGACGATGTGTGGCGCGAACGCAAGGCGTTGGCAGCCTTGCAGGGCGGCGTGCTGCAGGATCAGGAAACGTAGATGTTCATCGGTGTCGCTGGTGTACAGCGTGGGACGATCGTAGGCGGCCGGACAATGCACCAGGTAAAGGGGTACGGGGGATCCAGGGATACGCGTGTGCAGCAGCGATACTTCGTAGCGGTGAGTTCCCAGGCGTAGATCGATCGACTGCACCTGGGGGAGGGGCT
>Ga0265293_10011600_pt1 | contig 11937 bp, 16 predicted proteins | sample Munlanlewell138R_FD_192505 | JGI IMG/M metagenome (GOLD analysis project Ga0265293, IMG submission 192505) | Leachate microbial communities from a municipal landfill in Southern Ontario, Canada - Leachate well 138R | ecosystem: Engineered > Solid waste > Landfill > Unclassified | place: Canada... | reverse complement strand
GATATACCTGATAATGCTAAATTTGTATAAAATGAAAAAACAATTCACTGTTACTTTCACAGATAATGGAAGAGAAATGAATACACAAATTAATGGTTCCGGTTTTAATTCAATTGAAATAGTTGGATTATTGGAACAATTGAAATTTACTATTTTAAGGGAACAAGAAGAAAAAGGGGGTAAAAAATGAAAGAACTGTCAATTGCAGCCAAAACTGCAAAAGCAATCCGGGAGGAACTGAAACAAGTGTTTCCGGAAATAAAGTTTTCAGTTAAGTCTGAAACTTACTCAATGGGTACTGCTGTGACTATTACTTATGAGGATGGACCTACACGTGAACAGGTTTATGAAGTGGTAGATAAATATCAGTATGGTAAATTTAACTCTTGGTTGGACTGTTATGAAATGACGAACAAACGTAATGACATTCCACAGGTTAAATACGTTGTGATTTCTTGCAGAAGAATGTCCAGTGGTGTTGAAGATGAAATTATTGAATACCTCAGACTCACAATCCCTGCCTGTAAAAATAAAAACAGGGATGATTTTGTGGAGGAATTGAATAAGGATATGAGAGAACTGATAAGAAATGAATTTGTAAAAACAAGTTATTATGAACCAAATCAAACCGTCTGAACAATCAATCCAACCAGGACGAATTGTAAAAATTACACATGAACCTCCTCGGGCACGCCGTTATGGATTCATTTTAGGCAGTGAACACGTTATTCAACCAGCACCTGCAAATGGAGTGAACAGTTATGCTGGTGTATGGGTAAAAGATAAGAATGGTAAACTTTTTTGGTTGCATTTTCCTTATTGGTGTACCACTGCCAAAAAAGTTGATAAAGTGATACGTAAAAGGAGGAACAAATAAGTTAGTAAATTACTGTAAATTAATTACTTACAAACGTTTGTAAATTACAAAAATTATTATTAACTTTGTACTTTACAATTTTAAGTAAATTATGTGTTATCATACAAGCCGGTATAATAACATCTTCGTTTCAGTCATGATGTAGTTTTGGTTTAATGGTTAGGAACAGTGATTAGCAGCGGCTTCTGTGAAAACTGTTCCTTTTTGTAACTTTATAAAGATTATGAATACAGAACAAATTGAAATCCTTTTAATTGATCTGTTACGATCAGAAGGAAACTTAATCATTAACAAAAGTTTAATCAAAAAAGTTGGTTTAATTCCTGCAATTTTACTTTCCAATTATCTTGAAAAATGTAAGTACTTTAAAGAAAATTATCCTGAAAATGATGGTTGGTTTTTCTTATCACATAAAAAAATAATGGGACAGCTTGAAATTAAAGAATACTCTATTACACAGGCTAAAAAAACATTAGTTGATTTAGAATTAATTGAAATTGAAAGACGAGGAATTCCTTCAAAGGAATGGATATATATTAATTTCGATAATTTTTATGAATTAATGACAAACGAAAATTATAAGGGACAAGTACCCGAGAAAACTGCGGTACTTGTCCCTACGAAAACTTCGGGACTACAACAAACGTTTTCTATGGGACTAAATAATAAAACAAATAAAAATAGTAAAACAAATAAAATAAAGGAAACAAATAAAAGAAAAAGAATATATGTCGCAACAAAAAAAGTTGCGACTGACACACCTAAAAATAAAAATACTGAATACTTACCAATTGCTTTAGAATTAAAAGATATTGTCCAATCTCAAAAGAACATTAAAGTAAATGGTCAAAAAACAAATAGTTGGGCAAATTCCATTCGACTTTTAGTCGAGACGGATGACGTATCATTAGAGAGAGTTAAAAGTGCCTTAAGCTGGTATAAGGATCACCATTCAGATGATTATGTACCAGTAATAGAATCCGGTAGTTCATTACGTGAAAAATTCCTAAGGTTAGAAGCAGCTATTGAAAGGGATAAAAAACCATTCAAACAAAATAAACAAAAAGCAGGCTACACAGACAGTGAACCATTAAAATATAAAACAGCAAGGAAAGTATGAGGACTGAAGAACGTTGGAACACAAATTTCCAAGAACATTATATCCACACAACATTTCCACCAAGAATTGTAAAAGATTTAGAAACCCTTGATTTACAATTTCCTGCAGAGGATGTGAAAAGTGTATTTATCTTTGGTAAAATTCAAACAGGGAAAACCATACGTGCCGCGTGTCTTATGACACAATCTGCAAAATATCATTATTTGAATAACATACCAAGAGGTAGACATTTATTTGTTTCCTTTCCTGAAATGTTGGCAGAAATTCGAAGTACATTTAACAGCACTGAAAAAACTGAACAGGAAATTATGTCAAAGTACCTTGATGCAGAATTACTTACAATTGATGATTTCTTAACAAGTCGTCCAACTGAATGGGTGATGGACATTTTATATTGGTTGATAAACCACAGGTATGAACACCTTTTAAAAACAATCATAACAAGCAATATTAGTTTAGAGGAAATTGAGAAACGAATGAATGATCAACGTATTACAAGTCGTATTAACAGGATGTGTGTACTGGAGGAAAAGCAAATGTACGTATAAAAACAGTAAATAAAACGTACGACAAGGCGGTTTTCATGCGTTTTCCTGCGTTTAAATTACAAAGTAATACATTTTATTAACTTTATAGTAAAAAGGGCTTAAAAGGGCTGAAATTAGATGATTGAAAGGAAAATATTAATAGGGCTGATCACAAACACTGAATTTCTAAAGGAAATAAAAAGTGAATGGAATCTAAATTATTTGGAAAGTCCTACCGCAAGGTTAATTGCAAGTTGGTGTTGGGAGTATTTCAATAAATATGAAAAGGCACCAATGCGGAATATTGAAGGAATTTATATTAGGAAACTGAAACAAGGACTGAAAAAAGATTTAGCAGAAGAAATTGAAACAGAAATATTGCCCGAGTTAAGTCAGGAGTTTGAAAACGGGGACATTACCATTACCTATTTACTTGATGAAACTCGGGCATATTTTACAGAACGTCAAATCGTGATACATAAAGAGACGATTGAAGCGTTACTGGAAAAAGGTGAAATTGAAAGAGCAAAAAAAGAAGTTGAAAACTTTACAATAATCGAAGGTACAAAGTATGAAGGATTTGATTTAAGTAAAGAAGAAGCAATACCTAAAATTGAAACAGCATTTGACACGTCTTATCAAAACGTTGTTAGTTTTCCGGGTGCTTTAGGCGTGTTTTGGAATGATGAAATGAGGAGAGGGGCATTTGTGGCACTAATGGGAATGGCTAAAAGAGGGAAGACTTACTGGTTGTTGGAATTTATGATGAGGGCTTATAAACAAAATCGAAAGGTAGCATTTTTTCAGGCAGGGGACATGACAGAAAATGAACAGATTGTACGTATTTGTACCTATCTTGCCAAAAAGTCTGTACGTGAACGTGATTGTGGAGTGTTGTGCGTTCCTTGTCAAGATTGTATTAAAAACCAAATGGATACGTGTGATAAGAAAGTAAGGGAATGTGAATTCGGAGTGTTTGAAGATAAAGAGGATAGACGGGAAATTACAAAACAGGATTTGATTGATGCCCTAAATGATAATCCAAAATACAAACCTTGTTACAACTGTGTTGAATGGCAACAGAATAAATGGGGTTCAGTTTGGCTGAAACGTACGGAAGTAAAAAGTCCTTTATCTGTCAGGGAAGCAAAAAGACATTGGAGAAGATTTTTCATTAAAGCAGGACGAAGCATTAAAATGATATCTTATGCAAACGGTACATTAAATTACAGTGAAATAAACAGGGTGTTGGACAAATGGGACAGGGAGGAGGGTTTTAAACCTGATATGATATTAATTGATTATGTTGATATTATGGAGGCTGAAAAAGAAAAGGAACACAGACACAAAGAAAATGAAAAGTGGAAAAACTTGCGTCGTCTTTCACAGGAAAGAAACGCCCTTGTAATAACACCAACACAAACTGATGCCCAAAGTTACAAGGCAAACAGACTGGAGATGACACATTTTACAGAAGATCGTCGCAAGTATGATCATGTTACCGCAATGTACGGGTTAAACCAGGATAAAGATGGACGTGAAAAAGAAATAGGAATAATGAGAGTGAACAGAATTGTTTTGCGTGAAGGGGATTTTCACACTTCACAAGAAGTACACGTATTACAAAGATTGGAAATGGGAAGACCATTTCTCGGAAGTTATTTTTAAGGGGAAGAGTTATGAAAACAGAAAATTGGATTAGAACAGAAACATTAAACGACTATCAAAAACAAGCATTAAGATTGGTTGAAAAAAGAAAATTGTGGGAAAAGGAACAACTAAAACAAGGAAAACGTGAAATTCGTATTCCTCACCCAACCGTTGATAAAACTTTTATAATTAAATTTATTTAATCATGTTTACAATCACAAAAGAATTTTCGTTTTGTGCCGCTCATCAACTTACTCAGTTGAGGGAAGGACATCCTTGCAGTCGTGTTCACGGACATAACTACAAAGTGAAAGTAGAACTAAAGAGTAATGATCTTGACGCCCAACAAATGGTTCAGGATTATGGAGAATTGAAACCAATTAAAGATTGGATTGATCAAACATTAGATCATCAAAATTTGAATAACATTATACCCGGGGCTCCTACGGCTGAAGTTATAGCATATTGGATATATTATAGATGGAAAACACAATTTCCATTATTGTCAGCTGTGGAAGTAAGTGAAACTGATAAAACCAATGCCCGTTATGAAAAATGAAGAAACAAAACAACTGACAAGAGAACAGGCTATTGCAATAGCCGAGAGCAAAGTATGGGAAAAGTGGAATAACGAACAAATTGTACGTTTTCAACTTTTTCAAGATAGACTATGTGTACCTTTCAGTCGTTTTCACGAAGCAGTAGAAAAGGTATTAAACCGTCCTGTGTACACCCATGAATTTGGAACAGAGGGAGTTATAGGTTTAAAGAAAGAATATTTAGGTGTGAAAAAAGCACCAACTTTTGAAGAAATAATTGATTTAATTCCAAAAGAGAAACAATTAATAATTCAGTTATGAGCAAACAATTGATTGAAGCATTTAAAACAAGGGAAACTCCCGTAAAAGTAAGAAGCCCTCATTTCCTGAACGTTTCAGAATTTTATTACGATACAATCCAGGGTGAAGGAATAAATATTGGTATGCCTGCTTCGTTCATTCGTTTGAAAGGATGTCATATGGGGTGCGTCTTTTGTGACACTACAGAAGTTTGGGGAACTGGAGAAGCTTATACATTTGATGAATTGTTTACAATGATGAATGAATCCGGAATGGTTGTTAAACTACACGAAGGGCAACATTTTGTGATAACAGGAGGCAGTCCTTTATTACAACAAGACAGACTGGCAGAGTTTTTGTGGGAGTTTATACGTAAATTTCAATTCAAACCATTCGTAGAAATTGAAAATGAATGTTCCATCCGTCCAATACCAAAACTAATAGCATTAGTTGATACATGGAACAATTCACCAAAATTATCAAACAGTAAAGTGCCACTTGGAAAAAGGTACAATCCTATAACCTTAAAACTGATGTCTCAACTGAATGATTCCTGGTTTAAATTTGTTGTGAGCAGTAAGGATGATTGGTGGGAAATTGAAAAGTATTTTCTGGAAACAAATTTAATTCGAAAGGATCAAATTATTTTGATGCCGGAAGGGGCTACACGTACTGAATTAAGTAATCACTGGCAAATTGCTGTTGATATGGCAATTGAGCATAGTGTTAGATATTGTTCACGCGAACATATTACTTTATGGGACAAGAAAACAGGAACTTAATCAAAAAAATAAATTTTACAGGTGAAGCAAATTTACCATAAATTTTTAGTATATTTGTATTACCAAAATGTTTGTGTTATTTTTATATTATGTTAAATTAAAAATTTCTTAATTATGAAATTGAAATTATCAAAAGATGCCCTAATCAAGGCATATGACGAATTGGATGACCTTGCAGGAATTGATCCTCCTATTGACAAAGAATTGGATGATGAAGAGTTTGCAAAAGAGTTACATGAAACTGTTGAGGAACTTGTTGAGCCGGATGATAAGTTTTCAAAATCAACACAAAAGGTGTTTGACACTTTGAAGGAATATTTTGAAAACCAGGAAGAAGAACCTGAACCGGAGGAAGAAGAGGAAGAGGAGGAAGAAAAACCAAAGAAAACCACAAAGGGTAAAGGTCGGGCAAAAAAAGTTGAACCTGAACCGGAGGAAGAGGAAGAGGAGGAAGACGAACCAGAACCTGAAGAAGAAGAAGAGGAACCTGAAGAAGAAGATGAATTGTTGGTTGATAAAATTGCAGGAATTGACGACAAAAAGGAATTGGTAAGTCTTGTTCGTGAAAACAAAGATCTTTTCAAAGGATTCAAAACCAAAGATTTTCCGACTGTTAAGAAACTGAAAAAAGGAATGATTGATTTCCTTGAACCTGCCCCAGCTCCTGCAAAAAAGGAAAAGAAAGCATCTGAGAAAAAGGGAACAGGTGTAATTGCCTACATTGCCAAACTCATTGAAAGTGCTGATTCCAAAAAAGGAATCTCAAAAGAGGAAATGCTTCAAAAACTTACAAAAGAATTTCCAAACCGTGCCCCTGCTTCAATGAAAAATACCATTAACGTACAAGTACCAAACCGGATGTCCCGTGAACGTTTCAAAATAAAGAAACTGGAAAACGGGAATTTTTGCAAAGAGTAAACTATAAATAATGAAAGTTGTTATTGGTTTATCTGGTGGTATGGATTCAACAACCTTGCTCGGGGACTTTCTCGAGCAAGGTTTCGAAGTCCATTGTTGTTCTTTTCTTTACGGGAGTAAACACAGTTCTTATGAAATGCAGGCTGCAAGTGAAATTATAGAATTTTATCATAAAAAGAATTCTTTTAATTTAACTCATTGTGTTATTGATTTACGTCAGGCTTTTTCCTTATTTAAAAGTAACTTGTTAAAAACAGGAGGTAAAATTCCGGAGGGGCATTATCAGGAAGATTCTATGAAACAGACAGTTGTACCTGGAAGGAATTTAATTTTAGGATCAATTATGGCAGGTATTGCCGAATCAATTGGTGCTGAATTTATTGCCTTAGGGGTTCATGCAGGGGATCACCATATTTATCCTGATTGTCGTCCACAATTTATTGAAAGTTTTAGGGAAACTGTAAATTTATCTTCTGAAGGAAAAGTTCTTGTAACATCTCCTTATTTGTATCTTACCAAAGCTAATATTTTAAGCAAAGGGTATTCCTTAAAAGTACCTGTTCCTTATCACCTTACAAGAACTTGTTACAAAGATCAAGATTTAGCATGCGGTAAATGTGGTTCCTGTCGGGAAAGATTAGAAGCGTTTGAAACGATTAAAAAAGTAGATCCTATTAAATATGAATAAAGTATATATACCTTGGATTGATATTTTCCAAAGGATAAAACAATCTGAAATTGACAGTGATAAAAATGTTATTTACGGGGTTCCTAAAGGAGGAATGATCATAACAGCATTCCTTAAAAATGCAAATGTAACTCATAACCCGGAATATGCAAATGTTATTCTTGACGATATTTATGATTCAGGAAAAACTGCACAAAAATATATAGAGAAATATCCGGAAAAAGACTTTGTAGCTTTATATGATAAAAGATATGAAAATATCAATGATTGGTTAGTTTTTCCATGGGAAAAAGATCATCCATCCGGAGAAGAAACAATTGAAGGAAATATAGTAAGACAACTCCAGTATATTGGAGAAAATCCAAATCGTCCTGGTTTGGTTGATACTCCTCGTCGAATTGTAAAAATGTGGCAAGAAGTGTTCAGAGGGTATAACCCTGATAAAAAACCCAAAATCTCCGTTTTTAAAAATGATGATGATGGATTGGTATATGATCAAATGATCATGGACTCCGGAAATTATTATTCATATTGTGAACACCATATGGTACCTTTCTTTGGAAGATATTGGTTTGGTTACATTCCGAGTCAAAATGGAGGAATAATTGGATTGTCAAAAGTTGCCAGGTTAGTGGATTACCATTCTGCCCGTTTACAAATTCAGGAAAGATTAGTACATGATATTGTAGAAGATATTTGGAAGGAATTATCAAATGGATTTACCGCTCCACTTGGGATGGGTCTTACTATGGAGGGTGAACACTTATGCAAGACAATGAGAGGGGCTCGAAAAAAGGGTGTTATGACTACCACTAAATTAAAAGGTGTCTTTTTGGATAATCCTATGGCTCGAAGTGAATTTTTAAGCAGGTGTAAATGAAAGTTTATTTGGCAGGCACATCAGTGTCCAATCCTATGGAAGAAGAAAAGATCCAGGATTTGTTTAAAAAAGGACACAAATTACATTCTTATTACCATTGTGTAAATGGTTTTGAAAAAAAATGGTTTAAAATGAACAAAAGAAACAAAGTAGATTTATTCCTTGATTCAGGAGCATTTTCAGCTTTAACACAAGGTGTGACTATTGATATACAAGAGTATATTGAATTTATAAAAAAGAATGAAAAAGTAATCACTCACTATTCAAATCTTGACGTGATTGGAGATGCTGTTGGTACTTGGAAGAACCAAAAAATTATGGAGAAAGCAGGACTTATGCCAATTCCAGTATTTCATTATGGTGAGGATGAAAAATGGCTTAGAAAGTATCTTGAAGGTGGATATGATTATTTAAGTTTAGGAGGAATGGTTCCTATTTCTACCACAGCATTAACTACATGGTTGGACAGATTGTTTTTAAATAATCTTACTGACAAAAATGGAATGCCAATTATTAAAGTTCACGGATTTGGTTTAACCAGTTTTTCTTTAATGTTTAGGTACCCTTGGTACAGTATTGACTCAACGAGTTGGGTAGTTACAGGAAGACTCGGTTCCATCTTTATTCCTATGTTTAAACAAGGTAAATGGATGTACGAGAAGCCTCCGTTAAAAATTGCTGTCTCCTCAAAGAGTCCGTCTTTGAAGGAAGCAGGGAAACATATATCAACTTTATCCCCAAATCAAAAACAAGTTTTAATAAATTACCTCACTAATCATGGGTATAAGTTAGGTAAATCAGAATTTAAGGTTGAAAAACAAACTTATGAGTTGAAAGAAAATGAGAAGTGGAGTGAGAAGAAACCAAAAGACAAAGATAAGAAAAGAGAAGTTGAAGTAATTGTTGAACCCGGAATATGTAATACTTATCAATTAAGGGATGAACTTAATATTATCTATTATTTGGAATTGGAAAAAATGCTTCCAAAATGGCCTTGGGCTTTCAAAGCATTGAATCTTCAAAGCAAACTTTTTTAAAGATGAAAATTTATCCTGCAGGAATTGAAACAAATAATAATCCAAAACTTTTACCAATTTTGAACAGGACTTTGTTAAGTTTTTATGACTTACATACTTCTAAAAAAAGGATACACACATTCAAATATATTAAAAATGAAAATTTATTTAGCCGCGACCGCTCCAGGTAATGAAAATGAAGGAGGTGAGGTAGGACATATTTTAATAAAGAAAAGATTGCTCAGCTACTTTCTTATCTCAAAAAAGAAATTAGAATGTGATAAAGTTTTTAAGTATATTAAAAATGAAAATTTACTTCGCAGGAACAGGACCAGCAGATAAAGAAGGAATCAAGAAAGTAAATAATATAGCAGGAAAAAGGCTTTTATCTTTCTATTACGTTTATTGTCAACAAGTTCAATTGAAAATCTTCCAACAAATAAAAGATGAAAAAGTTATTCAAAACGGAACAACACAAAGAAAAAGAAAAAGGACTCGAATTGTTAGTTGAAAGAACAATCAACTTTCTAATACCGGAATTAAGTAAGATTAAATATAGTGTAGCTTTTCAAAAAACCAATATTCTTGGAACAGGACTATTAGTTCAGATATTTCCTATGGAGGATCCAAATAATACAATATTGGTAGTTCCTTGGGTTCGTCCGGAAATAATGACACGAAGGGAATTGTCAAAGTCTTTGGCAGATTATCCTCGGTTAAATATTCATTCAGAAGCTAAAACTCTTCCGGATAATGAAAAGATAAAATTTATGTTAGACTTGACAAAAAAACTCAATCTTTATTTTATTGTAATTATTCCAAATAAAATAGGAGGAGGTTTATTTTGGTTGGATAAATATACAAATATTCCTAAAGACAGTTGGAAATTAACCTATCGTAAAAATACCAAAACTCTTGACAGAATACATCTGCCTGTTTATAAACACTACAAATTTGTATCAATTAAGGAATTGAAATTACAGTTAAATGAAATATTTGAAAAATGAAAATATTAAATTTATATGCAGGGATTGGGGGAAATAGAAAAGCATGGGGGGATGATCATGAGATAACTTCTATTGAAAACAATGAAGAGATTGCCACAATTTATCAAAAGTATTTTCCAAATGATACAATGATAGTAACTGACGCTCATCAATATTTATTAGAACATATTAGAGAATATGATTTTATATGGAGTAGTCCTCCTTGTCCAACACATAGTAAATTGAAAATACCAAATGTATTTAATAAACATGGGAAAAGTGAAATAGTTTATCCGGATATGAAGTTATATCAGGAATTAATTATATTAAAACATTTTTCCAAGAAAGAAACTAAATGGGTAATGGAAAATGTTAATCCTTATTATTCCTATTTAATTAAACCTCAAGTCATATTAGGACGTCATGTTTTTTGGACTAATTTTTATATAAGAAAAAAGCAATTTTTAAATGAAGAAAAAGAGGTAATAAATATCTCTGGAAATGAGGAAAGATATGGGTTTTCTGTAAAAGAAGAAGTAATTAAATCCGTAAAAAAGAGAACAATAATAAGAAATTTAGTAAATCCTGAAATATCTGAATATTTATTTAAGCAAGCAATGATAGGAAATAAACCGTTATTCAATTTTAACTTTTAAAAAATGAAAATCAATAAAGACAAATTAAAAGAGGCACTGGAAATTGTCAAACCAGGTTTGGCAAACAAAGAAATTATTGAACAAACCACTTCATTTGCATTCATCAGTGGAAGGGTTATTACATACAATGATGAAATAAGTATTGCCCACCCAATCACAGATTTAGACATTGAAGGAGCCATACAGGCTGAGGAATTGTATAAGTTTTTAGGCAAAGTAAAAACTGAAGAGATTACAGTTATTAACAAAGAAGGAGAGATTGTGTTGAAAAGTGGCAGGGCTACGACTGGATTCACATTAATCTCTGAAATAATGTTACCACTGAATGAGGAGATTGCAGAAATAGGGGATTGGAAACCTTTACCTGAAAAGTTTGTTGAATCCTTAAAGTTTACGTATTCCAGTTGTTCAAAGGATATGTCTGATCCTAAACTGACTTGTGTTCATGTAAATGAAGCAGGGTTTATTGAAAGTTCTGATAACTTTCGTATCACTCACTGTAAATTAAAAAAGAAGTTCACATTTCCTACATTCCTTATTCCTGCCACTTCTGTTGACGTTGTAGTGAAACAGCAACCTGTTGAAATTGCAAAAGGAAATGGTTGGGTACATTTTAAAACTGAAAAAGGTACTGTTATTTCCTGTCGTGTATATCAGGAAGCGTATGTTGATACTTCATCTTATTTGAAAAGACCGAAAAAAGAGGGAGTAGAAATCATATTTCCAAACAAGTTGGACGAAGTTTTGGAAAAGGCTAAAATCTTTTCTCACCGAAAACAAACAATGGATGAAAGTGTTGAACTGGAATTGAATGAAGATATGTTGTTGGTTAAAAGTAATTCTGAAAGTGGTTGGTTTAAGGAAAGAGTTAAAATTGACTACAAAGAAGATTTCATTGCTTTTAGTATTACTCCACATTTACTGCAAGATATCCTGTCCCAAACCAACCAATGTACGTTATATGAAAGTTACCTACGTTTTGAAGGAGAGGATTGGAT
>Ga0265293_10011599_pt1 | contig 11938 bp, 11 predicted proteins | sample Munlanlewell138R_FD_192505 | JGI IMG/M metagenome (GOLD analysis project Ga0265293, IMG submission 192505) | Leachate microbial communities from a municipal landfill in Southern Ontario, Canada - Leachate well 138R | ecosystem: Engineered > Solid waste > Landfill > Unclassified | place: Canada... | reverse complement strand
ACCGATATTCAAGGGATGGAAGACCATTACGGCGATATGGATTTTAAGGTTGCCGGTTCGGCTTCCGGAATTACCGCCTTACAAATGGATATTAAAATCGCCGGGATTAATGAAGATATTTTACGTAAAGCCTTAGCCCAAGCTCGTATTGCCCGTTTAAAGGTGCTTGAGCATATGTTGACAACGATACCGAAGTATCGTGATGAAGTAAGCGAATTTGCCCCGAAAGTAATCAGTTTCTATATCGATCCCCTTAAGATAAGGGAAGTTATCGGTGCCGGCGGTAAAATTATTACGGAAATTATTAATCAATGCAATGATGTTAAAATCGATATTGAACAAGACGGTCGCGTTACGATCATGCATCCCGATAAAATTTGGGCGGAAAAAGCCGCTAAGATTATTGAGAATATCGTACGTGAGGCGGAAGTCGGTCAGTTTTATCCCGGTAAAGTTGTTCGCATCGAAAAATTCGGTGCTTTTGTTGAACTGTGGCAAAATGCGGAAGGATTGATTCATATTTCGAAGATATCAAGCGAAAAAATTGCCAAGGTCGAAGATGTATTACAGATTGGCGATGAAATCGTGGTAAAAGTTATCGGTATTGACGATAAAGGACGGATTGACCTTGCGACTAAAGATTATTGTGAAAACCGCAAAAAGATGCCGCCCCGCGGAAAAAAGCCGCCTTACGGGCCGAAAAAGCCATTCCCCAAAAATGCTTAGAAATAACTTCTCTCGCGGGAAGTTTTTTATTTTTAAAAGTTATGATATAATATTAGCGGTATTGGGAGGATTAAAATGAGAAAAATCAAATCATTGATATATATTGCTTTTGCATTATTATTCAGTTCCTGTGCGCTGCCTAAAGAAAAAATAAGCGGCGATGGAGATATTATTGAAAAAGGCTATACCTTTGAAGCGATAGTTTATCAACTTAAAATTGAAAACTTTTCGATGCTGACGTTTCCGGTAACAATTAAATTTATTGCGGGAACCGAACCAAAGATTACGATTAAAGCCGACACTAATATCATGGAAGAGATTAGGGTAGAAACTAAAAAAAATGCAATTTCCATAAGCGGTCAAAAACATACTGTTTATGATGCTACCGAATTGCAAATAAATGTTTCCAATCTGCTTATTTCAAAAATATCGCTCCAGGGTAATTATAAAATTGTATCAGACATTACTAATTTCACTGAAAATTTTTCACTAGTTGCTAACGGCACCCTTTCCGGAAATATTGATTTTGCTTCAGTTAGCAATCAACTTAAGGTTGAAATAAACGGTACCGCGGATTTTCTGATTAACAATGTAGCGGTATTATTTTTCAAATTAACAAGCACCGGTGATATTGTCTTAAGTTTAAATGGTATTGCAAATAATGCTCATATAAACGGTGCCGGTCGCATTACCCTGGAAGCTCCTTTTTTTAAATGTGAAGATATTTATCTATTTCTTGACGGTGTGGTTAATGTTATTGTATATCCGATAAAAACCTTAACCATTACCGCCGAAGGAGTGGGAAAAATAAAATACCGCGGAAATCCGGAAATTACCCGCGGTACAAAAGGTGATTTTGCCATTTCACCTTATTGATATAAGATTATTGTTATTAACGATAATCTTTTTATTTGGGTTTATTTTTCCTTAATAAAAACCAAAAGATGGTCAGTATTTGCAAAGGTATAACCCCAATAAACAATAACCATAATTTTTCATAATCAATAGATAGATATATTGATAAAGGGACCGTCCAATATAAAATGGTTAATGTTAAAAAGACCTGGAATCTTCTTCCCCAAAGATTGCAAAAAACAATCAATACAATCATCGATACCGGAATTGCATAAATAAAAGCCAACCACGCTTGCGTGAAACTCGGTAAAAAGATACCTAAAGCAACAAAGACAATTGTGGCAACCAACCAAACCGTACCGAAAGCAAGTAACGTAATAAATAGATTCGAATGTTTACGTTGGGGTAAGGGGACGGTTTTTTGTTCGGTGGTTAAGTCATTTAAGGTTATACCATATAGATCAACGATTTGATGCAATATATATAAGTCAGGTAAACTTTCTCCTCTTTCCCATTTGGAAATTGATTTGTCGGAATAATTTAATTTTTCTGCCAATTCGATTTGCGTTAAGTTATTTGCTTTCCGATAGTAAGCTAAATTGTTAGCAACTAACTGTTTAAAATCATTTTCTTTCATCATGCTTAATATTTTACCATATATTAATAAATAAATCAATTCTACTCCGAGTAGAATTTAAAAATAAACTATACTTTTTGGAAAAAAATAATATAGTTTAAAAGGCTATTAATAGATAGGCAATAAAAAAGGTAACAGATATAATGATAATTGTAAATGTATTGTGTGAAAGGAAGTGTATTTATGAGTAACTATGTTATCTTTACGGATTCATGTATTGATTTACCAGCCGAATTAGCTGATCGACTCGCGTTAAGGGTGTTGCCCCTATATGTAACAGTAAATAATTCAATCTATCATAATTACTTAGATGAGCGTGATATAACGTTTAAAGATTTTTATCAATTCTTACGGGAGCATAAATTATCGCAAACCTCACAAGTCAATCCGCAGGAATTTATCGATGCCCTTGAACCGATTTTAAAGGATGGAAATGATATATTATCGATATCTTTCTCGTCGGCTTTATCGGGAACATATCAATCTTCGGTGATTGCAAAAGAAGAATTGCTTCAAAGATATCCGCATCGCAAAATTATAACTATTGATTCTTTGTGTGCTTCAATGGGACAGGGTTTATTGCTAACATATGCCGCTGACTTAAAAAAACAAGGTTTATCGCTTGAAGAATTAGCAAAATGGGTCGAAAAGAATAAAACAAAAGTATGTCATCTTTTTACGGTGGGTGACTTAAATCACTTAAAAAGGGGCGGTCGTCTTTCATATGCGAAAGCCTTTATCGGTACTCTTTTAAGAATAAAACCGTTGCTTCATGTTAATATGAAAGGACAACTGGTTCAAACTGGAGCCACAAGAGGAAGAAGCCGAGTCTTAACCAAAATGATTGAAAGAATGGAACAAACGATTATTGAACCGGAAGGACAGTTAATTTATATTTCACACGGTGACTGTGAAGCTGACGCTTTGGTGTTAAAGCAAATGATTATCGAAAAATTCCCGATAAAGGATGTTATTATAAATTATGTCGGCCCGGTTATCGGCAGTCATTCCGGAATTGATACATTAGCGTTGTTTTATTTGGGAGAAGATCGAACGGTTCCTTATTGATTATGAAAATCCCGGTAAATTATTCCTTTATACTTTCTCTAAAGAAAGACGAACTTGTTGGGTTCGTCTTTCTTTTGGTGTGAGCGGCCGAGAATAAATAATTATAGATTTATTTACTCTCGCCTACTCGATTGTTATTCGCCATTATTCAATAATATATAATAAATTACAAACATAACCGTTCCCACAATTAAACCGATAATATTAATGGTCTTTACGGTAGAATTATTAGTATTATTGGCGTAGGAAAGGCCAATCGCGCCGCAGAGCTACCAACGGAATTAAACTTCCGACGGTAACGGCAATAGGCGCATATTTCAGTAACTTCATCTAACCGTTTTTTACAATATCGCCAATAATTTATATTATCGCAGATAAAAACCGGTAATAATGATTTATTAACTGAATAATATTAAAGCAAGAATGAAATTAATCGTGGATACGATTAATCCGGCAAGGTTTAGGTTTTTGCCTTTCGCGTTGTTTACCTTATTGGCTTGTGAAAAGCCGATTCCACCGCATATCCAACCAACTATCGGCATTACCAGTCCGCCGACAATAGAAACAATCCCCAAAGTCACTCCATTAGGACCTGCCATTGCCGGTTCGACTGGTTTTACTCGAGTGCCGCAATTAGGGCAAATTCCCGCATGATCTAAAAGTTCATTTCCGCATTGAATACAATATTTCATAACTCCTCCTTACATATTACATTTCTCAAATGTATTAATTATATGATAGCATAATGTTTTTAATTTTTCAATAAATTTCATCTTTATTTTGGTAGAAATTTGGCGGCGTCCCGATTTGATTTTAAAAATAAATTTCTTGATTTTTATTGATTAAAATGGTATAATAAATTGTATTCGGGTAATCGAGCGAATATTAAATATTCGTTAGGAAAGTCCTTGCTAGCACAAGCTGAGATGCTGTAGTGTTTATGCCTAACAAAAACATAAGTTAGGACACTTTGGGAAAGTGATGGCGAAAATGACACCTGTAAAATGGTTAGTTTTCCTAAGGTGCCACAGTGACGATACCCTTTGGAAACAAAGGGAGTGGAACGGGTAAACCCCATAAGCTAGAAACCCAAATTATGGTAGGGGAACTTTAAATTCGAAAATGAACGGATTTAAGGCTGTCGGCAACGTCGACTGAGATAAATGATTACCGCTTCTTTTCGACGAAAAGAAGAACAGAACAAGGCTTACAGAATACTATCCCAAATCCCGAATGGGATTTTTATTATTTCAGGAGAATATTATGTTTAAAAAATGTAGTTATGTTTCCGGGGCCGTTAATAAAAATCAATATCCCAAAAATAAATTACCGGAATTTTTATTACTTGGTCGATCTAACGTCGGTAAAAGCAGTCTGATCAATGCTTTATCGGATCGTAAGGCACTTGCTTATATTTCTTCACAACCGGGTAAAACCCGTATTTTAAATTTCTATTTAATTGATGATTTATTTTATTTGGTTGATGCTCCGGGATATGGATATGCTCTGCGCAGTCGATCAGAACGGCTGGATTTTGGTCGTTTAATCGAAGAATATCTGCATGAAAACGATAATTTGCATAAGGTATTTCTGCTGGTTGATACCAAAGTCGGTCCGACCGCCGACGATAAGATTATGTATGAGTATCTTAGCCATTATCGGATCGATACTATCATTATTGCCACTAAAACCGATAAAATTGGGAAAACCCGACGGAATCAGTATCGAAATAATATTATTGAAAAATTAGGGATTGATGATAATCAACTGATTATGACCTCAGCGGTTGAAAAAACCGGAATCGATTTGATCAAAAAACTAATTGCTCACGAATTAAAAATGGAACCGTAGAGTTCTATTTTTTTTATCCTTTTCATAAAATTTATATATACGGAGGGTAAAAATGGAACTTAAAATATGTTGTGATGCATCGGTAAAATTGGAAAAAATGTCAAATGTCAATTGGGTTGACTGTCAAATCGGTGAGTATAATCTTTGTGGTGATACATTAAACGGCAATATTGAAATCAGGGGCGAATATATTAAGGATAATGTTGAAGAGGTTTTTCCTTTTATTGAAATCGTCCCGTTCACACTTGTTTTTAAAGACAAGAATTATTATTTAGATAATATTGCCGTCCAAGATTTTTCTCATCAGGAAATCATTAATCAGGGGATTGAGTGCAATTTTAATATTTTGATTGAATATTCATTAAAATCGGTTTTAGAAGAGGAAGAAGAAGAGAAAGTTGAAGAAGAAGACGAAGATTATGGGGAAACTTTAACCCCGGCGGAAATAATGGCTGGCGAATTGGAAATTGCTGAAGCAATTGATGATGATGCGATAAAACAAGAAATCAATCAAAAGTATGACGCATTATTGAAAGAGGTATTGGAGAGCAGAGATGATAATTTTTTCGAGGAAGAAAAGAAAGTAACAGTAAGAAGCGGCGAAAGAACCGAAGAATGTAAAAGCGTACTTGGCGGCATAAAAACTAATTATGCCAGTTATCGGGTTTTTTATCCAAACAAAGAAAGCGATATTGAAAGAATATGCAAAAATGAACGCGTTAGCATTGATAAAGTATATAAAGATAATCGTAATACTGACTTTCTTAGTAAAAAACGCATTATTATAAAATGAATCGAAACCTATTCGCATCTTTAGGCGAACTTTATAATCTGCGATTCTCCTCCTTTAAGCCAATAACCTCTAAGGCTTTTCGCTTAAAATGTAAAGATGATGAATATTACATTTTTGCGAAAAAAAGCAATATTTACAGTCAGGAAAAATATCGTTTTTTATACGAACAAGGAATTTCCAATATCGCATATCCTTTAAAAAACAACAAAGGTAATTTCATTACCAATATTAATAAAAATTATTTATATCTTAGTGATTATTATCGTGATTTTGATATTGTCGGGGAAATAAAAGCCGTTAATATGGTCGATGAACTATCCAACCTCCATTACAATACTTATTTTAAACGACAACTTTCGGTTGATTTTTCCCGCAAAAACATGGAAGAATTATTTGAGTATCTAGATTATAAATTTACTGTTTTGGAAATGTTTATTCGCTCCGTCGAAGCCCGCCCTTTCGACGAATACAGTATTGTTATTTTAAAAAATTATCAATATCTTCTTGATGCCAAAGCAATTATGAGTCAGCTCCACAAACAATTAATTGCCGTGATTAAAGAGAAAAAAAGTGTTAATTATGCTTTTATCCATAATAATCCAAAAACAAGCCATTTATTAACGGCATCCGGCAAGCATTATCTGACAAGTATTGAAAAATCAAAAATGGGTATCCCCTCGCTTGATATGGCGAAATTCTATATTGAAAATGAACATTTAAATTTTGATATTAAAAATGTTATACTTCCTTATCTGGATAAATATGAAGATGAATTTTATCGCAATTATTTTTACTTTTTGGTGTTATTATATTATATTAAAGGTTTGACAATTATTGATAAAGATTATGCGACGGCGCAAAATTTTATTTTTGCTGCTCATTCGATAAAAAAATTTATGAATTTGTTTGGATTAATTGATGAAGATAAAACCGAATAGGTTTATCTTTTTTCTTTGCATTTTTTATGTGTTTATAATATAATATTTATTGGTGATCTAATATGAAGGAAAAACTAAGAATAATAGCAAGCAAATACCTTTACTGCGGTAAGATTATTAATTTACGGTATGATGATATAGAGATTGGCAATAATTTGGCTGCCCGGGAAATTGTTGAACATCCGGGTGGTGCTGCCGCATTAGCGGTTAAACAAGGATATATTTATCTGGTCCGTCAATATCGCCATCCTTATTGCGATGATGTTTTGGAGGTTCCGGCCGGAAAGATTGAAAAAGGCGAAGACCCCGGACAAACGATTATTCGCGAATTGCAGGAGGAAGTAGGGATTTTTGCCGCTAAATTGGAACCGGCGGGGCTTTTATACCCGTCACCGGGTTATACCGATGAGGTTATACATCTTTTTTATACCGAAGAATTTTCCGTTTCCGCTTATCAACGCCTTGATCCCGATGAATGTCTTGATATTGCTCTTTATAAAGCGGAAGAAGTATATCGGATGATTGAATCCGGTGAAATTACCGATGCGAAAACCTTGGTTTTGCTCCTTAAATATAAAAAGCGGATTTTAGGCTTAAACTAGATAAAAAAATTAAAAAACCGGATTGATCGGATTTTATATCCGATTTTTTTATGTTTTATTGTGATATCAATTGAGAAAACTCTAATAATTTGTTATAATGAAAAGTAAGAAATATGTCTAAAAAGGTAGAGTATTATGCACATAAAAGGATTTCAAAAGTTATCATTGCTCGACTATCCGGGTTTGCTCGCCGCCACAATATTTACTGGCGGCTGTAATTTTCGCTGCGGTTTTTGTCATAATCCCGGTTTGGTGTTAAAACATCGAGAAGGGTCAGACCTTGATATCGATAAAATTCTTATTACTTTAGATAAAAGAAAAAAAATTCTAAGAGGAATTTGCATTACCGGGGGTGAACCTCTTTTACAGGATGATTTGGACGAGTTTATTCTCGCGGTAAAAAACATGGGTTATTTGATAAAACTAGATACTAATGGCAGTTTTCCCGATAAACTTAAATTACTGATTGATAAGAATTAATTAATTATGTTGCCATGGACATTAAAAATTCATTAGACAAATATAATCTTACCGCCGGAATTAATGTTAATACGGAATTAATCGAAAGAAGCATTAATATTCTTAAAGAAAACAAAATCCCCTATGAATTTAGAACCACAACCATTAAAGAGCAACATACAAAAGATGATTTTATGAAAATAGGACAATTGCTGAAAGGTTCCAGCCGTTATTATCTTCAAGCCTTTAATGATTCTAACGACATAATCACTCCGGGATTACACGCTCATACGAAAAATGAAATGTTAGAATTTAAAAGTATTTTAGAACAGTATATTGATTTTGTCGCTTTAAGAGGTCTGGATTAATAAATTATATATAAAAAGAAAAAGGAGAGATTTTATGTATCGAGTCGTAAAAAGAGATGGGAAAGTAGTTGATTTTGATATTGTAAAAATAGCCAATGCTATCAGAAAAGCTTTTGAAGCTAAAGAAAAACAGTATCATAATTCCGTGATTGATTTTTTAGCATTAAGAGTTACATCGAATTTTGAGCCCAAGGTTAAAGATAATTTAATTTATGTTGAAGATATCCAAGACAGCGCCGAAGAAGTTTTGATTCAAGCCGGATATGCCGATGTTGCCAAGGCTTATATTCTTTACCGTAAACAAAGAGAAAAAGTTCGTAATATAAAGTTAACAATGTTGGATTATAAAGAATTGGTCAATAGTTATGTTCATTTTACCGATTGGCGGGTAAAAGAGAATTCAACTGTTACTTATTCATTAGGAGGTTTAATTTTAAGTAATTCCGGAGCAATAACCGCCAATTATTGGCTTTCCGAAATATATGATGAAGAAATCAGTCAAGCCCATCGAAATGCGGTGCTTCATATTCATGATTTATCGATGCTTAGCGGTTATTGTGCCGGTTGGTCATTAAAACAATTAATTATAGAAGGGCTCGGCGGGGTCGAGGGCAAAATCTCATCGGCTCCGGCCAAGCATTTATCTACACTTTGCAATCAGATGGTTAATTTTTTGGGAATTATGCAAAATGAATGGGCGGGAGCCCAAGCTTTTTCATCTTTCGATACCTATTTGGCTCCTTTTGTCAAAGCCGATAATTTAACATATAAACAAGTGAAGCAAGCAATTCAATCTTTCGTTTTCGGTGTAAATACACCTTCGCGATGGGGCTGTCAAGCACCTTTTTCCAATATTACTTTAGATTGGACGGTTCCGAATGATTTAAGCGAATTAAATGCGTTTGTTGGCGGAAAAGACATGATTTTTAAATATAAGGATTGTCAAAAAGAAATGGATATGGTTAATAAAGCTTTTATAGAGATAATGCTTGAAGGTGATGCTAACGGCCGCGGTTTCCAATATCCGATTCCCACTTATTCAATTACAAGCGATTTTGATTGGTCGGAAACAGAAAACAATAAATTATTATTTGATATGACCGCCAAATATGGAACCCCTTATTTTTCTAATTATATTAACAGCGATATGCAACCGAGTGATGTTCGCAGTATGTGTTGCCGCTTACGTCTTGATTTACGGGAATTACGAAAAAAACACGGTGGTTTTTTTGGTAGCGGTGAAAGTACCGGTTCAATCGGCGTTGTTACCATTAATCTACCGCAAATTGCTTATCTTGCGAAAGATGAAGCTGATTTCTTCCGGCGCTTAAATAAACTAATGGACATTGCCGCCCGTTCTTTAAAAATCAAACGGGACGTCATTACTAAATTATTGGAAAACGGCCTTTATCCTTATACAAAAAGATATTTAGGAACATTTAAAAATCATTTTTCAACAATCGGTCTTGTCGGCATGAATGAAGCCGGTTTAAATGCAAAATGGCTTCAAAAGGATATGAGTTATAAAGAAACACAGCAATTTGCGATTAAGGTACTTAATCATATGCGAGAACGTTTATCCGATTACCAAGAGCAATATGGCGATTTATATAATTTGGAAGCAACCCCGGCCGAATCGACCAGTTATCGGCTTGCCAAGCATGATTCGGAAAAATATCCGGATATTATCACCGCCGCGAAAAAAGGCTGCACTCCATATTATACAAACAGTTCGCATCTTCCCGTGTCTTATACCGATGATATTTTTTCCGCTTTGGATATTCAAGACCAATTACAAACTTTATATACATCGGGTACGGTTTTTCATGGTTTTCTGGGAGAAAAATTGCCGGACTGGAAAGCCGCCGCTGCTTTGGTTCGAGCGATTGCTGAAAACTATCATCTCCCTTACTACACTTTATCGCCGACATATTCCATTTGTAAAAATCACGGGTATATTAAAGGTGAAGTATCTATTTGTCCCCAGTGTAAAACCAATACTGAAATATACAGTCGGATAACCGGATACTATCGCCCGGTTAAAAACTGGAACGACGGAAAAACTCAGGAATATAAAGATCGTAAATTATATCGTATTTAAAAATTGTTTATCCAGAATAAATAACATTTACATTGTTATTGCTATATGTTAAAATATTAATAAAATTATAATGAGGTTAATATGAATGTTATTAGTAATCGCGCGGCCGGAAAAATCCTAAAAGGAGACGGTTTTCAAATAGCGCAGCAAGCAAAAGCGGCTAAACTGAGGGGATATGATGTCTTAGATGCCACCTTAGGTACTTTTTATTATGATGATTCTCTTTTTCGCGGTTTTGAAACCGTTAAAAAAGTTTTAAATTCAATTTCCGATGAGGACTGCTTTTCCTATGCGCCGATTATCGGCGGAGCAAGTTTTGCAACGGCCGTACTCAATTGGGTATTTCGTGAAGAACGGGCCGTTATCGAAAAGGATATGGCGATAACGGTGATACCGACTCCTGGGGGGACCGGGGCTATTAGCAGTACCGTATATTTAACCCTTGATCCCGGTCAGACCTTGCTGATATCCGATCTAGCATGGGGACCATATAGCGGTATCGCCGCGAATTACGGAATAAATGTCGAGAAATATCAGCTTTTCATCAATAATCGATTTAATTTTCATGGTTTTTGTGAAAAGGCTGATGCGATTATTGACCGTGAAGGTAAATTGGTTGTTATTATTAATGATCCTTGCCATAATCCGACCGGCTATACATTAACCGCGGAAGAACTAGAGAACATCATTGCTTATTTGAATCAGAAAAAAAACACTCCTTGTATACTGCTGTATGATGTTGCTTATTTGGATTACAGCAATGAAGGGCGGGCTCTCTCCCGTTATAAATTACGGGCTTTTACGGAAGCGTATCCGCATATTTTAATTGCCGTTGCGTTTAGTGCGTCAAAATCTTTTTGCGTTTATGGCCAACGTTTAGGGGCCCAAATTCTTATGAGCAAAAATAAAGATACATTATCTCGGTTATACCAAGCCGAAACTTTTTATGCCCGTCATTGTTGGAGCAATACAAACCGGTCTATGATTACGATGATGGTGACGATTAATACCGATTCGAAACTAAAAGCCGAATTGGATAAAGAAATCGATACGGTGGTTGCAGAGTTGAAAGGGAGAAGTGAAATATTTTTATCGGAAGCAAATGAATGCGGGTTGTCCGTATATCCTTATCATAGCGGTTTTTTTATTGCCGTCCCCTGTATTGATAATGACCGTGTTTTAAGGGAATTGCGGGAAACGGAATTCCTTTATTTTCTTCCTTATCATCAATCAATTCGTCTCGCTTTATGTGCTATACCGCAAGACAAGATTAAAGGTATTGCCGCTAAAATAAAAAAGGTGTTATAAAAACGCAGGATAGGCTGATAATATATTAAGTTAACTTTATGCTGTTTATAAATTCAAAGCAGCTGTTTTTCTAAAAAAATCATTGACTTAGGATGTTAAAAAGAGTATAATTAATAAGGTTATTGGGTGAATAATATGAAATGGTCTTTACAGCAACTTCACAAATACGGTAAAGCAACTTTTCCTTTTGAAACCGAATATGATTTTACGGAAGAAATTAAAAACATTGATG